>Ga0209495_1003349_pt1 | contig 9942 bp, 8 predicted proteins | sample EN1Hudsemesocosm_FD_184629 | JGI IMG/M metagenome (GOLD analysis project Ga0209495, IMG submission 184629) | Methane-oxidizing microbial communities from mesocosms in the Hudson Canyon - EN1E Hudson Canyon (SPAdes) (version 2) | ecosystem: Environmental > Aquatic > Marine > Cold seeps | place... | reverse complement strand
ATTCTTACAAAATGTCGACAGCCATGCGCCTTACTCCAGTTTAAAATAGGTTTAAGCCGCTGTTGTAACTGTTGTTGCGTTAAATTTTTCCCTACCAGCTTTTCAGCTTCAGGAATTAAACCCAAATCTACTTTTCGATGAGCGGGCCAGGCCGCTTCAATCCTCATATACTGCTCATACAAGGTTATACTATATAAATACTCTACCGTACCCGTCTGCAGATCAGCCCAGCAAGGCGGATAACCCAGCCCCGTATTTTTCAGTTTTTTCTGCATATAGGCAACACGTCCCTTCAACGACTGTAACTGTTTTGATGACTGTTGAGTCTGCTGAATTAACTGCTCTAGCTGGATAACAGGTTTGCCAGCCAACCCACTACGCCGCATGAGCGCATCAAGTTGTTGGTATGATTCCAGCTCATCCTGTAAACGCACAATTTTCTGCTGTAAATCAGAGTCAGATTTAACAGTCTGTAGTTTAGTAAACCATTGCTGTAATTGCTGCTCACTCGGCCTGGAAGAAAAGCCACCTGCTCGCATCAACTGACTCTCCAGCAGCTGGAGTCGTTTAAAAGCGCCATCACGCTCTTGCCTGACTGCCACAAGCTGTTGTTCTAATCGTGTCTTTTGCTGAATCTCTTGCTTAAGCTTGCTGTTGCTCTTCTGTAGCGTTGCAGCACTAATAAACATCAGTAAAAAAAACATAATAAAACTGAGTTCGTTAAGTGTTACACCTAATAAAAAAGAACGTCGCCCTTCACTGCTAGCCATTTTCAGCCTTCTTCTGCTTTACTCGCATTAGCCACTATACTTTGTTGAATAAGTGCCAGACTTGCTCTTGATTGTTGTAATATTTCAGCCATCTCAGTTTTATGCTGTTTAGCCAAATCAATATCCGTTCGCGCTACCTGACCCATCTGCTCTAAAAGCTGGGTATGATGTTCAATCAACTGGTTAAATGTTTCTAATCGCTTAAAACTGGAGATTACATGCACACTAAAATCAGAAATTTGTTTTACCGTTTCACGAGTACCTGATAATGCTTGTGCAATTTCTTGCAAATCTCTGCCAATTCTCACTCCAGCTTGACTCTGATCAGCAATAGATTGAAAAACCGTTGAGACTTGTGCCGATGACGCTGCCAATTTAACTGACATTTTTTCCATATCAGCAGGAAGGATATCAATCGCGCTAGCCAGACGAGAAAGGTTATTTAATAGCAAATGGGACTGTTCTGACTGCTGCACAAGATTATCAGAAACTTGCGCAGTATTCTTTGACAATGAAGTCATCTGCTTGACGACCTTGAGAAACTCATCATTAAGCTGAATATTCGCGTTTAATTTAGTATTAAACAAGTTAATTGACTGCGCCAGAATATCTACTTCAGTCACTGTTCGTCCCATACTTTCAACTATAGTTTGAGCACTCTGAGAAACGCTACTTTGCTGTATATTCAGCTCTTTAAGCAGTATTTGTGATTCATTTAAACGATGAACCAGGCGATCCAGTGGCGGATTTAACTGCTCTGCAAATATTTCATCAGGCAATTTAATATTCCGCAGTTTTTCTTCAAATGCGGCTAAGGCATGTTCTGCCGTATGATTCATCGCCAGCATATTTTTATGTAGCGATTCAGAGCTAGATTTAGCGTATTTATCAACTGTTAACGCGGTCTGATACATGCCTTCAGCCGCATGTTCAACCGATGCTCTAATGGCTGCCTGAGTTTCTTGGTGCGAAACATCTAATTGCATAGAAATCAGCTTGGATTTTTTAACCAGATCATTTGCAGCCTGCTCAACAGCAGACATGACCTGCCTTTCTACACCCTGCACTTCAATTTGAAAATTATTAATATATATTCTTACTGCAAGGCCCGTTATGGTGGTCAATAAAGCTAAACTAAAATTTGCAACCAATACCCCAGACTCTAAAGTATCCCCTTGATAAAAATACAATGAAACCACTAAAGCAACCAGGGTGAACAAAAAACCTAAATAATAAACACTATCAGCAAATTGCTCTAAAAAAACACTATCAACGCTGCGCGCATAACCAAACCCCGTATATAAAACCATACATCCCAAAGGCAGAAACACCGCAAGTAATGGATAATTGAAATACTGCGGCGTACAAATACCCAACACCCCAGTCACAAGGGTAACAACAAACATCTTCCGTATACCAAACAATGCGCTCTTGCTTACCTTACTGTCTGACATGTTTTTTATCCATCAATCTTCTCAATTAAAGTCACTCGACCCGCTATCGACTGTATATAATCAGCCCAAAAAAATGCATGCCTCTTATTTTGTATTTTTTCCATACCCTCCCTGCGCACATATAATATTTTAACTTCTGCATTCTGCAAGTCTGTATTAATCCGCTGGTAATAGCTGGTTTTTTGTAATAAAGAAAAGTCCATTTGCCCACGATAATGCGACCACTCAGGTGTATGCTGCAACATATCAGAGATGATTATTATCTGCTTATCTGCTGTTGGCTCTAGCACTGGAAAAGCACTCAGAGAAACGACTTGCAAAGTCTCCATAATAGGCGAAAATTCTGACTGACCAGCCTGCATAAAGCCTTCAATCACCTGATCCAGGGGCTGTTCAAATTGCTGCTGCCAGCGTTGACGAATTAGCCTTGGATTTTCATACAAAGCATTGGCATCCTCACCTGTTCTAGGTGCACAGACGACTAAGTAGGGAGAAATATCCTTGTTATTTGCTTCATCGATTACATAGATTGATATTTTCGTAGCGGCTAATAACTGACTCTTAAACTCAGTAAAAAATCGTTTTAAAAAACGCTGTTGAACCGTATTATAAACATCACTTTTATCAAAAATTAATGCCACATATTTTGGACTGGGCTTGTTAATCGGGCATAAGCTTTCAGGATCAAGCAGAACCTGGTTTTGTTGTAATTGATAGCGGAAAAAAGCCAGCACACTGATAAGGCCTAAAACACAGAAAATAACAAAAAAACCAATTAAATTCTTTTGTCTGGAAGTCTCTTTTCGCTTACGAAATCGGGTCATTATGCGGACATCATATTGTGACTATCAGACTTATAATCCGGGTCTATTTCTTGTAGTTGCTGCAAAAAAAGCACATATAATTTTTCAATCTCATTTGTGCGCTGCTGACAATAGCCAGGAAAGTCATTAAATAGTTGTTTTTGCTGCTCTACCCGTTCTATATCATCATGTGCACCACGAACCTTATAGTGATTATTTGAATGCCAATCTTGTGAAAAATAAGCAGGGGCAGAATCTTTACGGTAACTCATATTAAAGTCCCGGTATCGATATATTAAAGTATTTGCTGCCGCCACAAAGTTCGCCATTCCTTGTTCGTATTCAGCAACGAAAGCCTGTTTATCTTCCACTAAATGTACTAAACGGGTATGTTTCAACAACACGGCTTGTTTCATATCATCTAAATTATCTAAAAATGCCTGCCGTACCTCACCTATTCCAGTCACCACGTAATCTCTGTGCTCTTCATATTCTTCATTTAAAGACTGCAAGCGTCTATGTAACTTACCATATCCAGGGTATACATCATCCCTTTTATAACCATCAATAAAAGCAAAAACAGCAAATAACAAGCCCATAAAGAAGAGCATCCAGGAATTAAACTCAGACAAACCCCAAGGTATCTCCATAAATCGCTGAACGGCTAAAACACCTGCTTGCTCAGGATTAACCGCAAAAAAGTCTCGATAATGCGCCACCAATAAATTAAAGCCAAAGGCACTGGCAATATAAACAAGGAAGCTGAGAAAGGCTATTAATTGCTTCCACACGGAACAATGGTTTTTATATCTAAATAACCAGCCCATAAAGAAGAAGGCAACGGATATATTGATGGCTGCGATAATAATGGCCTGCCCTATCCCACCAAGCAAACCTAAGGCTGAGCCTTCGGCAAAGAAATAGCCATTACCCGCAGATTCTAAAAGCCAGAAAATTAAAACAATTGAAAAATACAGTATTTGTGAATCTGGGTAATGCGGAGTTCTGCTAAGCGTGTTTTGCTGTTGAAAAGTACTAAATTCCTTTTGTAAATTATCTAGCTCTTGCTTAGTTTGCTTAAGCGCTCTAAATTCACGAGCCACCAGGCTTTTTAATGATAACTTAGAATGTTCAGTATGATTATTGATCAGCGCCCGTTCATCTTCAAGGTTAGTATCTGTAATCGAGGTATTACGCAAACTCAGCTCATCATTAACAATACGATTAATCGCAGCCATTCTATTTTCGAAATAGCCCTGAACCTCTCTTTCTGCACTATTTGCTTTGCTGCTATCAGAAGCAGGCAAACCAAAACCCGCATCAGTCTGTGCTTTTTCTTTTATCTCTAATTGTTCAGCTATCTGATCCAGGTTGATATTACATTCATCAGTAAGGCCAGACTTTCCCTGATAAACAAAGTTATTTTTAATTTTATCGGCCCAATTCATATTATTTCTTTAAAAGCTGATCATTGTTTGTGAATAATTGGACAGCATTCCAAATCATTCCTTTTTAAGCTCAGAGTCATAACCTTCTTTCGCATCTTCATCCATTTTATCGCCGGATTCAGAAAAAGCATCTCCCCAATCTGGCTCAGCTTCCTCTTCAGGCACAGACTGTTCATCCTTAACTCCAGCCTCATAACCTGTTTTGGCATCCTCATCCATAGTATCACCCGATTCAGAAAAGGCATCTCCCCAGTCTGGCTCTACCTCCTCTTCAGGCACAGCCGGTTCATCCTTAACGCCAGCCTCATAACCTGCCTTTGCTTCACCATCCATAGTATCGCCAGATTCAGAAAAAGCATCTCCCCAGTCAGGCTCTGCTTCTTCATCTTGTTGCCCAGCGTCCTTTACCTTATCGGCAATATTTTCTTCAGTAGAATTTACATCACTATTTCCACCCTTTTCAGCTTTAAGCTGGCTTTTATTTTTCTTATCTTTTGCTTTTCCATAATCATTAAATGCGTTCTTCTCGGCGGTCTCCTCAACAATTTCAATTTCATTTTCAGGACTTCCAGGGCTTTCAGCATTTTCAGCATTTTCAGCATTTTCAGCATTTTCAGCATTTTCAGCATTTTCAGCATTTTCAGCATTTTCAGCATTTTCAGCATTTTCAGCATTTTCAGCATTTTCAGAACGTTCTTGCTGCTCTGAAATTGAAGGCACAAAGTACAAATATTGATCAAGCAGTTCACACAAGTTAGCATAAAAATCTGTCACTTCTTTCTGCTCTAGCTGTTGCCTAATAAACTGTTGCAAAAACTGTTTTTCAGCTTCAACCATATAGACAGCAGACTCTGTGGCTGCCTCTTTCTCCAGAGCATAATCCTTAACTAGAAATTGTATCAATTGTAATTTTCGCTCTGTTTGCTGCTCACTTGCATTTTCTAATAATTCTTCGAGCTCAACTATCCGGTTTTTTTTTCGTTTCCAACTTAGATACCCCATGACACAAACGATAACTAACAACACTAAAGCCATTTCAACAATCAATATGATCAGCGAACTATTCATAATGACTCTCCCTCTGCATTGTTAAATGTAGTAGCAATTTTCTGACTAGCCTGTTGAAAAAGACCCAACATTTTTTTACTACTATTTTTTAATTCCAGTTCAGTTTGCGTACCACTAAAAACTTTACTATATTCAGCTGAAATTTCATCAATAGTTGCCATTGCAAGATTTAACTGCTCTCCTAACTTTTCATTCTGTTCCATTAGCAAATGGTTTTTTTTCTCCTGTTCTTCTATCGTTTCAGAATTTACAGCAGCAGCAACTGAATGAGCCAACACTTTAAAGTACGGCTCTGAAAAACGATCAATCTGTTGATCTATATTTGCCAACGCTTCAACATCTCTTTTCAAATACAGTTGAATGATTTGTTTATATAACTCGCGTTCACTAGATTTCATATCTGCTAAAATCTCATTCAACTCAGCAGGCTCTATATCAACATGTGTCGCCACCAGAGTCGTTAATTTTTTTGCTTTAAGGTTTCCAGTATCTTGCAATCTGGCAATCACTTTATTAGAAGCTAGCTGATCACCTTTATTTTTATGACTAGAAAACAAATACAGCGCAACAATCACTAAAAGTAACGCAAACAAGCCTTCAATCATAAGAATAACTATTATTGAATCCAGCTCTATCATCAGTCTAACCTACTTAATAATTTATCTTGCTTCGCAATTACTTTCTTTCTCATCATCTTAAATACAAAAAAACCAGACACAAAAATAACTATATTTATAAGCAAAACAATCACCGAAGTCTTCCCCCAGTTAACCGCTTCCTCCACTACTGGCTGTTCATTTTCATCTATCGTCGTTTCTATTTTTTTATCAACTGCAACACCCTCAATTTCAGTCGGCTCTACTGCTATAGGTTCAACAAGAGGCTCTACATCTTTGGTACTTTTAAACAAACCATCATCAATCACTATTGAGGGCACATTAGGCGATACCGCAGCTCCCTGTAAAGTATTCGCCATAATAGAAAAACTAACCAGCATACGTGTTCCTGCTTCAGGTGCATTTACAAGCATCTGCCATAGTCCAGCACTCCCTGACAAAGTTTGCACTATAGCTTGCTTACCTTGCTGACTGATCGTGGCCTCTATCACCGTCATATCGGTATTAAGCACTGATTCATCCGCCTTCAAGGTAATATTAACCGTGCGCCCTACTGAATCAACTTGTTTCTCTATCGTCAGCAGACTTTTAACAACCTTTATCACTTTAACCACTTCTCTGTTAAAGGTTTTACCATCAGCGATTATTTTTAAAGTATGTCGGCCTTCTTTTAACTCATTAACCAGCTTCTTGCTAAAAAGACCTTGCTTTCCGATAACCGCAGGTATTTTCCATTTTTTCCCACCCAATTGTTGCACTGAAATATCAATAAGATTTAAAAAATCCTGGCTACTGATTAATTGTTTCTGCTCAGTAAAAAAACCCGTTATTTCAAGAGGGTCGGTTAATGATATATTCTTTGGCAACTCATCAATCTCAAATTTTAAATCCGTGACGATCATCACTTTATTTTCTGGATCCATCGCTGCATTTATTTTCCACTCCCCTGTTTTTGGTGTTTTAATAGTGATCAGATCATAATTTTTTTCATTCAACCAGGATACTTCTTTCAGCTTGCTGGCACTGTTTAGCTTGCTGTTATCGGGAGCGATTAATTCAGTTACCTCCCCTGTCTCTTTAAATATAAGAATAGAAAACTCTTTAATAGAAGAATCTACAGAAAATTTATTGTCAGTAATTGAAACAGTATCTTGTGGCACGGCTTGTTGAAACAATTTAAAAAAAACCTTCTGCAACTGACCAGCCGACAACACTGTTTCAGGCCATCCCAAGGTATCAAAGGCTAATTTATTCAACAACTCGAGATCCGCATCAGCCGACAAAGCAATTGTTTGAACCTGTACCCCCGCCTGTTGCAACAAAAGTAGCTGTTGACTCATAATTCTATCTCTGGACTCGGCACTTTGCATAATATCTTTTGAAACATCCACCACACCATCCGTTAATAAAATCAGCTGTCTATTTTGTTGTTCTGATGATTGAAACCATGGCTCAGCCGCTTTTTCTATCGCCTCTTCAATATTAGTAAAGAGGCCTCGAGAATGAATTTTTTTGACTTTTAATAAAGCGTTCTTTTTCCACGCCTTATCTACTATTCCTGTTTCAACCAATTCAGTCGCCTTCTCAGCAAATAACCAAAATCCTACTTTAGTTCCTTCAGGTAATAAATTAATTAGCAATTTAATAGCAGGGATTCTCAAATTACGCGGGTCATTTTTTTTCATACTGCCAGATACATCAATGAGTACTTGTAACTCATTAACTATTGGCTGTTTATTTTCCTCAGCTTGAACTATTGAATAAACGCCGAAAAAGATAAAACTAATACAAAAAAAGCGTAATTTATTGTACATTTAGAACTCATTTAATAATTAATACTATAAGGTAGAATATAGCTTAAATATTAATTTTTATATTCTCAATATCTCTATATAGGTGAAGTATGGTTTCCTTAAATCCCCCCGTTTGTAACTTTGGTGAAAATGCACATGATTTTAATCTCATTGGCACAGATGAAAAACGCTGGACACTTGAAGAATGTATGGGAGAAAAAGGCTTGTTAGTGATGTTTATCTGCAACCATTGCCCCTATGTAAAAGCCATTCATCAACGACTGTTACGAGATACAGCTGAATTAAAAAAGCTCGGCATATCATCCGTCGCAATATCATCAAATGACTTTATTAATTACCCTGAGGACTCTTTTGAAAATATGCAGCGCCTGGCTCAGGATTTAAATTTTGATTTTCCTTATCTGCTTGACGAAAATCAGGAGGTAGCTAAGCAATATGGCGCGGTCTGTACACCTGACTTTTTTGGTTACAATAATCGTTTTGAGTTGCAATACCGAGGCAGGCTAGATGCCAGCAAAAAAGAAACGGCTGCTGTAGATGTTAAGCGGGATTTATTTGATGCGATGAAGCAAGTCTCTCAAACAGGACATGGCCCTAAACAACAAATATCAAGTATTGGCTGTTCTATTAAATGGAAGAACTAAATAATCGACTCTATAGAATTAGGCGACTCTCTCATCATTAATGAACAGGACTAAATTATAATGCAAGCAAAGTAATCAGTTTTTTCATCAACTCCGCCTGACTGTGCACTTCCATTTTATGCATAATATGTTTCATATGGTTTCTTACTGTATCCTGCGATCGACATAGATTGTCAGCAATCTCAGAAATTGAGGGGGTCTGCATAAAATGCATGGCACAAGTAGCTTCACATTGAGACAGCTGATAAAGTTTTCTTAGCCGTTCTAATGCTGGATTATTAGCCTTATCATGGGTAAAAGTGAGAACAAAACTATCTTTAAAACACTCCCATTGATACAAGTTTTTTAAATGGGTAATGGGGATAAGTGAGATCTGGCAAGAATGGCACTGCTTATGAACCGAAATCAGGCCTTCATTTTTCTTAATATAAGAGAGTAATCGCATCTCAATTTTAGGGCATTTCATAGCAAAACGATCTGCCGAAATATCCACACAATCTAGCTGGCTTATAATCGAAATATAGACAGGGTCCGCAAACAATATATTTAATTCACGGTCAATAATAAGGTACTCATCAAATTGATTACCTAGGTAGTCAATCAGTTGACTTTTCATTTTAACTTGACACTCTTCGTGTACCGCTTTTTCCAAACTGAAAATTAAAGCATCTAATACCTGAGTAATTTGACTCTGTTCCCAATCATTAAATACCGTCTTACGATTTATCAACAGATTGAGTGAATATTGCTGATTACAAGGGATTGAAACACCAAAGCGGTAGCATTGGTGTTCTGGGGAGGGAAACTGAGTGACTGTTTCATTACAATAATCAATAATCGAATTTTGATTACAAAAGACTTTACCTGGATTTTTGCTAATAAAACAATTAAATTCATCCTGTTTATTCAATTGCTTGTGATATTTATCCTGATATTCATCAGAAATATCAACACTATAAAGGAAATGTGTATTTTCCTGTTTAGCCAGATCAGTCACCAATAAAGCACTGGAATCACTATTCAGCTGCTCGGTAAGTGCGGTAAGAAATCCACGCCAAATAAGAGGGTTTCCAGGTGCTTTAGCCAGAAAAGAATGAACTCCTATCTCACCAACAAACTGATCCATTAAGCACCTCTACTTTTTTATTATTATTTTTATTAGTCTATATCTTATAGCACAAACCATGCAACATAACTAAATTACTAGAATAAATTGCATATTGACCTATTTGGGTTATTTGTTTTTTATTCTACTTGATGTACTCTAACATTAAGGTCAAGTCTTATTTAAAGGTCCACGATAGTTTTGCTGAACTTGCCCCGC
>Ga0209495_1003340_pt1 | contig 9959 bp, 10 predicted proteins | sample EN1Hudsemesocosm_FD_184629 | JGI IMG/M metagenome (GOLD analysis project Ga0209495, IMG submission 184629) | Methane-oxidizing microbial communities from mesocosms in the Hudson Canyon - EN1E Hudson Canyon (SPAdes) (version 2) | ecosystem: Environmental > Aquatic > Marine > Cold seeps | place... | reverse complement strand
AATCCATTCCAGAAACGGTAACAACCGTTCATCGCCTACTGGGTGCTCGTCCCCCATCACCTTATTTCAAACATAATGCAACGAATCCACTGGTTTATGATCTGGTGATGGTTGACGAGGCATCCATGATAGATTTGGCTTTAATGAGTAAGCTATTTGACGCGCTAAAGCCAGGGTCGCGAGTTATTTTGTTGGGCGACAAAGACCAGCTATCCTCTGTTGAGTCTGGAGCTGTTTTGTCCGACCTGACGACTGCGCTGCCTAGCTATACCACAGAGTTAAAAAAATCATATCGGTTTGGTGGTGATATTAAAACCTTGGCACTAGCGGTTAATGCGCAGAAAAGTGATGAGGCATGGGCTGTGTTGGAAAGGGAGGGTGATCAGGTCAGTCTGTTAAAAACGGATTTGATTGATGCGATTGTTGAACGGTACGCGCTTTTTTTATCTTATGTAAAAGACAATGCAGATATCCACACTATTTTTGCTGCATTTAATCAATTTCAAGTATTGTGCTCTAATCGGCATGGCGAGCATGGTGTTATTAATATTAATGAACAGGTCGAGCATAAATTAACGCAGCAGGGAAAGATTAAAATAACGGGGCAATGGTATGAAGGTCGCCCTGTGATGGTGACAAAAAATGATACGTCGATGCAATTATACAATGGCGATATAGGGCTTTATTTATACGATAAAAATGCAGCAAAATATGTCGTATTCTTTCTAAAGGCAGATGGCAGTATCAAAAAGCTGATTCCCAGTCGTTTACCCGCTCATGAGACTGTTTTCGCAATGACTATACATAAAAGCCAAGGCTCTGAATTTGATGAATGCTTATGTGTTTTACCTGATAAAGTTAATCCTGTTTTAACAAAAGAACTGGTTTATACTGCGATTACTAGAGCAAAAAAGAAGCTAATACTTTTTTGTGAGCAGTCTGTGTTTAGGCTAGCGCTACAGCAGAAGGTCGAGCGAACGGGCGGGTTATTAGATAAATTGACAGGTAAAGATGCAATCAATAAAACAGCAGATTAGTACGCAATTAAGTCAATTGCAGCAAGCAAATCAATCTTTGCACGAATTAACAATAGATTTAACGCTATTGGATGCAATCAGCACAATGACCCTCGACGTGTCTCAGGCGGTTGAGGCTTTGCTAGAGCAAAACGAAGCGATGGGCGGTGATGAGTTTATCGCTTTGCTTGAGCAGTCGGAATCTATTGAAATATTAGATGAGGTCGTTGATACAGATGCAATCAGCGAGGTGGAAAATCAGTTTTTTTCTGCGATAGAAGATATGGAAGATTCTGTGATGGGCGCGTTTTTAACTGAATTAATTGAAAAAATAGAAGTTCGCTATACCGCTTTAGTGGAAGCAATTCATGAATTAAATGCTTTGCTCAGTGCTGTCGAATAAATAAGAATTTTAATTAAATGTAGCCCGTATGGAGCTTGCGGAATACGGGGGATCCGATAATGCGGAGCCCCGTATTCTACTGCGTTTAATACGGGCTACAATGCTTATAATAAATCCATTGCATCAAGGGTGTTAGTGGTCTCGCTGTACCGAAAATTTAGCTAGTGAAATAAGCGCATTTTTGTACTTAGATTCCTCTACACAACTTAAAGCATCAATGGCTTTTTGAGCGGCTTCATCAGCACATTTCTCAGTATATGTAATAGCATTGGTTGCTAAAACGATATCGTAAACTTCATTAAATGCATCTCTTGAGCCTTGTTTTATCGCATCAATAATGACTTGTGATTGCTCTTTAGTCCCATGGGCGATAGCATAAAGCAAAGGTAAGGTTGGCTTTCCTTCTGCCAGGTCATCACCTAAATTTTTGCCTAACTCTTCAGTAGTCGACTTATAGTCCAAGGCGTCATCAATAAGCTGAAAGGCCATGCCAAGCTGCTGTCCATATACCGCAAGCGCTTCTTCAGTTGCTTTGTCCGCACCTGATAAAACAGCGGCTAATCGAGTTGATGCGCTAAATAGTATGGCTGTTTTTCTGGCAATAACATCTAAGTATTCTGCTTCTGTGATGTTTGGGTTGTTACAGTTTAATAGCTGAAGTACTTCGCCTTCAGCAATTTCAGCTGATGTTGTGGACAAGATTTCCATTACCCGCATATTATCTGCACGAACCATCATTTTAAATGAGCTGGAGTAAAGGTAGTCCCCCACTAAAATGCTGGCAGCATTGCCCCAAACATTATTGGCGCTATCTTTTCCGCGTCTTAAATCAGACTCATCAACAACATCGTCATGCAATAGAGTGGCGGTATGAATAAATTCAATGACGGCCGCTAAGAGCGGGTGTTTGTCATTGTAATTACCTAATGCCCTGCCTGCTAATAAAAGCAACATAGGTCTAAGTCGCTTGCCGCCACTGCCAATAATATAATGACTCATTTGGTTAATAAGCAATACGTCAGAACGTAATTCATTGGTAATTAACTGATCAACCGATTTGGCTTCTTCTGTAGTGAGTTTTTTTATAGCATCAAAATCAATCGATTCAGACACTTCTGTTGTTGTTTTTACTGTCATTATTTTAGGAAATATTTTTAAGCCAAATAATCAACCGACCATGCTATTGAAAAACAAGGGGTGGTGTCAATAGCTTTGTTGTGTTATTTTATGCACAAGTTAATGAGGCGAGTTAATTAATAGTTGACGAACTTTGATTTTAAACATATAATTTTCTGTTCACTTTTAACAGAGATGCTTGACGGAGCTTACGCAGATGTACGCGGTAATTCAAACAGGTGGTAAACAGTACCGAGTAGAAGAAGGTACTACACTAAAAATAGAAAAATTAGAACTTGGAACCGGCGATAGCGTAGAGTTCGATAAAGTATTAATGGTTCAGTCTGATTCAGACACAAAAATTGGCCAACCTTATGTTGAATCCGGTAAAGTTACAGCGGAAGTTGTATCTCAGGGTAGACATAAAAAAGTCAAAATAATTAAATTCAAAAGACGTAAGCACCACATGAAACAAATGGGGCATCGTCAATACTTCACGGAAGTCCAGATTACTGGAATTTCTGCATAATTAAGGAGTAAACAATGGCTCATAAGAAAGCTGGTGGTAGTACTAGAAACGGTCGTGATTCCAATGCCAAACGATTAGGCGTTAAACGTTACGGCGGACAAGAAGTTCTAGCAGGTAATATTTTAATTCGCCAACGTGGAACTAAAGTTCACGCAGGTGTGAATGTTGGGATGGGTAAAGATCATACTTTATTTGCAACATCGGATGGCAAGGTTCTTTTTGAACAAAAAGGTCCAAAAAATAGAAAGTATATCAGTATTGTAGCTGCTTAATTTTAAGTTTTACAATCGCTGGTACAAGAGCCTCGTCAGTGACGGGGCTTTTTTGTTTGTAGCATATGCTATGTCAAGCATAGTATAAAATAAGATTACCCTCATGAAACACAAGTCCCCCACCCTTCCCACACTAAACCTGGTCAGAGAAAAACAATGAGATTTGTTGACGAAGCTGAAATTCGAGTAGAAGCCGGTGATGGCGGTAGTGGTACTGCGACCTTTCGCAGGGAAAAGTATATTCCCATGGGAGGACCGGATGGTGGTGATGGTGGTGATGGCGGAAGTGTTTATCTTGTTGCTACCGATAATGTTAATACTTTGGCTGACTTTCGCTATCATTCGGTGCATAAAGCGGAACGAGGCCAAAGGGGTATGGGTGGCAACTGTACAGGCAGGAAAGGTGAGGATCTTTATATATCAGTCCCACCGGGCTCACTGGTTTATGAATCGAATACTGAGGAAAAAATTGGCGACTTAATCAATGCTGGTGACACCCTTTTGGTTGCAAAAGGTGGTTTTCATGGATTGGGTAATACGCGATTCAAGAGTAGTGTTAATAGGACGCCTCAACAGTTTTCTAAAGGTAAGCCAGGGGAGCAGAGACTCTTAAAGCTCGAGTTAATGGTCATTGCTGACGTAGGTTTATTAGGCATGCCCAATGCGGGGAAATCAAGTTTAATCCGCTCGGTTTCATCTGCTAAGCCCAAAGTGGCGGACTATCCTTTCACAACATTGCATCCTAACCTAGGTGTTGTTCGAGTTGATGATCTGCGAAGTTTTGTTATTGCCGATATTCCTGGTGTTATTGAGGGCGCTGCAGAGGGTGCAGGTCTTGGCTTGCAATTCCTAAAGCATCTTTCACGAACCGGCTTACTGTTACATATGGTTGATGTTCAGCCTTATGAATCATTAGACACGCCGGTGGAAGCTGCCAAAAAAATTACTCATGAGATTGAGAAATGGAGTGATGATTTGGCGGGAAAACCTCGCTGGCTGGTGTTAAATAAAATTGATCGGCTAATGGATGATGAAGTTAGCGCTCACTGCAAGGCAATTGTTGATGAGCTGGCTTGGAAAGGCCCCGTATTTGAGATTTCAGCATTAAAAAAAGAAGGTACTCAAGGCCTTATGTACGCGATTATGGATTTTCTAGATCAGCAGCGGCAGGAAAAAAGTAGTGAGCAGGAGTGATTTTACAAAAGCTAAGCGAATTGTTGTAAAAATCGGCAGTTCACTTTTAACTGCTGGCGGTCAGGGGCTTAATAAAGCAGCGATTGCCGACTGGGTCAGTCAGATGGCTGGCATTAAGCTGGCTGGAAAAGATATATTACTGGTTTCATCAGGCTCTGTAGCCGAAGGCATTAGCCGACTCGGATTAAAGCGCAGGCCTAGCACGCTGCATGAACTTCAAGCGGCCGCCTCAGTTGGGCAAATGGGGCTGGTTCAAACATTTGAAGACAGCTTCCAAAAGCATTCCCTCCATTCTGCACAAGTCTTACTCACTCACGACGATCTTTCCGATCGGCAGCGATACTTAAATGCTCGCAGTACTTTATTAACCTTGCTTAAGTTTGGTGTTGTTCCTGTTATCAATGAAAATGATGCTGTGGCAACCGATGAAATTCGCTTTGGAGATAATGACACGCTTGCTGCTTTGGTTGCCAATTTAGTAGAGGCTGACTTATTAATTATACTAACTGATCAAACGGGACTATTTGATGCAGATCCTGGTACTCATCCTTCAGCCAAATTAATTTCAACTGCCAGTGTTAAAGACTCATTGCTTGACGAGGTCGCAGGCGAAAGTCGAAGTGGTCTTGGTCGAGGTGGAATGTATACAAAAGTCAGAGCAGCAAGGCTAGCTGCTCGATCAGGTGCTGCAACAATGATTGTTTCTGGTGCGATAGATAATGTAATTACTTCGGTCATATCGGGTAGTAATATTGGTACCTATTTGATTCCCGATATTGCGCCTTTAGCAGCTAGAAAGCAGTGGCTGGCTGGGCAGTTACAAATAAAAGGGGAGCTTGTTCTTGATAATGGCGCGGTTGTCATTTTAAGAACCGCCGGAAAAAGCTTGCTGGCTGTTGGTGTAAAATCAACAACAGGTCGTTTTAATCGAGGTGATTTAGTTTCTTGTATTTCGGAGGCTGGGGAAGAGATTGCGCGCGGACTGGTTAATTATGGTTCGGGTGACGTAGATAAGATAGCAGGTCAAGCAAGTAATCGCTTTGAAGCTCTTTTGGGTTATTCAGATGATGCTGAGCTAATACACAGGGATAATCTTGTGGTCTTGTGATATCTGTTATCGCAACCGAATCACAGTCCCAATACCGCACTCACTAATATTTACAGAGCGAAAGTCATTTAATAACAATTAATTAAATGACTTTCGTTGACTTCTTTATAGGTCGTCGCTAATTTCTTTATGGTAAAAGGGCCATTTTTTCACATGTAAATGTTTTCTTATCGGTGTCTTGATAACTGATACACATAAGGCGATAGAAAATAAACACCAGACCGCAGCATATTCATTGGGGTCGTTGGTGGTTACATCAGATATCCACGGTCCAACAACATAATGAAAGCCTACAAAACGCCATGAACCATAGATGAGCGGCATAATGAATGCTACTGAAATATAAGTGAATGCATGTAAGCCCCAGTCAAAACCAAACAGCCAGTCAACAGGTGATGACATAAGACCGTTTAGTGGTAATTGCCATGCAATATGCCATTCGCCAGAAACTGAACAGGTTTGTGTGCCGCAAAAACCTTCAACACCTGGAACACAAGAGCCCGCCCAGTCAAAAGGAAACATTTTGACCAGCATAGCAACTGCACCCATGGCACAGATGGTATAAACAGTGGTTCGAATTTTTAATTTGACGCTTTCAGGGATGAAATACATTGCAACCATGTTTGCAAAGAAAGGCTGAAAGGCAATATGAATATATCCAAATAGAGTGAGCACCTGATTATTAGGGTTGTCACACAAATCGATATAGACGTAAGTTGCTGCTTGCAACAATTCCATTAAAGCAAAATAGGTTAGGGGTATCCATAATTCTTTTGACTCCCCCTTATGAGCAACGTAAGCTGCTGTACTTAATCCTGCAACCGCTAAAACTGCGGATGCTTCACCACTCCAACACATCAAAAACTCCTCTTAAAATACCACTCAGATCAATGCGGGTGGTTATTGTAGACATAATAATCAAGATATCTGCTTTGAAAATGAGATACTCAATTCATTAAAGGTAACCGCGCATTATATTACAAATACTCAGGGAATATGACTGAAGTTTAAAGTGACCTGGATACCAGGTAAATAGATTGTCTGGGGATAGGGGATTTGTTGTTAGTTTAGGTGTAGGCCTGACTGGCTAAGCCTACACCCTTGTATAGCATTAAATCTTAAAACGACTAATAATAACTTTAATATCTGAAGCCAGTTTTGCCAGCTCATCACTGCTTAGACTGATTTGCTGTGAGCTTTGTGCTGATTGCTCGGTAACATGACTGATATTGCTAATATTACGACTTATTTCATCAGCAACTGCTGCCTGTTCTTCTGATGCACTTGCTATATGCGTTGCCATATCGTCAATATTAATAATTGATGAGGCGATTTCCTGAAGAAGGGCATTTTCTTTATCTGTTTCGGTGACAGTACTTTCAGAACGTTTTTTTCCTTCAACCATGACGCTAACTGCTTTAGCGGTACCTGATTGCAATCGCTCTATCATGGCTTGAATTTCTTCCGTAGATTCCTGTGTGCGACTGGCTAGTGTTCTCACTTCATCCGCAACGACGGCAAAGCCCCTGCCATTCTCACCGGCTCTAGCCGCCTCAATAGCCGCATTAAGCGCAAGCAAGTTAGTTTGTTCGGCAATACTTTGAATAACGCCCAGCACACCACCAATTTTTTCACCATCCTCAGCCAATTCTTGCACAACTGTAGTGGCAACATCAATTTCTTCAGTTAATGCATTAATCACTTGTTTGGTATGGCCTGCTAACTCTTGCCCAGATGATGCGGTAGCATGTGCATTTTGTGTTGCCGTTGCCGTTTCAGTAGCATGCTTAGCAACTTCTTGAACGGTGGCAGCCATTTCCGTCATGGCACTGGCAACTTGTTCAATTTGTTCTTGTTGATGCTGAACGCCTCTGCTGGTTTCCTGACTTGTCATTGACATTTCTTCAGTGGCAGAGGCAAGTGTTTCAATAGAGGTCTCTAGCTGCCTGATGACGTCAGAAAATTGGTCTGACATTGCGTTAAATGAGTAGGCTAAATCGGCAAATTCATCTTTATTATCTAACTCTACTCGTGGAGCAAGGTTACCAGATGCAAGGGCTGATGCATTTTCTTTTAATTTTTCAATGGCTGATATAAACGAATTATAGAACCCTGCAAAAAGGTATAGAGCTAAGAAGGTAATGAAAAAAACCGAGACTGAAAGAATCGTCATGCGATGATGTAGACCATCGATTCGTATTTTTAATAGATTGGATAATTCAGGAGCAAGCATATCCAAAATATTAAAGTTAGCTTTAATAACGCTCGTACCTTTAGAAAAAACGGAAGCTGATTGCACTGTAATTTGATTGGCATTCAAAATTTCTGACTCTAAAAATTTTAAATAATCTTCTGAATCAGAAATTGCTTGTCGAACTTGGCTGGAAATTTTATTTGATAACTCAGCGTTTGCTCCGCTTAATACCTGCATGCCTCGTTTAAGCGCATTGATGTTTTTTTGAACAGTTGATATTAAAGCGGTAAGTTTAATGCTTTCTTTGTTAGTAATTGCTTGCCTTGCAGCAAGGCCGGATGACATTCCTCTGGCTTGCCCCAAATTTTCAACTACCTGGGGTAATAAGGACACAATAGCTTCTTTAATATAAAAGCTATCTAATTCAGGGTCCAATGTTAAGTTAGACTTATCACTAATATGCTTGACTAGCTCTAAAACTTGAGCAATTAAGGCAGTGTGCCTTGCAAAAACTTGTTTAGATGGGCCATTAAATGCCTGAGACTCAAGTGTCTGCCATGTTGATTTAATAGAATTCCATTGAGAGCTGGTTTCTAATTGTTTTCCAAGACGTTGATCAACATCATCAAGCGCTTTAATATCTTTAATCAGCTGCTCTCTTTTAGCTAGAATTTTCGGTCTAAAGCTTTCTTTTCCTGATAAATAGGCATTCGTCATGCCTCTATGTTCAGGAAAGTGTTGAATGAGCTGTCTAAGAGGAACGATATATTCAACACCTAGTTGTTCATTTTGAGAGAAGTTGATTGTCTTTAGTTGTTCGCTAACCAGTAAATACATAGTAATAACTAGCGGGGTAATAAATGCGATTGAAATCAAAAGCATTTTTTTTGAACAGCTAAACTGGTTCATTAATGCGGTTGCAGGGGCTGTTAACATGTATGGCTCCAATAATAATATCTGTGATATAGAGTACTCTTATGAGACTTCTATTTCAATATAACGGCTAAGGTTAAAAAAACATTAAGTTTTCTTTTTAGGCAGCTGGCAATAAAAAACCCACCCAGATTGCGCAGATTTTTTGTTTCTGCTCAAACTATCTCAAGAGGCGCATAGCCAGCTACGTAACGATTGAGATAGTTTGAGCAGGGACAAAAAGGCCAGCAAGGTGGGTGGGTTATTTGTTGCGAGTTGCCTTAGCTCTAGGGTGAGATTTATCATAAACCTCTGCTAAATGTTGAAAATCCAAATGCGTATAAATTTGAGTAGTACTTAGATTACTATGCCCCAGCAATTCTTGAATGGCTCTTATATCCTGACTGGATTCTAGTAGATGACTGGCAAATGAATGCCTAAGCATGTGGGGGTGTACATGCTCAGGTAAACCAATTTTCTTACACCATTTGTCAAGGCGAAGCTGAATGCTACGCTGGCCTAGGCGATGACCTTTATTTGAGGTGAACAGAGCTAAGTCAGTTGATTCAGGTCTATAGTTTAACCATTTATTGATTGCTAAAACGGCTTTAGAACCAATCGGCAAGTTTCTTTGTTTATTACCTTTACCATGCAGGACTTGTAGTAATTGTTCTGATAAATTAAGGTCTTCAATATTTAATGCCGCTAACTCGCTGAGTCTTAAACCTGATGAATAAAACAATTCAAACATAGCTAAATCACGAATCTCTAGTGCTGAATCAGGGGTGGTATCTAACATGCCTGACATTTGATCTACATCAAGTACTTTAGGAAGCTTTCTTTGTTGCTTAGGTGCGCGAATATGTGATGCGGGATTATTCAGCAGCAGATGTTTTTTTAATAAAAAATTAAAAAAGCTTCGAATGGCAGATAGTTCACGCTGCAAGGATTTACTGCTAATCCCTTTTCTGTGTCGGTTAGCAATATGATTGCGGATATCTATGGCTTGAATATCCGACCATTGTTGATAGTCTTTTTGTGTACAAAAGCTTATTAATTGATTGATATCGCGTTGATAGCTTTTTAGAGTGTGTACAGAGACTTGCTTTTCAAATTCCAGATGATGAAAGTAGCACGATAGTGTTTCAATTGCCTCGGGGTTCATTTAAACAAGGAAAGCTTATTCGGGTTGTTGATCTAAAATAGAAATCAATC
>Ga0209495_1003339_pt1 | contig 9964 bp, 6 predicted proteins | sample EN1Hudsemesocosm_FD_184629 | JGI IMG/M metagenome (GOLD analysis project Ga0209495, IMG submission 184629) | Methane-oxidizing microbial communities from mesocosms in the Hudson Canyon - EN1E Hudson Canyon (SPAdes) (version 2) | ecosystem: Environmental > Aquatic > Marine > Cold seeps | place... | reverse complement strand
GATCGGTTTAGGGTGCAATTAGCAGGAATACCAGCAACTACAATAACTAGTCACATTTCTAAAGATGGCCATTACTTCATCCATTACGACCCTGTCCAGTGTAGAAGTTTGACAGTCAGGGAAGCAGCTAGAATTCAGACATTTCCTGATAATTATTTCTTTGTTGGAAACCGAACTCAACAATATGTTCAAGTAGGCAATGCTGTTCCTCCATTTTTGGCTAAACAAATCTCTGATGTTGTCTATCAAGTTTTATCAAACGCGAAGTATTCGTAGCTAACTAACCGCCAACAAAATCAAAGCCGTCACTATAAGCTTTTTCTCTGATTTGTACCGCCTGCTTTAATTGTTTATCTGTAGGTAACTTACCGTACCTATGCAGAGAAACACATGCTCTTGGGATTCCAACATTAATATGCTCTGGTCCAAATGTATCAGTATAATATCCTGCTATTAGCTCCCATTCTTTATCTGAGACTTGCATTACACTTTCGAAGTCCGACATTGATTTTGAGACATTATTTAATGCTTTATTTTCTTCTTCTTTATCATCGATCTGATCGCCACTGATAATATCAGCATTAACTATTGAGCTTAAATCAATCTCCATACCATGAAAGCGAAGCCAACCTTTTTCTGATTTACAAAATTCTGATGGGTTAGCTACACCACCTCTGAACTCAGGGTCAGTTATGTTATTCCGGACCCGTTCAGCAAGAGATACTATAAAGTTCATTAACGACTCTGGAACAGTTTGATTTTGATATATACGAGATAGGTTTATATCTTTCTCTTCTTCAAGTAATACATGCCTGAGTAAAGCCAAAGTATATGTGACTGCTTCAGCTTTAAACCCTTTTTCGGCTTTATACCAATCCGATCTTAATATTGCTGAATCAGCTTCTCTAAATAAAATCATTTTAGCAATGAGATCTTTATAAAAAGCGGCACCAAAATCATCTTCATTTTTCTCAAATTCAGCAATAATTACTGTACCTAAAAGTTTAAGGTTAGCTTGGGCACCCTTTTTTACTAAATACGGTTTCATTCGCCATGTATTTTCATACTTCGCCATATCAGTCTTCGAAAACATTTGCTTCTTAGGATATTCAGCTTCAAACCTACGTTTTTCATTCCCTGACAATGCTCTTAATTTAGTTGAGTACTGGCCTCGAGCACGTTCATAAAACCACTTCGTTGGTAGACCTGTTTCACCAGCAGGCATAAGCTGTTTTCTAGATCTTGTTTCAATATTAAGATGAAAGGGATGATTGGAGACTAAATCTGATTGCTGAATTGAGTTTTGTGAGTTTGCAAAGGTAGCAATATTTGCCTTAATAATCTCCGCAGTATCTTTTTCACCTACAACAGTAAGTTTCATTTGAATAAATACTTTATTTAAATCAATGTCTTTGTAGTTATAATCTTTATCTGCTCCTTTTATACTACCTTTTTCTCTGGGGGAGAAATATATCGCTGCTGTTGTTTGCCCCCCATTAACTATCTGCATATTCTCTAACTCAGTAATAATAAGCTGCCCATCAATTGTCTCTGTTTTGATTGATGTGGCAGTAACAGTTAACCCATTGTTATAAGCAAAAAAGTTTTCCGGCTCTGTAACAAGTGACTTACGCATACCTCTGTTTGTTGCAGCTCTGAAATCAAGAAATGTTCGGACATTACTTTCAAGTAATTGCTGACCGAACTCATCATAAATTGCACTTAGTAATGTACCGGGCATAATACCAAGATAAGTACTTATTCCATTCTCGAGTTCATTAGCTGGTAGTGCTTTTATACCACTACCTAAAGCTTTAACATCTACGGTAAATTCTTCATGATCTGAACCAGATTTCTCAAGAGCCTTGAGCCGTTCTAGATCCCATATTTCAATTGATGTATCACGACCTAAGATATTCTCAATGGCTAGTTTTTTTACTCTGGCACTTAGTACTTGGTCTGTAAATATTACAACTCTAAATTTTAGGGCATCATTGAGATGCTCTGCTATATCAGAAGCTGCAATTCGCCCTGGGTCAGTCACCTCTAATGAATCAATAAATTTGTCATCGCCTATTCGATCAAAAAATCGAGTGACTCTTTTACCAATATCGTTTATCTGAGAATTTATCAGAGTATTTATTACATCAGACTCATTTGTAAAGTTAACAATAATGCCAGATATGGTTTTTTCTAATGGATTCCAACTATAGCCATCAATCCTAATGCCTCGGTTAGAATTTCTATATGGGCAATACTCAACATTCTCTAATATCCCTGCACTACCCAAAAGTTCACTTACATACTCAAAAAAACTCTCTTCTGGAAAAATTTCATTAGCATCTGCATCAATGGATGCAATGTTAAATAATTCATTTTTATATTCAAGTAATTCATCCATTTTTTATTATTTCCTCCAGGCTTTCAGTTACATCAAATTTCTTTAGTGATGACGTCAAGATTTCATACTGAACAGTTGCAACACCTTCTCTAATTTCATTACGAGTAATAAAAGGAAAGTCATCATTCACTTCAAACAATGAAAGCTTCGCAATAGAGTATTTTTCTCCTAACTGCGCCTCACTTGCTTTACCATATAACTCCGAAGTCTTTTGTAAGAATAAAGTTTCAGCATTCATATCATGCGATAACAATCCTAAACATTCTTGGTATAGCATCTCAAGTGTAATTCCTGACTCGTTATCAGATGGGCTTGCGATAATATGTAGCAAATATAAAAATTTAGTTATACGTTCTAACTGTTCAACGGAGCTTATTTTTATTGTACGAGGATCCCCTGAAATACTTGTCTTAACTTCAACTGCTATCGCGTTTAATGTTATATCTTGCTTTTTCCCCTCAGGGCCTACCCAGAACCGTACGACATCTGTTGGCGAACGCCAATTCATGAAAAGCTTTGATATCGCATAGAGTTCCCCCCAAAAGCCAATGAATTCTGGCTGAGATAACCCGACTTGTGTCGGTTTTAGGAAGTTAGCCCATGATTTAATTCTCTCTTGTACCTTTAGAAAAAGTTGTGGTCCACTGTATTTTGAACAGTAGAATGAAACATCTTTGGCAACTATTGAAAATTTGTCTTTTACTTCCGTTTCTGCTGATACTAGAGTGCAAATTAGTCGAGAAGACCTCTCATTAAAGGTATTGATCTTAATTTCAATACCTGCAAGATTCTCAAGACTTTTAATGTCGATCATCTCTTTCTCATGAACAAAAAATTGTATTTTCCCTTGTTGACTTCTAGAGACCCAAAATCGATCGTCGTTCTTATACAGCTGCCGACCATCAGGATAACAAGGAGCAGTTATTTCAGCCCATGGATCATCGTTGAAAAAGCTTTCATAACTTTTACTCATCCTCAATACTCTCCGTGTAGTTAAGTACAGCCTTGATCCTTTGTTGTACTTTATTAATTTGATAACTATGCTTGCTTCTTTTAACTATGTCTTTAATCTCATCTTTAGTCATTCCCTTAATCTCTTCAGATCTAGGCAACGAAATACAGAAACCTAATGTCGGGGTATGACCGTGACCAAGCTGAACGGTTTGCTTGTTATCATCTGCATTAGTACTCCATGGCTGTTTATAAGCAACTGCAAACAAGTAAATAATCAATCCAGGGCAATCTCTCTCTTCTGATGCAATGTAATCAAAACTAACTGGTTTTTTACCATCATGAAGTGCTTTCACATTGTCAATTGCTTCAGAACTTAAAAATATTTTTTCATCATCTGAGTTACCTAAATGAACACTGGGTATTTCAAAAAATTTACCCTCGAACCTCATTGCTCTCTTAGGCATAACAATATCTTTTGAACAAAAAGAGAAACGTTTATCGATAAACCCTCTTTCATCTTGAGTTAATTTTTCCTCCCATTTAGTTTTACCTATATTAGGTTGATTAAAAAGGCTAACTTTGACTTTTGGCAAACCAGCTTTTTGCATTGCGTCGAGATGGTGAATAAGTGCAGCATTACCAACATCATCTTCAGGAAGATCAATGTTTTTTATAAAATCTATTAAATCTAAATATTCAACATTAGAAAAAACAAATGGCTTACCATCATTATCATTTGGGCGGCTGGCATAATCAGGTGTCTGAATTAACAACTTGTCTATGAAAGATTCAGTGTATCTTAGATTTCTTTCATTAATCTCCATCGATGAGTTAAAACGAAACCTTCTTTGAACTTGCCCCCAAAGCGACTGTGAACGTGTTTCTGACTCCGCTGCACCAATTTTATTTTTTGCTGTGATGATCATTGCACCAGGATGTTCTCTCACCTTTAAACCAAAGTCTTTAGGTCTTTTCTCTGCTTTAGCCATTAAGTCTAATTCGCCATAGAGTTCTCTAATAGCTGAGGAGATGAATGAATACCAAGTCAGTGATTCTTCAGGAAGGTACACCTTACAAAGGTCTTTATAGGTCGGCCGATAACCAAACCACCGGCACATTTGCATCAATGTATCGTATGCTTTTGAGTTTCTTGCAAAATACGATATAGATAAGCCTTCAAGTGTTAATCCCCTAGATAGCTTATGGCCGCCAATGACTATTACATTTAAGCCATGCTCCTTATATGATGAATAATCTAGGTTTTTATTGTCAGCGTTCTTATTTCCTTGATTAATAGCCCACACATTTACTTTGCCAGCAGCATCTCTTAGCTTAGAAAAGATTTCATCATATTCTTCCTCAACATCGAATACCGCATTAAATGTTTCTTCTATATCGTTAAATAAAGGATTTTTTCTTGCTTGCTCCACACCTAGGCCAGAAAAAGAATTTATTACATTGTATATTTCTTTCCGATACTCACCAATCAAAAACTCAAGCCGATCTTGATGTACCTTCAAGTGAGAGATATTTACCAGCATTGTATTGTGAGAATTTTTCTCCCCTCTAATATTTCTTATCGCTATTACAATAATAAATGCTCTAACCGCTTGCTGTAGGCTCTCTGGTAAGGAAGAGATGTCATCATATTTCTTTAACTCATAGATCTCATTGAATCCACTATCACCTTCGCCACCAATTTCAATAATTGGCATGTCTTTATCTTCTTCCGTAGTATCTGCTCCAAAGAAGTACTCTTGGCCCATATAATTATTTGGTGTTGGAATTTTAATCATGAAATCTGTAGGGAAAAGATCATCCTCACCACTATATAAATTATCATCTGGATCTATAAAAACATTTGCAAAAGGAGTAGCCGTATAGCCCACATAAGTATTTTTCTTAAAAAGAGAAAGTAAATTCCTAATGGCATCATTAGTTGCTGTCACCTCCTCCTTATGATGCTTTGTATTGATTGATGCATAGTCGGCTTCATCATCAATAAGTAGCAGAGGGGCATCCATTTTTTTACCATTTTCTGGAGAAAGAAAATGATAATCTTTAATCCAATTATAAAGACGCTTCATTGCACCAGAATGTTTTTTAATCGTAAAAATAAAAGGATCACTTCCATTTAAATTACGCCCTAAAATATCCGCAGATCGTTTATTAAAATCTCCAAGCGTTGTTGTTCCCGTATCTACATTAACGCCATACAGCCCCACTCCAATTGGGCCTGGAGGGGATATATTTGCTTCAATTAAGTGCCTTGATTCTCTTCCCAAAACACCTTCATCCACTCTCTCTTGAGTCTGTTTTCGAAGATCGACCAAATGCCCTCCTAAGAGAATAATGACTTTGTACCCTGCATCTATCGCCTTATTTATCAAACCTAGATAGTTTTGGGTTTTTCCTGATTGTACATTCCCCATAACCAGACCTTTCCGAGCCCATGGCCCAGGAAGTGTTGGATCCCCTGAGTAGTCAAGAATTCTATCAATGACCTCTTCGTTGGAGTCGATCACGTCAATAGCTCTTGCTTGCGACAGTAGCATCTCCTTATATGCATTCCAATGAGTCCATTCTATTTCGGATTTTTTACTATCAAACCACCTAATTGCACCGGTCGGATTAGAAAGTGCAATCAATTCCTCATCAACACTTACATTAAACATATTCCTTAGAGTAAATTTAAGATTGTTGGTATCAGTCTCTAGAACCTCAAAGCCAGGAATATCCTTTATCAATAAGTTTAATGAGTCTTCAACTTTCTTTTCAACCAGCTCATTTGTTATAGGCTGACCATAATCTTTAAGAATTAATAAGTCCGAAGATATCCTTGATACAAGCCTTTTAAAATGTGTTTGATTCATGATATATCCTTATTATTTTTTTCATATTCTTCCATAGCCTTAGTTAATAAAGAGTCAATCATTTCTAAATCTATTGACTCCTGATCAATATCTTTTGGTGATTCTGACATCTTTTGATAGATATGATTTATAGGCAGGTTAATTGAAAGCTCATGCAAATACTGAATAAACCTAGCACTGACGTCTTTATCACATAATGAAATAAGGCTAATGAGATTGTCATTTTCTGGATCAAATTGATATGTAATAGTTCCTTCATTTTCATCTTCACATATCTTCCAGAATGAATTTGCTACATCAACGGTCCCTCGATAAGAATGAATTCTTTTCGATCTTTTAATTGGATCTGATAAAAACTTTCTTAGCTCTTTTTTTACTCGCGGAGGAAGTTGTAAGCTAGATTTCTTTACATCTGTAGACCATTCATGATCTATTGAAGTTGGCACATCTATCTGTACCCTTGCAAGGGCACCAAGCTGACTATTTTTAGCTAACCCTAGCCAACCACCAGCATTAATCAAACGGTTTTCTCTATAGATGTACAATCCTTGGTTTTGAGTGATACCACTCGCACCACCTAACCTTTCCATGTCCTGCTTATTCATTCTATTAAAGTGCGGTAGTACATGTGTTTGGATAACAATATAACCACCTTTGCAGCGGAGTCTCTCAGAGCGTCCTTCTTGATATCCATCTGACTTAGTCATAAAGGGATCTATTGGAATAATTTTTTGATTGTTTAAATAAAAGTCACATTTACCTTTACCGTCCATGAATCTATGAAAATGTAAGGCAATATATTGATTTAAATCTGAAAGATGTGAAGCCAACTCGGTATCATGATCTAGAGCATGGCTACCCGCTTGAAGACAGGTCAATTTTTCCCAAATAAGCTGTGTCCCTTGCTTTGTTTCTGCATCTATTTGGATTGTTGGTATCAAGCTTACTTCATGACCATCAAGTACTTCAAGACACCAAGAATTTGTTTCTTCAATCTTATCTATATCCCAAACAGCGGCAACTACTGATTCACCACTTTTCTTTGAAATAACTGTTAGTCTCCTTGCTTGTGAGAAACTCGCTGTTTTCATACCTGATCCAAATCGGCCTAAATCACCTTTTTCTCTTTCAACGCTAGGATCTTTACAACCAATTCGCATGTTTTCAATTAACTCTTCGGCATCCATACCATAACCATCATCTAATATACTTATTAATGGTTGTTCTAATCCAGGGGGTGAATATATCTCTATTTTTTTGCTATCTGCTGCAATAGAATTATCAAGTATGTCGGCTATAGCTGAGGACATATTGTAGCCAATACGCATGAGAGTTTTAACATGTGACTTTGGATCAGGAGATAGATGCTCGATTCTACTCATTAGGAATCTCCATCCAAATTATATGTGCTTTTTGTAGAGCTATATTTTCTCTAATATCTAACCCATCAACACTTGCACTTACTTCTGATAAGTGAAGTGTGAATTTGCGAATTTCTGGAGTTGATATTTTACGAAGGTAGTCTTCAATTTGATCGGTAGAATCAAAGAATTCGTCAATTACTTGATTAAACTGTTCCAATTGATATTCGGGTATATTTTCTAATACCAGTTTAAACATCATTTCTTCTTCGGCTTGAGATATTAGTCCATCTCGAGCACAAATACATGCGGCTACTTTAATACAGGCTGAAATTTGATCAATGTCCATACTAACCCTTGTTTAATATCTTATTTCCTATCAAGTTCACTGTAACAGTATCCAGGTTTCAATCCCCTGTAAAGACTAATGTTATAAATATTCAAGTATCAATTCTGATTAACTTAATTAATACCAATAAATCGTATTTGAAGAAAAAAGTTTGATTATTAGCCCAAATACTTATTTAACAAAATACTTTTAGCAGGAAAGACTTCACAATGTTCACACGTTCACATTAATATATATTGTAGTGAACATTGTGAACTTTCCTCATTAAATACTACAGCTACTTTATTACTTCAATTTTGATGGTATTACCTTCTCTAGAATGATCGTTTCTAGTAATTTGTATCCCCATCGCATTGAGCCCTGGTTCATGTCTAACAATCAAAGCTGACAGCTTTCTAGGTGTGGCAGGCCAATCATTTCCACCGGATTTCAGCTTGTGGTCATCAAGTCTAATTAATAGTGCCTTATACGTGCCATTAAATGTACCTGTGGTATTCACCATAAGACCAATAGCCATCATAGCAAGGCAGCCCTGAGTCGCGTGAATCAATAGTTTTTCACGCATTGTCATATACTGTTCATTAAATGATTCCTTAGCACCCGTTACGTTACCTATTGCCTCACCGAGAATCGAGTAATCAAGCATTCTGGGTTTTTTATGAATAACTATTTTGTCTATCTCACTAAGTGCTGCAACAAATACATCTAATATCCCACTAAAAATAGATTGCTGTGCTGCAGAAAATGCTGCACTAATCTCTGACTCTTGACGTATTTTTGTAGAATCTAACTTCGGAACAGTAATTCGAATAGCGCGGTCAGCTAAATCACCAGCAGTAATAACGGGGGAAATACCGTTAATAATAATTGGATTCAGTGCTTTCACCACTACTTCATCATAATCTGAATATAATGCTCTGCCTGCATGACCCCCTCCGGTACCAATAATACAAAAAGTATCCTGCATCGATGATGATGCAACACTCATATTTTCATAGCTAATACAGCGATTACTTTTTACTGCAACCCATACATCGCTCTCTTTGCTCGGCGCACCACGCAAATCAACAGTATTTGGATCAAATAACCTTCTTATAAATCTATGTACCGTAGACTTTGCAGAACCATGGCCCCCGACAATCTCTAACACAGGGCATTGCGTGTTCTCTCGCATAGAATCTATTATCCATGTAAGAATAAACATACGATCACCTTCAGTAACATTAATCAGATCCCAAAGTAGTGTGTGATCTCCCCCTGATATGGGTACAGGTAAAGCTTGCATAGTCGCTGTTCGCCTAAATTTAACTGGACTACGATCTAGTACCCGCCATCCCGATACATCTATTTCAATTACACGCCATTCTTTATCACACAAATCTAAATAATGCTTTCCATCACTATAGGCAGCACGTAAATAAACTTTTAACTCCTGCCCATCAATATCAGCTAATCCAAGCAGCGTGCTGATGGCATCTTTACGCTGCTGGTCCTTAAGTGGCTTTCCGTGCTTATTCCAAAAAATACGATTCAACCACTTTTTAAACTGCTTAGATTCTATTGGCCAGACCTCAACATGCTGATCAACAGTAACTTCTGCAAACGCTATATCCATATCATCATGAAATAAAATAATACCTGCCTCTTTTACAAGATCAATAATATTTTCTGTTTTAGAACCATCATCGCTGTCATCATTAGAAGCTCGAGTCTTTGATATTTCATCATCAAGCGTTTTAACCCTTACATTCAATTCCTTGGCTAATTGTTTTCTGACTTTGTCATATTCAACTTCGGATAATTTAGAATAAGCTATTACCTGCTCTTCAAATGTTGGTGCCTCAGTTTTAACGCTCATAGCACTCCCCCCATAACTAAATAATCATTGAAATCAGTCAATCCTTCACCATCAAAGTCTTCATCGGTGAAATCAGGGTAAATACACTTTCCTCCAACTGCTAGAGCTGCCTCCCTTCCCTTAGTTCGTCCAGGATTGCCATCAGTGTTAATGTCATTATCAGCTGCA
>Ga0209495_1003336_pt1 | contig 9968 bp, 8 predicted proteins | sample EN1Hudsemesocosm_FD_184629 | JGI IMG/M metagenome (GOLD analysis project Ga0209495, IMG submission 184629) | Methane-oxidizing microbial communities from mesocosms in the Hudson Canyon - EN1E Hudson Canyon (SPAdes) (version 2) | ecosystem: Environmental > Aquatic > Marine > Cold seeps | place... | reverse complement strand
AATCATTGTTTATAATGGGTGAAAAATCAAACTATACGAATGAAGAGGCTATTTATTCATTTTCCCCCAAGACTGATATTAGGCTTTTAGCAGGGGCTAATCATTGGCTGCATGTAGACAAACCAGTAGAGTTTTGCCAATCAGTTAGTGATTTTATAAATAAGCAGTAAAAAAAAACCATTGTTAGCCGCTATAAAAGGATATGAGGGTAACCGTTCACCTCCCCCTTTGTAAAAGGGGATTAGAGGGGGATTTGTTTAATAAAATCTCCCCTAACCCCTCTTTTCCAAAGAAGGGGACTGAACGGTTACATATGAGGAGTAGTGGATAAAAATGAATGTGTTAAAAGTTATATTTCTAGTTTTAGTTCTAACAGGTTCTTTCAGTTACGCTGAAGACTACTCTACACCCTTGCTTAAAGCTGACTGGTCATATGAACGAGGGCCATCATACTGTCAGTTAACTCAGAAGATATCGTTGTATGGTATGGCTGAGTTTATGCATCAGTCTGGAGAATTATTACGCTTTTCAATAAGAGAAAACCGTAACAAACCAGAAATAGTTAGGGCCAGCCTAGTCATTGATTCTGCTCCCTGGATTCACCAGTCAGTGCCTAAAAAAGAACATTTGGTTTATCTTGATTTAAATATCGATATACAAAACTATCCACGACTAAGCGTTTATGGAGATTCAGCTGAAAGCATGCTGGATGCCTTATCTCAAGGATTGTTTCCAACATTTAGTTATATAAGAGCCTCAGTGACGGGCATGTTGCCAGAAACCAGAGTTGCTGTGTCATCTGTTAATTTCTTAAAGCAATACCAACAGTTTAGTGATTGTAGAATAGATTTTTTACCCTCTGGTTTAAAGACTGTATTAGAAAAAATTTATTACTTTAAATCCGCTAGTAAAAGTCTATCTGCCAGTGCCCAGAAACAGCTAGGCGATACCGTGAAATATTTAAAAGAAGTGCGTGGTTCTCGCATTTTGATTGTCAGTAAAACGGCAATAGCAGGTAATCGAGATAAAAAATGGTTTTTAAGTAGGGCAAATGTGATTTCTGCCAATTTAATTAAACAAGGTATAACTAAAAATAAGATCACAATAAAATCAGGACCAACCATTCCATCGACAGATAACAAAGTAATAACAGTCAATATCTTTGGACCAGATTCATTAAATACTATTTATTATAGAAAAGGCAATACAAAACTAACACGGCTTGAAAAGCAAAGGCTGGATGTAGTTGCCCATTATGCTAATGAGTTTATGCCTCATAGCCAGTTAATAATTAAAAGTTATACCGATAGTAAAGGTAAGCGAGCTACTAATCTAAACGTTTCGCAACAAAGGGGGGATGTGATTAAACGTTATTTAATTTCTCAAGGGTTATCGGAAAAAAGAGTACAAGTTAAAGCCTATGGCGAAAGCCGACCTGTAAAAAGCAATCGATTTCCAAGGGGTAGGGCACAGAATAGGCGAGCTATTATTGAATTTTTGGGGTAATTATGAGTTCTTTGATTTGGTATAAATCAAAGACGGAACAGTTTTAAGCTCTGGCCTCGATGTTTTTATTTATTAACCATATGTAAGGGTATCAGGACAAGGCAACTTATTTGCTACTAAATTTAGCGGCTCTTGATTTAAAGAAAGACTGTGTAATGAGTTTCCGTATAAGTCGTCAATTTGTTGTTGTAAATTAATTTCTTCTATAGTTTCGGTATAGCAATCTTCTACAATTTCACGAAAATCTCGTCGCATGTTTTTTTCAATGATTAATAGCTCTAATAACCCCCGTGCTTTAAGAAATTCTATGTCCATTGGTTTAATTGTGATTGTAAAAAAACATTAACCATAATAATAGTAGATAAATTAAGCTAAGTATATAGGTAAAAGACTACATTTTTTAGGGGTAATAGTCATAGAATGCAAACAACTGCAGAGGCGCGAGTTTTAGGCTTTTGTTGCTTTAGAGCATGTAAGTTCAATGTTACCTGATATTATTTCACTGCTTTCCCGACCTACACCAACAAACTTGCCTTTAAGTGTTGTTGGGTTGTTAAGCCAATGTAATATAAGTAGGCCATGTATAAATATTGTCTTGCCTTTGTTTTTGTAATTAAGCTGTAAATAATCATCCCTATAGAATCCTCCAGTGACTTCTATCTGTACTGCTTCATTCATTTCTAAATATTCTCCTGTACCAGTAATAACCTTACTGTTGGCTTCAAGAAATGAAATTGTAAATGTTTTTTTCGTAGAATCAGCTTGAACCTGTGAAAATTCTCCTTCCCATTTTTTACTGACTGCCTTTTTTCGAGCATTTATAATGGGTAAAAAATTTCTGACATGTTGAATACCATCGTAAATAGTATTACCGATTATTCCAGTACCGATACCTGTTAGTAAATAGATTAGTTCAGGATCCATTGGTAATTATTCTTTTAAGTCTTTAAAGTTTCTTCGAACGTCTTCTTTATTTAGCTTGTAGCATTTTGCATCTCCATATTTCATAAATTTCACATATCGACTGTGTGGAGCAGTTGTTTTATTCTTATGTTTAATCGGACACCAGTACTGCTCAGTACGACCACCTATTTCCTGTACATAGGAAAGAACACCTAAAAAATAACTACAATACATGCAGTTCAATTTTTCAATAACATTTAAATATTTCAAATGCTGTCTATCGAATACTATATAGTCACAATGTCTAACTTTTGGAATGCCATAAATCGGGAAACAAATAGCTTGATACATTGTGACTATTAGGTCTAACAGTACGGTAGGGAAGAGTACTAACCAAATCACAGGCAAACAAACAATATTTTTAAAAGATGCTTTTTTAAAATAAATAAATAACTGCTGACAATATTTGAATTTCATTTTTGCATTCCTAATTGATTTTAGTATGGGTTCCTGTGGCCCCGTACTTTGGTGTGGATTTCCGTACTGTAAATTATTTAACAGCCCTTACTTACTTTTAAACTTAAATTTCCCAATTATTTGCGCCGCGACGTATAGAGAGAAACCATTTAAATGGGGGTTTGCTATATTTAAGGCAAACCGTACTAAAATACAAACCCTTATACATAGCTAGGTCCGTCGCTTTAGAAACTGGGAAACTTCAGCTTTTAAATACAAAAGTTTTTAATGGGTAATAATGATAACTGTATGTTATGAGCAATCATGTGTTCTTGCCGGTATGAACTTTGCGACTTTTCAATCTCATTAATAAGTTCATTGAAAGCTATTGATAAAACAGCTTTTTCTTTTTGGCTAGATAGATGTTTCATCGCCTGTATTTGTAGATCATAACCGCTATGGCTTGCCTGCTTACTTTGTAAACAGGCAAGCCATTCTGATGAATCAGGACCAAGCCAATATTTAGAAAAAGGTATAGTTAATGCTATCTCTAAACCTTTTGGATCCATATCACTAAATACAATTACCTCTTTATCTTGCCCAAAGCGCTTTAACAAATCATAACAGGCTTTAGTTTTTGCCCCACTTTTATAATCACCTCTATAAACCCATAAGGCATTTTGACAAAGGGGAGGGAGTGTCAATTGATTACACCATTGCATAATGGCAAGGTTTTCTACTACGACAATGACATCATGGTTGATTTGACTGATACTTGAAGCAATGGCCATAAAACCAGAGCTGGCAATTATATCTGGGTGTAATTTGATTATCTGGTTATTAAGCTGAATATTCCCGGTAGGGCAGTTAATTAAAATATGATCCTGGCTGACAGGGCGATTAGCTAGTTTTTCATTATTATGAATTTTAGCAATTTCCACTCGTGTTTCAGGGAGCTGAGATGTGTCAAACGGATCGATTTCTAATTCGCGCTTTACCTGACTACGAATTGATCTTTTATCATCAGCGGTAAAAATAAGTTTATTATTTTGATTGCGCCCATAGCCGTAATTTTCTATAACCGATAAACCAGTTTTACTTGAGGGATGAGTGCTTGTTTGGCTTGGATTATTTTTGACCAGCTTGCTGATCCAGTTGAACATTTGACGGTTCATTTTATTGAATTCTGCGTATGTAAATCTCTGATATTGATTGATTACCATCATAATCTTGCAAACTATCGCCCTCTAGTTCCAAGGCAATAAGCTGTTTAAATCGCTGTTGCAGACAGCAATGCTGTGCAAACACAATATCTAGCCAAAGATTGGGCTGGATGGGCAATGCCTCTGTTTTCCAGTATTGCAATGCTGATATTTTATGTCCCTGCTTTTTCAGTGCCTGAGCAAACAGGGTTTCAATATGGGTTTCATAGTCATCATGTTGATAGTCAATGTTTATGGTTTCACTGATGTCAACAGGCATTGCCTCACGATTTTTATTATGCAGCTTAACAGGTGCATTTTGTCGTTTTAAGTCCTGAACAATATTGATTAATTCTTGCTGTAAGCTAGATTTACCGCTATTGATTCCTGATATAAAGGTTAGTCCTTTATCACGTTTTAGTATGCTGGGAACATCAGGCTGTTCACTCCATTCACGCGGATTCCATTCTGGGTGCTGGTTTAAAAACTGCGCCATTGCTCGGGTTCTGTTTGCTGTCTGTTCTTGCAGGCGCAAAGTAAACAGCAGAGTCTTCATTCGGTCAACAATGCTGGCGAGACGAACCACTATATCTTGATATTGGTCAATAAAGCGGATGACTTTATTAGACAGTTCAGCAGGGGCAGACCAGCTGCTAATCCAGTCGTAACATTCGTTAAGGTTGATATGGTTTAGCTCTTTAACGAGTTGCTGTGCATAAGCCAGAGCTCGTTTGTTTTCTCTGATTTTGCTGGCGAGTGAATTAACAAAGCCAAACTGACTGGTAATGGCGGAGAACATAACGCCTAGGCTATTTTCTAGCTGTTCTATTGATTCATAAAGATTGTCGTCAATTTGTTCCAGGTGATAATTTGCTTCATCCTGTTCATTTTTCTCTAATGCCTGACGGTAGGCATCAATATCTTCGGTAACATTGGCAACCATTTTTGCCATATTGGTATTTTGCCGATAATTGGCATTGCGGAGCAATAAACGGTCAATCAGGTGCTTAATATCGCTGGTCAGGCGAAATTCATCACTTTGGTCAGCGATGCGCAATAAGCCGCTTTTTTTGAGGCTGTCAATTAAAGCCTGATTTTTATCATCAATAAACACGGTGCCATTCACATAGGCTTCAGCAAGCAGCTGATCTGCACTTCCTAATTTTCTAATCAGACCAGCGACTTGAGCCTGGTCAAAACTCATGAAAATACATCCTGCTGTTGCTGGGAGCTTTCTTCATCTGCATGTTTATCGAGCTCTAAATTTTCCGCATCATTTAAAAAGGCAATAATTTGATGCAAATAATTCATTTTTCCTGTAACTATATACAATGCACCTTGAGGGTTGGGTTTAACTAAATAGCCAGTTTGTTCCAGTTTTTGCAAAACCCAGCCAAGTTGATCGATGATATTAGTTTTATTGGTTTTAAATAATCCTGATTGCGTAAGCCGGTTCATCTGTTCGCATAAGGATGGCTCGTGTTCGATCATATTAAGCAGCTGGTGCAGGCGTATTTCATCACGCGCTCTGATGGGCATATCTTGTCCCATGGCGGTCATTATCATATCCATCCATTCAACCACAGGGCGTAACTGTGAGCGAATTTCAGAGAAAGCTTCTTTAATTTCTCCACGGTTATTATCATCAACTGATGTGTAGGCTGAATAAAAAACTTCTTCACCATCCAAAGTACATAGCTCCCGTTCTAATTGAGCTAAAAAACCATCAACCTTTTTAAAATTGTCTGCTTTAGCAAGGTAATCAAAAGCATCAGGAAAAGCGGTCGGGCAGATAAAATGACCGTTTAACAACGCTTCGGTGACTTGTTTAAACATAAATCATACTCCACTGGTTATAGTTCCTTCGCAGAATGTGGGAACTATTGCATTTTTTCAAGTTAATCCGTGCTCGTTGCTAAGTATTGTATCTAACTTACTTTTAGGCAAATTCACCTCATGCAACTTTTGCTTATCCAAATGGTAACGGCGTTTAAACAAGCTCAGTACATGTCGATCAGCTGTTGGAGTTGCCGAAAAAACATGGATATTTTGCTGTTGCAGCATGTTCATCATTGCTTCAATATTCTCAGGTGCTAAATCGCCCAGCTCATCAATTGGCCAGCAAATTACCGTATTATTGTTTTTTCTTAACATGGCTGTTACACCGGTAAAAAAGCTGATCAGGGCTAAATAAGATAACCCGGTAGAGCTGACATCCTTTAATTCTCTGGCATTTCTAGCCACTTTAACCTGACCATTTTCGCTAATGTTGAACTCAATATCAAATAAAGTCAGATGTTTTATGTTAATGCCTGATGGTGGTAATAAACTGGTTAATTCTCCCATTGCTTCAATCAGTGAATTCGGTATTTCGGTGTCACCTGACAGGTCTCTTTGATCGCAATATTGCTGATAGTTTTCGCCAAAGACTTTTAAGGCCTGCCAGTATTCCTGGTCATTCATTTTAGAGCGAATATAAATTTTAATATCACCTAAGGCATCAAAATGCTGGGTTTCGCTGACATAGTTAGAAAGCTTGTTGCCTGTCTGTTTAATAATCCGCTCAAACTGGCACAAATGGCTGTAAAAAGCATTAACATCGGTTGCATGTAACTCAATCTGCTGGCTGGTCGCCTGTTTAACATTGGCGACCATTTGCAAAATATTTTTAAGTGGTTGTTCAATATCTAAAGCAGCTGCTTGAAAATAAGCACTTGAACTATTGGATTGTTCCATGGCTTGCTGCCATACTTCTGCCAATTGACTGCGGTGATGTTTGTTAAAGAGTTTTAGCAGAACTTGTTTACCATTATGTAGGGTCTGTTCTTGCTGTTTTCGTTTTTGCAATACTGTATGACTTAAATTGGGCAGGGTAGAGGCGGCATATTCCGGAATACCTTCACTTAAAATGGGTGGGTTGGCATTAAGTAATTCCATGGTAGTACTAAGCCGTACAGATAGGCTTTGCTGTTTCTCTTGCAAGCCTTCTTGTTTGGCTATCTCTTGGTTTAACTGCCGGCGGGTATTTTTATAATCAGTTTTTAGCTGCTCAATTGAGATATTAAGCAACGAGGCATTTTTATGATACTCACTGCGTTGCTGGCAAAGTATGGGATTTTGCTGCCAGCGCTGTTCTAGCCAGCGTTGGTAGTCGTTGTCTTTTGCCCGACAATCCCTTGCCAGCTTTTCCTGAACTTTTAATTCTTTTTGTTTTTGATTGAGATTTACAATAGTATCATCTGTACCGCTGGCTTTTAAATCAGATTTTAACTGCTGATTTATCCGCTGTTGTTCCTGTTTGAATGATTGGCTGATGGATTCAATCTGTAAGTTGATGGCAGTAATGGTATTGTCGGTATCAGAAACAATGGTGCCTTCACGCCCTAAATGTTCTATTTTTAGCTTTCTATTTTCATCATTACATTCAGTATTGATCGTTGCAATGTTTGACAGGCAGGCTTTAATGTCCTCAGAAACCTGTTGAATGGACTGCTCAATTTCCTGGCGTTTTTTTTGTTTTTCAGCTTCAATCTGATGGCTTACATTTTCTTCTTCAGCCAGTAAGTTGCTTTCTTTTTGGGAGCAACTTTCGACTGCCTGTTCTGTCTTATTCAGTTCTGTTTTATTGTGTTCTCTTAACTTATTGGCAGTTATTAAGCTGGCTTCTATCTGCTGTATTTCTTTCTTTAGCTTTTCAATACGAGTAAATAATTCTTTTTCCTGCTGTTCTAAAGCTATCTTGTTGGTGGTTGAATTTTCTCTTTCGGCTAAGCTTTCAAGATCTATTTGCAAGCCATAAAAATTTTTATCAGCCGATTCAACATGCTGTGGATTTAGGTTTTTAGTTTGCAATAATTCGGGAGCAATCACGCGACCTATAGTAAGCTCCCAGTGCTCCATTTCATTTTCCAAATAATGCTGCAATGAACCTTGTTCTGGCCGCAAATGTGTTAAACATTGCTTATGCTGGTCTTCCGTTTTAAGCAAATCAGCTTTAGTGATTTTTAGCTGAGCTTCTATGCTGTGATAACTGGCAAGTGCATCGTTATAGTCATGCTGTGCTATTTTTTGTGTCTGGAAAGCCTGTTTAACGTTTTGTCTAACTGTTTTTAGTGCCTGTTGATTTTTGTTAAATTGATTTGCCAGGTCATCGGAAGGGGAGATTGAATTTAAACTGGCCTGCGTGATCCCAAAAGTAGTTTCTAACTTGGTTTTATCCAGTTCTATCGGGGTTAATCGTTCGTCTTTATCCGCTAGCAATTGCTCTTTACGTTGATAGAAAATCTCCTTTGCCTCTGCCAGCTGTTTTTCTTTTGACAGTTGTGCAGAAGTGCATTGACTCACAAAGTCCTGTTTTTGGCTTTTAAAATCATATGTTAATTCGGATAACTGGTTTTCATAAAGCTGATTAATTTCCTTGCTCTCATTTTCCAGGGCATCAATTTCAGTTTTATTGGTCTTTTGGTCGTGCAGAATTTGTTCTAGTAAAGAACCTCTAAAGGCAAAGCTTTCGGCGTCTTGTGCTTCATACTCTAGCTTTTGTTTTTCTAAGGAATCAATCTCAAATTCACACTCTTTAATTTTAAGCTTGAGTGCGCGTAACTCATCGTCTATTGGCTCTAATTGTTGCTCATGTTTTTCTTTTAACTGTTTGCGCTGTTCTGTAAGCAATGTAAGCTGCTCAACTGTTTTGTTAAGCTGTTTTTGGGTGCTGGTATAGTGTTGACGGGAAAAATAATGAATATGGGATAATTCGGTCAGTGTTTCTTTTAATGTCGAAGCTGTCATTAATAGCTGATCAAAATCATCCTGTTTAGCTTCCAATTCTCTGGATGCATTTAAGTCAGCCAGCCAGGCATCAATATGTTGTTTATTAAGCTGGAAAGGGATTTTGTCTTCCTCATTATCTAAAAGATTATGACTGAGTTTGTCCCGAGAAATATCAATCAGCATTTGTTTGATGGTATCAAAATCACCAATTTTTTCAATCACCGAGCTGATTACTTTTTCAATATGCGTAATAGGGGAGGTGGTCATGGAAAACCGACTTTGCAAAGGGCGTATCCATTTTTTACCACTGTTGACCTGATGAGACTGAATGACACTGCAATAATCATCAACACTCATCTGTTTCGAAGTTTCAGCCGTTGAGCGATACAGGCGTTCAATGTCAGCACTCTTGCGAGGTAAATTATGCTCATTAATATAGTGCGCTTTTTCAAACGGCGCATCAATAAATCTATATTTTCCAGCACGCCCATCACTTTGAACCATTACATGACAAATTTGCTGATTGGGACGTTGGTATTCGTAAACCAGATAACTGCTTTCACGTGGCAGGTAATAATCTAAAAAGCCTTTTTTACTACTTGTGCTGCTAATGATATTGCTAGGGCGCTCTCCCCAAAACAGCTGTATTAATCGCAAGAAAGTGGTTTTACCCGCACCATTAGTTCCACTCAGATTGATATGGCCATCTAAATCTAATAACACCGTTTTACCAGCCCAAAAGCTATCTATCAAAATAATTTTGTTAAGCTGATAGGTGTTGATCATAGTATCCCTTTTAATTGATTAAAAATGCAAAAAAAACAGAGTAACAGGATGTCTAGTTAGAGTCAATTAACTTCGCATAATGTATATTATGTTAAATAGTAGGTTGTTAATGTTATTCAAGTATCTATTTTTTATAGTTACTTGTTTAGAACACTTCCCCTTTATATCCTTTGATAATACGTTGTTTAGGGAAAGCACCAAAGACTGATCATTGGTGCCTTAAACCTCAATGCCATATTTGCTAAACAATGAGTATAGCGTTGGGCGAGTAACACCTAATAATTTTGCAGCATTTGATACATGGTTATTTGAATATGCAAGTGCTCGTTTAATAGCTGCTGTTTC
>Ga0209495_1003335_pt1 | contig 9971 bp, 6 predicted proteins | sample EN1Hudsemesocosm_FD_184629 | JGI IMG/M metagenome (GOLD analysis project Ga0209495, IMG submission 184629) | Methane-oxidizing microbial communities from mesocosms in the Hudson Canyon - EN1E Hudson Canyon (SPAdes) (version 2) | ecosystem: Environmental > Aquatic > Marine > Cold seeps | place... | reverse complement strand
GCATAGGTAAAGAATCGTTTGATGAGCTTATTATGGTCTTCATCGACTTCAGTTTGTATTTTTTTAAGTTCTTCGGGGGTGGATTGATAGACTTTTTCAGCTAATATTTCACAGGTACTCAGATCTTTTTTTAAGGCGGTGACTTTATCTTTTAATGTATTATGCAGTTCATTGACTGATTTATTAACGACATTGACCTGCCGTTTAATTTCTGCTTTTTCATTGATGCTTAAAGCCATGTAATCATCCAAATCTCGACCTGTTTTCTGCATTTCCTCTAAAATACGGTCATATTTTTTAGTGCCACGTTGAAAACCTGAGCTTTCAAAATGCTTGCCTACACTGTCCTGTAGCTGACTGAAAAATATTTTTTTAACACGGTTTGAAAATACTTGATGATTCACTTCATCATAACCCACAAATTTAAAATGATAATGGGTCATATTTTCATCGTTATGCCTGACTAAATAAGACGATTCTTTATCCAAATTATTTTTTTCAATAAACTCATTAAAAAAACTTAAAGCATTTTTGTTTAATTGATTTTGATCCAGCTGATTAATGTCTTCTTGGGTGAGTGTTTGGGTATCATTACCAAAGGTAATAATACCTGACCATTTGAGCTGAGTATTACTTTTTAATTTTCGGCGTTGTTTTCCCTCATCAACATGACGTACGTATTTATGTAGATGTTTTGCATAATCAATAGCGTGATCAATTTTATCTTGCATCCCTGCATCTATTTTTTGTATAGGTTTATCAATAGATAAAAGGTCTCGGTAAAATGTTTGAGTACCTTTATCGGTTATTAAAAAATTAGGCTGAGTGTTGATTTTTCTCCCGTGGCTGTTGTTAAAATCGTGATTGAGTTGAAAATTGACGTTAGATTTAGAGTCTTTGGTGATGCGAACGCTTACAAAATTTGTCATTTGCTTACCTTGTCTACTGGGGAGTTGATTGGGTTTCAAAAGGGTTACCCCTTTGCCTACTTGAATAACGCAGTTATACACTAGTAGGTTACCTTATATTTTTAAAATTGAATATAAAATATAACTTTTTTAAATCAATATTTTTTTTAAGGTTATTTATTCGTGTAATATCGTGATTTTAGACAATTATTTTTTGTTCAGAAATTGATATTTCTAGGGTGTTTTGCAAGAGAGCTTGGTAAGGACACAGTTCATGATTGAGCTGTTATTGTTAGTTTTTTGGTATTAAAGTTAAAATATTTATCAAAAAATATATAAAATATTCTCAATATTAAGAATATTTTATATTATTATTTTAAATTTTAATCACTTATTTTTTAACAATAATTTTTTTAGTATTTCGTTTACGTTTTTCACCGCTTTTCCTGTAATGCTGCATTAAATCTTGTATGCGTGATTTTAAACTATCCTCTTCAAATTTTAATTTTAATAATTCTAGCATTTCAATACTAAATTCTTTATCTGTTTTATTATCAGGAACAATGACTTGTATTATTTTGTTACCTTGTTCATCAAACATTAACGGTAATTTTCCATTTGATAGTTGGATTTCAAGTGTTTTTAATCCATCAATATTAAATATTTTTATTAAATTTGATAATCCATCATTACTAATTGAATTTATATCTTTATCAATCATACTGATAAACAACTTTTTAAAATAGTTGTAATCTTTTTTTTCAATGGCAATAGACTCATTGACAACATTAGCAAATATATCAATAGTAGATAGTTTATTTGTTTCTTTTGTAGTCATTGGTTTGCTGTTATCTTTATTTATTGATGGTTGGTTATTATCTTTCGTAGCAGTAGCCATTTATGTTCCTAGTTTATAAATTATCTTAATAATTAACTCTAAATTTAACACTGTTTGTTGATTAGTTCAATTATTTTTTACATTTTAGTTGTTTTTTTATAAAAAATTGGTATAAGTTGTTATAATTAAAAGATAAATTTAATAAATTATTGTTATTTTCAAAGTAAAATTAAGTTATTTTAAGTCACTTTAAGTAAAAAATAGTCATTTTTTATAAAATTAAATACCATTTTTAATGATAGGTAGCTTTTTATAAGTCATTTAGTCTATATTGGTGTTATAAGACTATAAGAATGTATCACTTTTTTATAATTTTAGTTATATTTTATTTTTTGTATATTATTTTATGCTAATTAACTAATGTTATTAATTATTAAATTATAGGTGGATATTTGATTTTTTGTGGTCTTTTTTAGGTTTATTTTTTTAAGCGAATGCTGTTGTTGTTTATTAGGGTGAAAGCATCCAATGTAGACGATATTTTTAAACCGACTTGTTTTAATCTTGATTGATCTGTTTATCGTCATCATTGGTAGTGATGGCAAGTAGATAGAATTGTAAGCAACACGTTCTAATATTAATTTTTACGGGTTTGTTAGGTTTTTATTTATATTACAATAACTTATTAAAATATTTTTATTGTATGTTACTTATTAACCCTGTATAATAATCTATGCTTTATAAAAACACAGGTTTCAGAGGGTTTATGGCAAAAGCGAAGACGTTATCAAACAGTGAATTTAAGCTTTTATTACATCGTATTGATACCCATAAAAATGAGAAGTTTCGGTTGCGGAATCGAACGATTATTATTTTGAGCTTTTATTTAGGGTTACGAGCGAAAGAATTATCCTTATTAACAGTGGGTGATGTTTTTCAATATGATAAGATAGTGGAAACACTTTGTTTAGATAAGCATACCAAAGGTGAAAAAAAACGTGAGTTAGCGTTAAGTCATAAAGTAGTGGTTAAGACCTTGCAAGTGTGGATAGAGTTTATGAAATCTGTACAAGGTCTTTGTTTTACGTCTGAATTAAATTTGTTTTGTACCGCTAAGCGGTCAGTGTTTAAAAGTCAAATTATGTCTGAAGTGATTAAACAGATATATGTGGATGCAGGGTTTAATGAGTGCAGTAGTCATTCAGGACGCAGAACTTTTATTACTAATTTAGCGAATGCAGGTATAGATTTAAATAATATTAGAGTGTTGGCTGGTCATACTAGTATTACGACTACTCAAATTTATATTGATGAAAATCCTGCTCAATTATCTGATATTATGAAAAATTTGTGATATATTATTTATGAATAAAAAAGAAATTTTGTTATTAGAATTAGCTAAAAAAAGACAATCAAAAATATATTCTGGTTACACTTCTATTGGTGATTATAATGATGGAGCATATGAATGTGATTATGTATCTCCGTATTCTATATCATCACATAATGTGGATTCAGATATTTTAGTTGTATTACAAGATTGGTGTTCTGAAGAAGGTTTTGGTAAAAATGTATGCGAAGAAACTTTAAAATATGGATATACACCTTCAGTTAAAACAAATATATATTTAAAAGAGCTTCTCTTGGAGAATTTTGATTTAACCCTTGAAAATATATATTCTACAAATCTTTTTCCGTATATAAAATCAGGTAGCATGAATAACAATATTCCTGCAAAAGATTTATTAAATTCAGCTAAAGAATTTACCATCCCCATGATTAAAATAATTAGACCAAAATTAGTAATATGTCTTGGTAAAGCTACATTTAATGCTATAAGGAAAGCTTGTGGATTGAAAGTTATTTATTCAATTGAAGAGGGGTTAGAATCACATTTTCCTTATTTTAATTCTCAAATTTTCTGTCAATCTCATACTGGTCAATTAGGAAGAAATAATAGGAATCGAGGTGGAATAAATAGAGTTTCTGGAGATTGGAATATTATGTTTAATTTTTTGTAGATTTAATAAATTTTTCTATCGTAAAACTTTAGTTAATTTATTGTTATATAATTGTTAAGTTTTAATGCGTTGAAAACTTAACAATTTTTTATTTTTTTAGCATTGAGAAAAATATATGAATTTTAAGATTAGTATTTATAGTTTAAGTTTAATGTCATTATTTGCTTGTTCTTCAGATAGCCAGTCAAATAATAATTTATGTTTAGGAGGAATCTGTTTAAATGATTCTATTGAAAAAATACAAAATGAACCTTGGATGCCTAGCAATAAACTTGTATTAAAAGAAAGGCTTGGTGGACGTGATGCTCATAGAGGTTTTGGGTATTCTAAGTCTTCTATGGATTCTTATCACAAGCATGGAAAAAATAATATTCCATCAATAGAATATACTGAAAAATATAATAATACAGGCCATAATCCTGATAAAATTAATATTGAAAAGTATATTTTAAATATAACAGATGAAGAAAAAATATTAATTAACCCTTATTATAGAGGAAGATTTTTTGATGGAAATTCTTTAAATATAGTAAAAAAAATAACTGAATGTCATGGTAAAATATTAAGAGGGTTTAAATATATAGAAAAAAAATCATTAGATATAGTTACATTATTCCCTTCATTAAAAACAGGAAAATTTGAAGTTTCTAGTATACAACGACAGTTCCCTAAAATGGAAAAACCACAAAGTGAAAAATTATTATTAGCATTAAAATCTAAATATCCATCTTTATTACTGCCTAAAGAAGCAGAAAAAATTCTTCAAGAAGGAAAATGGAGTATTTCTAAACCAATGGTTGTATTTAATAATAGTAGCAATATTTTAACAATTACAAAAGTATTGCCTTCAATATATTTAGAAACTGTATATTTAAAAAGAGCAGACAAATTATCATACGATATGACATTTAAAAATGAACTTCTTCATTTACCTGATTGTATTAATAAATTTGATACTAAATTAAACTTGGATTAATGGATATTCTTTCCTATTTCGCTTTTTTCGTTTACGAAGGGGATGTAGAGTGAATTTTTAAGAGTCTAACTCAGGATTTTGTAGATAGGCAAGAAGAATACCTCCTACTAAATAAAAACAATAACTTATAAAGCTAAAATTTAGCGAAATTTTTATAAAAATCCTGATTTTAGATAAAACTTGGTTATAATCTGTTTTTTCAGTGAAAGTAGCCTTTTTAAGTCTTTGTTTGTTATGATCTTAGGGCCGGGGGGTTAATACTTATGTAGGTATTGGTTGTATCCTTAAATCTGGAATTTTTAATCAAGTGAGGCTATGTAAATGTTGCTAACTTGTCGCTATTTTTGTCTAAGAAATTCTAAAATCAGAGTTTTGGCATGCAGAATTTTGGTTTAAAAAATGTTAAAAGAGTTATGTATATCTATTTATTTCGAATTGTTGCTTTTATGAAAAATAGTGATTTTCTTGTTTAAATTTTTCATGTATTTTTAATTAATATAGCTATTAATTTTATTTTAAGAGTAAAATATTAACAACTAGATTATTCGTCTCAAACTTTGGTAGGCACGCGACGAATAATCCAACCATTTGAGATAATTTTATCATGTACACTCTAACAAACAAAGAATCCTACCAAGCACCTCGCTTGGTATGTCGTTAAATTTCCCCTCAACAACTTTTAACAGTTGTCCTCAGAACCCCTTTGATATTCTTTCTTCACAACATAGTGAGTTGGTTTATTTAGCTTCCGAATGCGGTATAGACTGGGATAAAGCCTCTGAACGTATTAATAGCTATTCTTCTATTTCAATAAAAGATGGCATTGCTCTGTCTGCAAAATATAAGGGTAATACTAAAGTGTGGTTTGACATCAAGACCACGAAATACGGACATCAGTACCCTCATATTCGCTTTCATACCTTGAAACATGGCGGTGTTACCACTGTTTTTAATGGTTATGATTATCTTTTTTCAGATAAATCTAATAAACCTAAAATTTCCCGCATTCGATGCGGTTCTAATTCAGCTAATGTTAAAAAATATAAACAAGAAGCCATTGATGCTGAACAACGTCAAATTTCCCGTTTTAATAAATTTGATCAAGAATTTCCATTTTTATCTACTTTAACCGAAAGTTTTTATTTCGAAGGTAAAAAGATTGATGTCTCTAAGCTTCATCCTAGTTTAGTTTTAAAGCGTGGTTATGATGGACGTGGTGAGTTTATTGCTATTCCGATGCAAAATATTTACGGTAAAGTGACCTGTTACCAAAAAATTTATGAAAGCCCTTTTCAAGATAAAGCGACAGATAAACCACGCAATAAAGATTATATTTGCCTCCCTAATGGAAAGAAAGGAACGTATGTTGTTATTGGTAGTTTAAAAGGAATTAAAAAGGTGGGGATGGTTGAGGGACTAGCAACTGGAATCAGTTGTTTTATGGCAACTAATAAACCTGTGGTTGTTTCTTTTGATGCCCCTAATATGAAAGAGGTCTGTAAACATTTTTCAGGATTTAAAATTCGTATTTTTGCTGATAATGATATTCATGCAATGGGCGGGAATACAGGTTTATTTACCGCGTTGAATATTTCTCGGTCTCAATCAGGGGTAACAGTGGTTGTACCGCATCTTGATGGTAAGAAGTGTGATTTTAATGATGTCTTAGTTGAAAAAGGCATGAAAGAATTAAAAAAACAAGTAAAAGCAGCCCAGTTTTTTAAGGATGTAAGTCAGTTTGATTACTATTGTTATATTATGCAGTATGCTCCCAATCAAAAACAGTTTGAAAAGGCTCAACGCAAGGCTTGTTATCATGCTTCGCGTCGAATCGGGACGGTGTGTGATTATAGAAAATATTGCCAACTATTACGCGGTTATGCTGTTCAACGTGGTTTTGATCAATCCTTGATTAGGGGGCTTATTAAAGATAATTTTAAAAAGCATACGCTTGATAATTTAATTCAACGCCATACTTTAACGCGTTCTCGTTATGCAGATAACGAAAATGTGACCTTTACCTTTGTTGGTGATATGAGTTGCCAACAAATTGCTGATTATATTGATGATGAAAATAGAATTATTGTTAATGTGACAGGTATGGGGTCTGGCAAGACTGAGGTGATGCATTTAGTCTTAAAAAGCTTTATGTTGAATGGTAAAAAGGGTGTTTATATTTGTCCTCGTGTTTCATTGGCAAGCAGTGGGGCGAGTCGTTTAGGGTTAGATTTATATTCAGATCTTGATAAAACGGCAACAGATTTTAGTCGTAAATTATCAGTTTGTGTTAATTCAATTAACAAGCACGGTATTACTGATACTGATTTAGCCATGATGGATGAAATTCGACAGTTGCTTGAGTTTGTGAGTACAGGCACGGTTGATCTGCGTGAAGAGGTTCAGAAGACACTGATTGAAACCATTAATCGTGCTAATACCGTTATTATGGCGGATGCTGATTTTAATGATTTTTCATTAGATTTTGTTTTATCGTGTACTGATAAAAAAATTGAAGTGCTTTATGACGATGGGATTAAGCATGATAAGAAAATAAAAGTCTTAGAAGATGCAGAGACTTTATTTACAGATGCTTCCGATCAATTAGAATCGGGTAAGAAAGTATGGCTTGCTGTTGATGCAAAGTTAAATGTTAGTAAATCTATTATTGCCTTTAATTTATTATCAAAATCAGAAAAATATTCATTAAATGTTGAAGGTAAGCGGGTTCTAACCATTACAGGCTCTAATAAACATGAACCTGCTCAACGGGCTTTTTTACTTAATCCTAATGAAGAATCAAAACACTATGATTTAGTGATTAGTACGCCTGTTATTAGCTCAGGCGTTAGCGTGACTAATGATCACTTTGATTTTGTTTATGCTATTTTTATGAATGTTGTGCCTGCAAATGAGATGCTTCAAGCTATTGCAAGGGTAAGAGCCGTTAATGATATTCGGGTTTGTTTTAAATCAGGGCATCAACAGAATCGCCAAACTAATATTGAATATTTACAAAAAGGTGAGGAATGTAAAATTTTACGGTGTGTGGGTGAGGATGGCTATAAAGAAAGTACGATGGCAGAACAGATAGCAACGGTTAAAAGTTCTGTGAATACGAGCCTTAATGATTTTCATCGTGAATTTTTAATTTTGGCACAGATTAAAGGTTATAAAGTTAGTAGGATAGAGGGAAAGCAGGAAATAGAAGGATTAAAAGAAAAAACATCAAAGGTTGAAATTGAACGGTTTTTAAATGCCCAACATATTGATGATGCAACAGGAAAACGGTTTAAAAAATCCCCTCCAAGCGTACAAGCGGAGAGTGATAGCTTAGATCGTTATTTAGTTGAAGAAATGGCTGGTGAAGCTAATCATGCCATTACTGAAGAAGATGTTAAGTTTTATAGAAACAAAGGCACAACAAAAGTTAATAATTATGAATTAACACACGCTAATATTGAAGATATTAAACATTCTGAACAGCAAGTGTATAAAGAGAAAGGTGAGATTCATGGTCTAACCAGTCGTACTTTTTTTATGCAGTATGTATTGAATGCGCTGATTGGACGTAACTTTAATTCAAATGATGATGCGGTGGTGAATGTGATTGCGTATTTGCAACAGCATCATGCTGAATTGACAGCAAATCATTTAGGGAATTTTCAGTATGTCGATCGTGCTATCCCTAAGTTACGCACTTTATTATCGCGTATAGGCTATGATTTAATTTTAGTTAAACGGACTAATTCTGAACGTTTATACAGCATTAGTGCGAATGAATCTGTGGTTGATTATGTGGCTAAACGAGAAAAAAAACGCTTAAATAATCATAGCCATGATTTAAAATCATAATAAGTTTGTGTCAGTAATGCTATTAATAGAATGTCTATTTTTATATTAATTAATTTTTTATCGAATTAAGAGGAAAATGAATGGGTGAAGCTAAATTAAAAGGGTCTTTTGAGAAACGAAAAAAATTGTCTGAATTAAAATTAAATTCAATGGATTTAGAGCTTCTTAGTGAAATTGATGGGTTAAAGGCACTTGATAAACTTTCAACTGATGTAGGTGTTACAATTCGAAAATTTATTAAGATAATGCCTACCCAATTTATTTTTATTCATTATGAAAATGCGTCTTCTGTATTAGCTTTTTTATATAGATTTGAAGTTATAAACGATGAATTACAAAGTGAAATTTTTATGATCCATACAAGAAATCCATTATTTTTAAATTTAAAACCTATCAAAAAAGCGATTAATAAATATATTTATAAAAATTCTGATATATGGAAATAAATTAATAGCGTAAAATTTAAACAAGGTAGTCATGCTATATGGTTATAAAAATTTATAACATAACCTACTAGGGTATAACTTTTCAAGTTATCCTCTATTAGGCAAAAGGGCAGGCCCTTTTGAAACCCAACCCCCTGCTTTATAAGTCCATTCCATCTTCTAAATCATCAATAGCTTGTTCTGATTCATCATGACTTTCTGTTATATTTTTCTTTAAAGCATTTAGATTAATAGTAAACTTTTCTTTTAATACATGATCAAACATAGGTTCAGTATTATTTTTGATAGTGTCTATATCCTGCTGTAATTTTTTAATATCTTGATTATATTTTTTTAATATATTTTTTGTTGAATTAAGGATAGTATTCTCATTATTTTTTAATTCCTTTAACGTTTCTTTTAATGTATTAATTTTATTTAATTCTGGTAGATGTTGTCGAGATAATTTAACTATTTCATGATTTTTATTATTAATCTCAATTTGTTCTATTAATTGTTGTTCTATGTTTTTTATATATTGATTTAATTTTTTTAAATTTTCTTTGTTAATGGTGGTCATGTTAAATTTTTGTTTAAATAATTCAGAGGTATCTTCAAAATTTAATAAATCAGGATCAATAGAATGCGTTTGTTCATAACGTTGCTGCTCAAATTCTCTGATTATTTTTTTTAGAGCCTCTTCATCATGTTCCAATTTCTTTAAGGTACGCTCTAAATTACGTTTTGCTTTCTCTTGGTCAGCGTTTTTATTATGTAAGCGGCAGGCATAGGTAAAGAATCGTTTGATGAGCTTATTATGGTCTTCATCGACTTCAGTTTGTATTTTTTTAAGTTCTTCGGGGGTGGATTGATAGACTTTTTCAGCTAATATTTCACAGGTACTCAGATCTGCTTTTAAGGCAGTGACTTTATCTTTTAATGTATTATGCA
>Ga0209495_1003329_pt1 | contig 9981 bp, 8 predicted proteins | sample EN1Hudsemesocosm_FD_184629 | JGI IMG/M metagenome (GOLD analysis project Ga0209495, IMG submission 184629) | Methane-oxidizing microbial communities from mesocosms in the Hudson Canyon - EN1E Hudson Canyon (SPAdes) (version 2) | ecosystem: Environmental > Aquatic > Marine > Cold seeps | place... | reverse complement strand
CGTGAATACCTTACTCGCTAATAAATTGGTTGAGGAGGCGATTATTGATCAAAAAATCCATGAATTAAAAGGATATGAATCTTTGGCGAGAGAAGTTCGTTATGGTGAAGAAAAAAGTCGAATAGACTTTCTTTTAAGTGATAATTCGAACGATGAGCGACCTTGTTATATTGAAGTTAAGAGCGTAACGCTGCTTATGGATAGTGAGTCTACAGGAGAGCCGCATGTGGGTATGTTCCCCGACGCAGTAAGCACACGAGGACAGAAGCACTTACGAGAGCTTATAGCGATGGTAGACGCAGGTTTCCGGGCAGTTCTTTTATTTTGTGTAAATCATACCGGTATTAATAAAGTTCGCCCAGCGGATCATGTAGACCCGGAGTACGGCCGTCTTTTACGCTTAGCATCCGAAAAAGGGGTAGAAATACTGGCTTATGGTGCTGATATGTCTGAATCAGAGATAACAATAACACACACTGTTCCGGTTGATTTGACTAATGAAGAGTTATAGCGCCGATTCGACCTGTTCACCGGTTCGACTATTGAGCTCTGTAATTTGTTGAGCCATGGTCGTAATCATTTGTAGGCAAGTTTCCGGTTGAGATTTGATAAGGTCAATAAATTGTTCTTTAGGTACTGTCATTACCGTGCAATTGGAATGAGCTAATACCGAGGCGTTACGTATGTTGCCTGTAATGGCAGCCAAGGCACCAAATATTTCACCTTCTTTGATTTTCCCAACTTGTTTAGACTTAACGCTAGCAAATGCTTCGCCTTTCAATAAAGTATAAACATGATCGGCCTGTTCCCCTTCCTGAATGATAGTTTCTCCTGCGGTATAGCGTTGAAAGCCAGCTGCAGGACGAGTTCCTTGCTTAATGCTCGCGCCATAGGCGCTAGCAAAAATAGTATTCTGAATTAATAATAAATTATGCCAGTAATACAATGTCTGTTTGTTGGTGGTAAAAAGCGTTAATAAGGTGTTAGTTGTGATATAGCGGATGGATGAGGATTCTTCAGCCATATAAGATAAATACTGGTTTTCGAAGGTGTCGAAGTGAAAAATGAAATCTCCCGGTTGAAGGATAAATACCGTTTTTGGCCCCCAGTTCACGTAAATTAAGCCACTTTCAACCCTTGCCAATTGCCCTGGTGCCAAGGTGTTGCATGCGTCAACGCCAGGTAAAAGGCTTATTTTATTTCCTTGCCATGATACGCACTTATTTAAGGATTCAACTGAGCGGTGATATTGCTCAAGCAAAGCCTCAACGGCCATAGGATGGTCGGCGGGAAGATACATTTTTAAACACCAAAGCGCATTCGAGTGCCATGGTTAAGCGACATAACAATTTCGTCTGATCCTAGTTCTTTAGGGAAGTAACAGCCAGAAATTTTAGTGCCTGCAATGCTGGCACCCTCAAGCTGAGATGTTCGGAAATCAATGCCTCTTAAGTCTGCCCCTCTGAAATAGGCATTTCTTAAATCAAGTCCACTAGCGTCCATGCCTCTTAAATCTAGCCCTCTGAAGTCACAATATTCAAAGCTGGGCAGAGGCGATGTATTTGTTTTTGCTTTGTTAAACGCCGCAACATTTTCATTTCTAAGCGCTTGATATAAGGGGTCATCAATAATTTTTATTTCATCTGTCATGGTTGTGTTTATCCTGAATATAATTATTTTTTTTGCAGCGCAAATTTTACTAGTAATGAGGAGTATAGAATATATTTTTGGTCTTACCTGTAGATCGTACATACAAGTGTTAATTGCCTACTATACTGGTTAGATTCGTATTGAAGAATTGACTTAAAATATGTGTGGAGGAAGGCTGTAAAATGGGTGACCAGAAAACAATCATGTTAGTCGATGATAGCCGAGTTTCACGCTTGATGCTTAAGGCAATTATTGAGAATATATTTCCAGAATGGCATATTGTAGAGGCAGAGGATGCAGCCGAGGCATTGAAACTATCGTTATATGAAAATGAAAAAATTGATTTAATTACATTAGATATGAATATGCCTGGTGTTGATGGTTTAACCGTTGCGCCCCGTTTAAAGGAAAACTGTGCTAATGCAACTATTGCTTTGTTAACCGCAAACTTCCAAGAGCAGGTTCAGAGCAAAGCTGCACAGCAAGGGCTAATATTTATTCCTAAACCCATTACTGAAGACAAAATCATCGACTTTGTTAATACTTATCAATAATAGTTACTTACAGTATTAGCTCAGGCCTAAAGTGGTGCTTTACTTCTTTGATCAGTTTCGTTAAATGACCTTCTTGGTCGGTATGAACGTGTAATGTGTAGCTCAACTCCGAGTTTGATAATGCTTCTGCTGTTTGTTTTTGGTTTTTGAGTGTTTTGATACCTGCTTCGGAAGCATCCAACTTTTCATTTGAGCGTTTCTCAATTCTTTCCTTTAATACCTCGTCAGCCGCACAGCAAGAAATAATTAATAGGGGAACAGCATGGGACTCTGCCTCCTGTAAAAGTAAATTCCGTTGCCATTTCTTTAAATGAGTTGCATCAACAATAATGGGTAAGCCCCCCTCTAATAATGTGGAGGCTAATGTAACAATGCGATCATAGGTTTTTTGAGTGGCTTCTTCAGTGTAAATTCCACCATTTAAGGGGGAGTCGGTACGGTCGCTAGCCATGTAACTATACAGCCGTTTTCGCTCTACATCTGAACGTATGCGGATTGCGCCTAACTCCTCAACTAAGGTGTTACTGACCACAGACTTACCTGAGCCGGAATAACCATGCATGAGCAGAATGTAACGATTAGGTATCGCTTCATACTTGTCTGCCAGGTTTATATATTGCTGATATTCTTTCATTAATGAGCGCTTGGCTTCCGTAGTGTCTTCTTCTTCCTTTATAGACAGGACAGCGACTTTAGCCCTGACCATGGCACGATATGATTTGTAAAATTTGAGTAGAGCTATGCCTTCGTAGTCACCCGTAAGTTCCATATACGCATTGCATAGCTGGTTGGCATAAGCGTTTTGCCCTCTTTTTTCCAAATCCATAATGAGGAAGGCAAGGTCGCTGATGACATCGACCCACCGCAATGAAGGGTTAAATTCAATACAATCAAAAATAACTAAGGCATCATTGAACAGTGTGATGTTGCCAAGGTGAAGGTCTCCATGACATTCACGGATAAACCCTTGTGTTTTACGTGCTTCAATAATAGGGCGTAATTGCTGGAAGCTTGATAGAGCCCATTCTTTAAGAGAGTGTAAGGTGTCGGTGCACTCAAGGTTGAGTGTTTTGAGTCGAGATTGAATCTGCTTAAAGTTTTCTTCAATGGGGGCAAGTACTGAACCTGGCATTCCGTAAGTACTATTAATTGGGGCTATTTCGACTCTTTGATGAAAGCTGGCTAGTATGGTCGATAGTTCGTTAATATGCTTTGAAGTAAGTACTTGCTTCTCTTGTAGGGTGCTTAAAATACCTTCTTGTGGGAATTGAGTCATTTTCAATGCATATTCAAAAATGTGCGGGTTTTCATCACTGCCTGTTTTAGTATCTAGTGCCGGGTGTGTTACAGAACCAGAAATAGTCACAACATCAAGGTAAAGAGAGGGGGCCAGTCGGCGATTTAGGTGGAGCTCCTGCTCGCAAAAATGTTTACGTTTTTCCAGTGAAGAAAAATCAAGAAACCCAAAGTTCACAGGCTTCTTGATTTTATAAGCAAAGGGACCCGTGAGAATAACCCAGGATATGTGTGTTTCAAGCACCTTAAACCCTTCCGTAGGATGGTCGTATAGCGTAGGATTCTGCAATGCTTTAATTAGCTCATTGCTCACAAGGCACTCCTTTCATTTTTGCGATGAACTTTTCTTATAGATATTAACACTACACTAAACAACAGCTTAAAGGGAATAGGTATTTAACAGCGTTATGAGTCAGCGATCATCCACAAAATCAAAGTCAAAACCTAAATTTAAAAGACATGTTCGCTCGTTCGGTATTAAGCGTTCTCTAGTCGTGAAACTCGCTATTGTTGTTTTGGTTATCGTTGCCAGTTGGGTTATTTATTTAGATGCAGTAGTGCGAGCTAAGTTTGAAGGAAAGCGCTGGGAAATACCTGCTCGGGTTTATGCCAGACCTCTTGAAATATATGATGGCTTAGCCCTGAATGCCGATAATCTCAAAATAGAGTTGGCAACGCTTGGTTATAAAAAAACGCTTAAAGCGGAATCTCCAGGTAGCTATGCCCATCATGATAATCGTTTTGTAATATATTCTCGTGGTTTCTCCTTTCCTGACGGTAAAGAGCATTCAAGACGGGTGGCGTTCTCGATTAACGGGGATGTTGTTCAGCGTTTTTATGTGGCTAAAGGAGAAAGAGGTGAGATTCTCAGGCTTGAGCCACTGCAAATAGGAGGGATTTACCCGGCTCAAAAAGAAGACCGCCTGCTTGTTAGTCTCAACCAGCTACCCGAAGGACTTGCCGAGTTACTGTTACTGACTGAAGATCGAAATTTTTACGACCATATGGGCGTAGCTCCTTTATCAATCGTTCGCGCAATGTTTGCTAATATGCAAGCAGGGCGGGTGGTTCAAGGCGGTAGCACGCTAACCCAACAACTGGTAAAAAACTTTTACCTGAGCCGCGATAAAACCATTGTTAGAAAGGCAACGGAAGCGGTAATGGCTTTGTTGCTTGAGTTCCATTATGAAAAAGAAGATATTCTCGAAGCATATATCAATGAAGTATATCTTGGGCAGGCTGGAGCCCGAGCGATTCACGGGTACGGTATGGCGAGTCAGTTTTATTTTGGCCAGCCCTTATCTGATTTAAAAATTGACCAGAGCGCCTTGCTGGTCGCTATGGTTAAGGGGCCCGCCTATTTTGATCCCCGCAGGCATCCTGCTCGTGCTTTAGAACGTCGAAATTTAGTATTAACACTACTGGAAAATGATGGTGCGATCAGCGCGAATCAGGCAGACTTTGCTAGAGGCCGGGCACTGGGGGTGATTGAAAAACCGTCATATAGTACTAATAGATACCCTGCCTTTATTGATTTAGTAAAACGTCAATTAGCCAGAGATTACCAACAAGAAGACTTGCAGAGTGAAGGACTTCAAATATTCACTACCTTAGACCCGCAACTCCAGGAGCGAGCAGAAAAAGTACTTAAATCTACATTAATCTCGTTTGGGAAAAATAAAGGCCAGTCATCTTTGCAGGGCGCACTTGTTGTTACGGGTAGTGAGAGTGGTGAAGTAGTCGCCTTAGTGGGGGGGGCAGAACCTAAGTTTGCTGGTTTTAATCGGGCGCTGGATGCAGTTCGCCCAATAGGCTCTATCGTAAAGCCTGCGGTTTATTTGGCCGCATTGGCTCAACCAAAAAAATATACCTTGGCGTCTGAATTAAAAGATGAACCTTTTGCTTTAGAGTTTCAAAATGGTGAGCGCTGGGAACCTCGTAATTTTGATAAAAAGAGCCATGGCTTTGTGCCACTTTATCGAGCATTGAGTAAATCTTATAATCTATCAACCGCTCGATTAGGTTTAGAGCTTGGTATCGATGAAGTTTCTGCAACACTGAGGCAATTGGGGGTTGTAAGAGACCTGAGTATTTATCCTTCATTATTTTTGGGGGCTACGTCATTAGCCCCGCTTGATGTGGCTCAAATGTATCAAACAATTGCCGCTTCAGGTTTTAACACCCCAGTAAGAGCTATTCGTAGTGTAACCACGCCTGATGGAGTTGAGTTAACAAGGTATGCCTATGAAGTGGAACAAGTGGTTGATTCTAAAGCAATGCACCTACTTCAGTATGGACTAATTGGAGTGGCCAAAGAAGGAACAGCTAGCTCAGTTTATCGCTATGTGAATCCGAAACTAACTGTGGCAGGAAAAACCGGAACAACCAATGGCTCAAGAGATAGCTGGTTTGCCGGGTTTTCTGGTGATTACCTTGGAGTGGTTTGGTTAGGCTATGATGATAATCGTTCAACGGGCTTAACAGGTAGTTCAGGAGCAGTAAGGGTATGGGGAAATTTAATGAAACGTATACCTCAGCGATCCTTTGATCCTATTACACCATCAGGTATTAAATATTTGTGGGTTGATGAGGAAAGCGCTCGAATAACCGGAGCAGGTTGCAAGGGCGCAAGGCTGGTGCCATTTATAGAGGGCAGTGAACCATTAGATCGCCAGCCTTGCCGTAGTGGTGTTTCTCAGGTAAAGCATTGGTTTAATTCTCTATTTGAATAATGCGCATGAAGGCATACTTACTTGAATCTTAGTTATAAGTGTATTTCGTTTTAGGGAGAGTCGGTTGTATAAACAAGCAGTAAGAATCTTATTAATCTTGGCTATTATTGGCATGGGCTTGTTTGGTTGTAGTGTACAGCCTATCAGCGTTGTGCCAGCAAGTACGCCATCAGCTCAAGACAATAGCGCGCCAAAAGGGACTGTCCATAAAGAGCAGTCATATAAACCATCAGCTCGAAGTAATACGGCTTACCCATCTTCTGCCGCAAGGCAACTGATTGTAAAAGCGGAAGGGCAGCTTAGCGCGGGTGATGACTATTCTGCCTTACGCAGTTTGGAACGGGCGCAACGTATATCACCAAGAGCCCCTGAGATTTATCTTGAAATGGCACAGGTAAGACTTCATTTAGGACAAACGGATCAGGCTAGGCAGCTAGCTAAAAAAGCACTGTCTTTAGTAGGGAGTGATGATTACCTGAAGCATAGAGCAGAGTCTTTTTTACGCAGTTTATAATGTGGAAGGGTATTTGTGCATTAAGCAGTCGTGAGGCTTAATGCACAAATTGGCTCATCAATTAACTATACGCCGGCATTCTTTAAGCGGTTAGCATGTTGGCGAATGACCGTTTTAGGGTCTGTAGTAAATATACTGTGTAATCCAAACAGCAGATTCACTTCATCGAGGTGATTCATAAAGTAGTTATCACGAATAACCATACCCATATGGCTGCTGCATTGCCCTACCAGTCCATCGTTCTGCTCAAAACCAAAAGCAAGACTGGTTGTTCCCAGTAATGCGTCAGATAAATCCAGTGCATTAGTTAAAACCCCAGTGCCGCCCCAAGAGTAATAACGAATACCATTAACTGAATAATCCCCCTCACCACACGCGGATGTTGGAATGCCTTCGGGGGAATAGTTATTAAAAGCAATAGATCCCGCAGTCGTTAATGACTGCAAACTAGCGGCCAAGTCTTGTTCATAACCACCTCCTGAAAGCAGGTCAATTAGACCTCCTAGCGCATTTCCTAGTGCTACAGCTGTTCCTTCCAGTGGAGAGCCCACAATTAAATCTGCAACGGGCGAGCCTTTATGAGGTGACCCAATAGATGTTACTGATGCAACAAGGTCTGGACGAACATGTGCGACATATCTTGATGTAGGCCCACCATGACTATGGCCTACCAAGTTTACTTTACCGTAAATTGCAGCAATGGCTTCAACTTGGGTAAGTAGTGCTTCTCCACGGGCTTCCGTGCTATCTAATGCAGCAACCTGAGCGACGAAAACTTTAGCGCCTTCGCTTTGTAGGTCGGCCGGTATTCCATGCCAGTAATCAACACCAACTAGGCTGTCAAAACCAAACATACCGTGAACCAGTACGATGGGATATTTTGTTTTTGCGTAGTCTGAGCTACACCAAAACCAGCATCCAGCGAAGCTAGGCATAGAGGTGCTGAGTGCTGCGAATAGAAGAAGGGACTTAATTAATATTTTCATAGCAATCCTTTTTATATTTATTTATTTTTATTCTTTGCGCTACTACAAAAAGCGCCTAATACAGAAAAGGACTGTTGCAGAAAATAGGCCATGCCATATTTTTATTAACCTATGGGGTCGCTATAAAAAATATTAATTTGTATGAATAATGTTCGATTATGAAAAAAAAGTGCGGCTGGCGTCATTGTTTAGCGGGTGATAAGGAAGGGCGGTTTGAATCATGATAAAAATGGCTGGACCTTAAGATCCAGCCGAAAGGCCTCTAATTAAAGTCCTGCGTTCTTTAGTCGGTTAGCCTGCTGGCGATAAAGTGAAGCTGGACTCGGAGAGAACAGTCCTCTTAAGCCAAAGATATGGTTCATCGCATCAACATGGTTCATGCTGTAATCATCTCTGATGACTTTTCCTAAATGGCTGCTACAGCGGCCAACCAACCCATCGTTATCTTCACTATAGAAGGCTGATGATATTGCAAAGAAATAATCCAGAGGATCCAGCATATTTGTGAAGGCTGATGTTCCGCCCCACGAATAGTATCTTACGCCATTAACACTATAAGCACCTTCTCCACAGCTAGATTGTGGAACCCCTTGAGGGTGATCTTGGTTAAATGCAGCTGTAGTTGTGGTTGTGTAGTCCGCCAGCATTGCCATAGCATCCTGAGGGAAGTCTCCATCAGAGTTACCACTAACAAACTCAACAGCAACGCCAAAGGCATTTACCAGTCCTGCTAAAGTGTCTCTAATGGCCGTGCCAGCAGAACCACCGTCTTCTAAAGTGTCTGAAGCTACATCAACCCAGTCTGCAAGCTCAACGCCATTGTGAGGACCATGAGCTGATGTAACTGAAGCAACTAGATCTGGCCTTATTGAGGCAAGAAAGCGCGCAGTTGTTGCCCCTCCACTATGCCCGATTATATTGAATTTTTGATACCCTTTAGCGGCCTTAAGTTCATCCAGCCGTTTTTCTAGCTGAAAACCACGAACTTCCGAACCGTTAAATGCAGAAAGGTTAACCAAGATTACATTGGCCCCGTCCTCTCTTAACTTCTTTGGGATACCGTAAAAATATTCAATGCCCAAAATATCATCGAAGGCCATAAAGCCGCCAACCATAACAATAGGGTATTGTGTTTTTGTATAAGTGGACGGCGGAAACAACCAGCTAAACCAGCCTGCTTGTGCCTGCCCTACCAATAGCATTGATACAACTAATGCAATAAATGTAGATTTGATTCTCATGCTTTTCATATGTTTCTTCCTTTAGATCCTTCTTGTTTTTATCCTTAGTGGAAGTTTTATGTGTGCAATAATGTTGTTATTAGAATATTTGCAAGAAAGGGAAATGCAAAACTGAAACCTATTTTCGAGAGTAATTACTCTAAAATGGTATATATGTACCATTATTGATTCTAGTTTGTGAGCTAAGTCTCAAGATCAAAGGAAAAAATGTATGAATGTTTAGTGCTAGAAAGGTTTTTAAAAGAGAAAAATAAGAGAAGGTTTAAAAAAATGGTACTTCAGTATTACAGGTTGTTACCGCTTGTAACGCAGCGGTAACAAATGCAATGATAACAAACAAAGTCAGGCGCTGTGGCCTTGCTTTGTTTGTTACAAAAGAGTGTGCCTACAGTGTAGCAAACACTTTCTCGGCAGCATCAAGGGTAGCTTGTATTTCTTTATGACCATGTGCTGCTGAAACAAATCCGGCCTCAAAGGCTGATGGTGCAAGATAAACACCCTGCTCAAGCATGCCGTGATAAAAGGCTTTAAACCGCTCAGTGTCACACTCCATAACCTGTTGGAATTGAGTAACGTTTTCTTCTTTTGTGAAGAAAAGGCCAAACATGCCTCCAACATGGCTGATGGCAAATGGAATATTGGCAGCTTTAGCTCTTTCAAGTAGCCCTTCAGTGAGTTGGCGAGTGTGTTCCGAAAGCCCTTCAAAAAAGCCTGGCTTTGAAATTTCTTCCAGCATGGTAATGCCTGCACGCATTGCTAGCGGGTTACCAGACAATGTTCCTGCCTGATAAACAGGCCCTGTTGGCGCAATAAATTCCATAATTTCACGCTTACCGCCGAATGCACCAACAGGCATTCCTCCACCAATTACTTTTCCTAAGGTCGTCAAGTCTGGCTTAATATTATAAACCGATTGAGCGCCCGCAAGAGCAGTTCTGAATCCTGTCATCACCTCATCAAATATAAGAACGGAGCCATACTGGTCGCAAACTGAACGTAAGCCTTCAA
>Ga0209495_1003325_pt1 | contig 9987 bp, 8 predicted proteins | sample EN1Hudsemesocosm_FD_184629 | JGI IMG/M metagenome (GOLD analysis project Ga0209495, IMG submission 184629) | Methane-oxidizing microbial communities from mesocosms in the Hudson Canyon - EN1E Hudson Canyon (SPAdes) (version 2) | ecosystem: Environmental > Aquatic > Marine > Cold seeps | place... | reverse complement strand
CGAAACTGAGCACTATGATTATTTTTTTGGCTCGCCATCTGCAAAGCTGCTAGACCTAATAAACCAATCGATAAAATAACCATCGATATCAATACTTCCAACAGAGATGAACCCTGATTTTTTTTAATCATCATAATGCTTAGCAACTTGAAAGTTCAGATGTTTGGGCCGTTCTTACTCGCCCAGTATTGGAAGTGACTAATCCCTTTCTATTTGAATCACCGCGGTCATCACATAGTAGAAATGTTTTATTACTGTAATTTACTGAATAACCTTCCGCGTCGAAGATAATCTCATCTGAGAGTGAACTTAATATGGCACCATTCTTTGGTGGCACATATTCTCTAAGCACCGCTTCACTATTAGTAACACTGCCACTATTGTCGAGATCAGGGAAAACGATCCAACCATTATTCCAGTTGCCACCACAACTGGCACCATCATTACTCTTACAGACAGTGACAGGGCTTGCCCTCTTTATAGACTCACTTCGTGCTAAGTTTAAACCGGCCACCAACTCATTAAGCTGAGTCGTCATTTTGTTATTTTTGATAATGCCACTGAAAGATGGTGCTGCGACAGTGAGTAAAATTGCTGCAATGCTAAGCGTTACAACTAATTCAATTAATGTAAGACCACGAGTGCGGTTTATAAGGTGCATCTTGCTTCCTCAACAAATAAAAGTGTTTACCTTATAATTTGTATCAAAAGTTCATGCAAACCGATATAAGTACCTTCTGTTAACTGCGTCACATTTTTTGGCCAACACGACTGTAATCGAGCACACCTTGCACAATTTCATTTGCATGACGAATGTAAATGGCTGGTTACTGAAAATGGCTGGTTACTGAAAATGACAGAATAGTCATATTCGCGTAATTATTTTTACAGATATTGACTCAATTACGTTGAGAAAAGACAAAAAAGTAGATTTGTCATTCTAGGTTTACTTGTTAGCTAAAAGGAGCTTATTTATGCACGGTATCAGGGGGGAGGGCTGACCTGTTGGGAAAGAATCTTTTAGATTAGGTTTACCAACATGTTGGAGGTGATTTTAAACCTGTATTCGATATCCTTAATGTTCCACAACTCGGTGTCGATTGCCCTGTCTTAGGAGCTGCCTTGATCACATACGACGTAGCTGAAATACTTTGCAAGGCATAAGCATCATAATAATCACTTGCAATGCCTGCAGGAAGAGCCACATTAGTTTGTGCAACATTATTCTCTTTATTGTAACGATTATTTTCGGTATAAAATCGTTCCATAAAACTGGCCAACTCCATCATTTGTGCCTGAGCATCTGCTCTTCTTGCTTTGCGAACACTATCAATATATGACGGATAGGCAATAGCAGCAATAATAGCCATGATAGCTACCGTTATCATTAATTCGATAAGGGTAAAACCTTTATGTTGTATTTTTGTTATCGTATCTGTTGCCATGATTGCCTTCCGTTTGGATCGCTGGCTGTTTCATCCACAACTTCAACGTTACCACTAGTACCTGCAAGATATTTCTTTTCAGTTTTGTCTTCTAATGAAATGACCGCCGGTGTATTAACGATACCTAGATCTTCATGATTCACACCACTGGTCCATACTTTTTCAGGACTTCCATCGCCATCAAGATCTAACATCACAAAACCAACATCACCACCAAAAGAAGCCATATTTAGTCTATTACCATTCACCGCATTCAATTCCATCAACCAACTATCGCCCCCCCAACCACAGGGATCTTCGGTAGGAATTAAGGTTGTAAAAATTATGCGACCATCTCGTAATAACGGTGCGTTAACAACTCGTTCTCCTTTAGCAATATCATCAGGACTGCCTGGTGTAACCAAGTCCATATACCAGCCTTTTTTACTTGTATAGTCCACTTGGGTATCACTGACCACTCTAATATTGATACCTGTACCTTTCGGAGCTTCATATATAATACTTTGCTGTTGTAGACTTGACCTTGATCCAACTTGAACACCTAAATCACGAATGCCATAAAAAGTATGAACTTTAGGTGTCGAAGCAATAATTTGATCATTCACAGCATAATATTTACCCGTACCAAAATAAACCATTTGACCACCATCAGGATGAAAACCAACTTGTGGTTTTGCAGTTATAGGCTGTCTTAAACCATTGACGTCTTTAGCAACATATAAGGGATCATTGGCATTACCGCCAGTAATCACATCCGCCACCTTCCAGCTACCTACTGCCCCAGTAACATCAAACTTCCATAAATTGCCTTGCAAATCGCCAGCATAAATACTATCTACAATCATGTCGCCATTATTATCAATCGCTATCGGTTCAGATAAACCGTTTGGTGAACCTGAGCTACCGACACCGGTATCAATCATTTTCATGGTCTCGCCTGTTGCTAGGTCAATAATAAATAAAGCGGCTGTTTGAGCATTACTCTCATAACCATTAGCAACAATCGCCGCCCATTTTCCATTGTTCATTCTTACAATAGATGCTTGACCAAGTGTATAGCCCAAATAAGCCTGTACTTGAGTTAAATCAGTGTCATGTTTACTCTGCGCTGCTGTTGGCTGAATAGGTGGAGTGCTCACAGGTGGTGATTGAGCCGGCTGTGTGGTTGAAATTTCCCATAAAACATTAGATTCAGAAAAAGCGCTTAATGACGAATTAGCAAGACCACTTACAACAGTAGTTGCATCTTTGTCTGGGTTTGTAACATCCAAAGCAAATAGCCCCTTACCCCCTGCGCCTAATGTACCTACCAGAATAGTACGCCACTCATTACCATTGCCTACGTCAATATAAGCATCTGCAGCTTTGGGTGAACCATCAACAAAATATTGATGGGGTATACAACCATTATCACTACAACCGTAATTTTGCGACGTTAATTTATTTAAATAACTGATGACAGCATCGGGTACATAGGTAAAAAACTCATTGCCATCATTAGCATTAACCGCATGTAACATACCGTCATTCGCACCAAAGTATAGTGCTGGTTTTCGTACTGATTTGTTTATTCTAAAGTTGAGATACGTAGAACCTTCACTACCAGAAAGTTGGCTATAACCAAAGTTCCCCGTGCTGCTAACAAACCATGGATCTGAATTAATTACATCACCAAGTAACGATGTTCTATTTCTGAAACCACCACTATTTTTAACTTCTTTAGATTGATCACCTCGTAGGTAATTAATACGATCTGCCGCTAATGAATCTGCAGTACCACTTCCATCTTTATTAAGTTCGGCAAGTTGTGTGGTCGATAAGTTTGCATTTAAAAACGCTATGCCATCATCTGAAACGGGGTTGTAACTATAAACTTTTCTTGTTGATGCACTAGGGATATGCTCCGAAGCTTTCCATGCATACGTTGATGCCACCGCACCACTAGCCTCAATAGCATAAGCAAGTAATTCACCATCCCAATTTGCAGTATTAAATCTGGCTTGGTAAATTTTTGTATTAGCATCCAAACGTGTTGAATTAGTTGCAACAGCCGCAGCTGTGCTTGTTCTAGCCTGAATTTCAGCAAATGCTTTTTCAAGTTGTTTTTCAAGTTTGCCAGCATTGGTGACTAAAAAATAACCATCGGGATCACCATCAGCATCAGCATCCCACTCAGCCGTCTCTAAAGTGCCATTTTCATTATCATCAGTCATCGACCATTTTGCGGCATACCATAGAGGATCATGTTTTATAAACCTAGCGGCTTCTGCAGAGCCCGATCCTGCTTCAAATATTCGACTTGACGTTAGTGGCAGCGCGGTAGGCATATGATTCCAACCTCCACCTGGAAGTTGTCCTGCTGGTGTATCAAGAAAATAATCTTTATCATCCGCAGCAGCCGTATCTTGGCCGCGAACCTCAAGGTATGTGCCATCTACCGTTGTGCCTGAAATAACATAACCAATATGCTGAACAATATCGGCTCTTGCATAGGTTGATGTTAACTCTACAACCACTTTATTATCAGCATTGACCTCAACTTTATATTCAACCATAGCGTCCATATCATGATCAGAGCCTTGCTCAACATCTTCGAAATTAATACTAAAATTTATCGACGGCCTTCCTCCATTCACATTCATGTTTTCATTGGCTGTAGGAATATTCTCAACAGAGTGAACATAAAAATCTACAATCTGATTTGTTGGCTGAAAATGTCCCAACGTTTGTGAAATTCTCTCCACACCATTTTTTAGAAACCTTATAGATTTTGCAAACGGCACTATTGTCACTGTTTGTCCATTAACAGGGATTTCTATTTTTGGTAAAGGTGAAGCTAAGGCAACAGCAATCGTATCGACATTTTGCTCGCCTGCTGCAGTTGTATGTATATCAGTTTCTTTACCGAATAAAGCGATACTTGCAGCATAATACCCACCTTTTTTATTGGGTTCTTCAGGAGTCAAACCACGAATATTTTTAAAACTATTAACCGTTTTTGCTGATGGAGTACCATCTTTCACAGTACCAGATTGACCGATAAACACTTTTGTTGCTTCAGACTCTCCAGCCCAAATTCTATCTGCAAGAGTTGATACATTTAATCCCGTCAAATCTCCTATATAACTGCCAAAACTCGTGCCTGGTATTTGGTCAGTATCATAAGAAGGGTTAATATCACTAATCACTAATTGGATGGGTTTTGCACAATGACCAAACCCTCCTGCAGTTGTTCTATAGGGATCTTGCCAGGCAGGTAAAGGTAATCCTAAGTCGGAATCTACTGTCCCACTTGCAGCAACGCCACTTGAATAAGCAGTTGTTGCTGTGTTTTTCTCAGAAAAATAACGCAAGCCTTCATACATCATTTCCGCTACAGGGTTACCCCAGTTTCTTGCCGTATCATCATTTTCTGATACGAGTTCTGTTACAATCGAACCACCATATTTATTACCCCTAGATCTGTCAGGGTTATAAATAAGACCAGTAATTCGTAACTTATCAATAGTATCTACAATCCCCGATACACTGGTATCAAACATACCGGTATCCATATCTATTTCATTTCTAAATGAAGCAATATTCTTACGTAATACTCCGCCCGACATGTTTTTTGTATAACTACCCGTTAATAATCCAAAGGCCATTAACTCATCTTCGCCATAGCGCTGTAGAATACCTATTGGTTTATAGCTAGTATCGGTTCCATCACTGTATGCCCGACAATTTTCTTCTAATTTTCCTGCAACACAGACGTCAATATAGAGCTGTAAATCCACAATTCCTGTAATCGTTATAAGGCTAGAGCTTCCATTGGTAATTCTCTGTACTGTGTCTCCTGCTACTGGATTTTCTTTACTTACCCATTCCCAAATATAATAGTCTGAATTTTCTAATACTCTTAGTAAAGGAACACCGTTATCACTTAACGTTGTATTAGAAAACAAGTGACGTTTTCCAACTGTTAGCGCAGGTAATGAACTATAGTGTGTAATATCATAGTCATCTTCACTGGTATATTGTTTGCCCCAACTATGGGCATCTTGTGGAATATACGCTCGCTTAAGTATTGTTTCTGATTCCGAATCTGTAGAACGAAAACCGCCATAAAGTACTTTTCTTAAGGCGTCCATACGGCTGGTAGTTAAATAATTTAAAAAATCACCACTCCACTGACCGTTACAATTTGATGGTTTTACTTTATCGCCACTGCCATTTAGCGCTACTGCTGTTACAGGCGTAAACTTTCCTGAGCCATAGCTATAACATTTATAAGAATCAAAATAGCCAAAATAATCAATACCTTTTCGTCCTGTTACTGGATCGTCAACAGGCATATAACGAATGTCTAATCTACCATCACCGTCCAGATCTGAGGCATCGTTGTAGGCTTCATAATAAAGTTTGTGATCCCGCCCCATGGTTATCATCACAATAGGCGGCACGCCTTCTTCTAAATATAAGGGTGATTGGGCAATATTTTTTGCAAAAGCTTGACCACTAAACAGTGTATATAACAATATCAACAACGATAAAATATTGTTCTTACTATGACTCATCGTTAATCCCTTAATTTTTTATCGTTTATAGACACTTTGCAACATCACCACGGCAGTTTCGCTAGCACCCACAGCTTGGGCCGTTACTCGATAAAACTGGTTTTCCAATTCCACGCCTACTTCAGCAGTACCATTAGGATTTAAAATGGGAAGCAATTCTTCGATAATATAATTTGGTTGATCAACAACCCCAGCCAAACCAGCATAACTTCTTCTCTGAGCCGCAACGGACCAAACAACTAGGTTCCATCGAGGGGCTCCTGTATTAGTTGGTTGATATAAGCCATTTTCACCAGTAAAGATGGGTAACGGGGTTGTATCTCTTAGGTAAGTTTCCCCATCACGTAAAGCAGCTTCAGCTGCCTGAAAAGCTGTGTTTTTATCTTTATAGTTGCTGGTGATTTTTTCTTCCATGATGGTGGTATTCATACTACTTATAGCTAATAAGGTAAGCAGTAATAACATGATCATACTGACTATAAGAACCCCCCCTTTTTGTTTGTCCTTCATCGTCATTGCACTCTATTCCTAATGCCAATTGTACTGGTATATATACGTCGAATACGTCCATCAGTTTCTGTTGTTGTCACACCGTTGTAGGTAAGTTCTTGATCATTTAATCTCAGCCCAGTTTCTTGTGTTTCCACCAATAGACTTAACTTAGCGCTTATCACCTTATGCCATTCACCATCTGTAGTAACCGCTTGTGCCGTTTTATAATCATCAATAACATCATCGTTGTTATCATCAACGCCATAGTCAATCTGCATATCACTAATGCCTTCAACCAAAATTTTGGGATTTAAGGTTCCAGGGTTTACGGTCTCTGTTGCTGAATTATTGTCGTAAACCCATAAAGCAGCATTACCATTTGAGTCTTCACGAATAAAATACGATTCTGAAATAAAGTTATAGATTTCAGCATCCGTGCCATAGAGCTTGTCGTCCTTCCCGAAAGCAGTACAACTACCTGCTGTTTTAGGTTCTGGATATCCTTTACAGAAAAAATTGGCATCGTTTGCTTTTGTACTTCCATTATTAACTGTATGAACAATGTTCTGCTTAGTGCCTCCGGCAATGGTCACTACTTGGGTTGTTTTGAAAATATGTGCATCTTTACAATCTGAAATCATTAATATTTGATTTTCTTGCAAGTTACAGCTGTTTGGGTTGTGTACTTTAATTTCAGCACTTGCACTAGCAAGGCTTCCTACTAAGGTTGCCCCACAACTCTCAGCACGTTGGACAGTGATTACATCACTACCTTCTTTTACCAGCCCAAAGTTGTTGGACGTAGTGTTTGCTGGCCAACTGTCATTTCCCGTAATAGTTGTGCTTGCCTCCATTGCTGCCGAGGCCGGGGCGCTGGCAATGACATGCACGTCTATTCTTTCAACCGTTCGACAACCTGTAAAACCAGAAGAGCGTATTATTTTAGACAATTCACTTAAGGCAAAACGGGCATTATTTTGTAATTGTGTCTGAGATTGGGTAATGCGATATGTCTGTTTGTTATTTACAAACAATTGAATAACAGCAGCCGAAATTAATAAACCTAAGACCATTGCAATCATGAGTTCTATTAACGTCATTCCCTGTTGTTGGGTTTTAGTATTACACTTTTTCAAAGTTCACTGCTCACAGAAAATGACTGAGAACCTGAACCAGATGTCCCTCTTGAATCATCCCAGTGAACAACAACTGAAACTATATTTCCAGTCAAGCTAACCTCTCCTTCACCTTTCGGTAATAAGGTTTTTAATTCCGTGATCCATTCAGACAAATCGGTGTCTTTACGTAACATGCCTCCAGGCGGTGTGCTTGTCTTTGTCAATACATAACTTTCTGATTTATTAAGACGCATTTTGTCGATGAGGCTATAAGCTTGGATAACGGCATCTGTACGGAACTGTGCGCTATGATTATTTTTTTGGCTCGCCATCTGTAACGCGGCTAAACCTAATAAGCCAATCGATAAAATAACAACAGATATCAATACTTCTAAAAGAGATGAGCCCTGATTTTTTTTTATTAATTTCATAACCATAAAATTCTTAGCAGCTTGGAAGATCTGATGATTGAGCAGTTCTTACTTGCCCAGTATTGGAAGTAACTAATCCCTTTCTATTTGCATCGCCACGATCATCACATAGTAAAAACTGGCCATCATAAGCCACTGATCGACCTTCAGAATCAAAGGTAATTCGATCATCTAAATTTACGGTAGCACTCAAAACTGCTGCAGTTGAAGATGCGACATAGACCCTAAAAACAGTTTCTCCGGCACTAACAACACCATCGTTATTAAAATCAGGAAAAACTATCCAGCCATCACTCCAATTACCATTGCAGTTTGTATAGTCACTACTCATGCAAACAGTGACAAAGTTAGCCCGTTTTATGGCTTCACTTCGAGCCACGTTTAAGCCAGCCACTAACTCATTAAGTTGAGTCGTCATTCTGTTGTTTTTGATAATGTCAGTAAATGATGGTGCCGCAGTAGTAAGTAAAATTGCGGCAATACTCAGAGTAATAAGTAATTCTATTAATGTAAGGCCATCCATTCTTTTCAAGCAATTCTTCATATATTCCTTAACGTAAAGTCACCGCACAACACTTCACTGTTTTTTTTATAGTCAGTCACGAAACTCATAAATAGCCATAGCTTTGGAGGTGAACTTTAGTGTGTGACAACTTGGATTACTGTCCCTACTCTGCTGTTATTCATTGTTCTGTTATCGCGATCATGCTTTTATCTAAATAACACCTGGTTTTGTAGTTTTTTACGTTAATTGTTTTCCGCCGACATTCACCATCCCAATTACTGTATAAAACAAATCCCAACATCATCAAGCTAAAGCTTCAAATAGTGACGAATAAAAGATATCAACTTACAATGAACTGATATGACAAATCAGACACCTATTGAATTAATCTCGCTTGTAAAAACGATAGCCGATGTACTTGAAAAAAGGCATTGGACATTTACTGCTGTTGAATCATGCACTGGAGGATGGTTATCCAAAGTTTGTACAGATCGACCTGGTAGCTCTTCTTGGTTTGACTGTGGTTTTGTGACTTATAGCAATCAATCAAAACAAGATTTAGTTAATGTCAGCAAAAAAACATTAGAAACATATGGCGCAGTAAGTGAACAAACAGCAATTGAAATGGCTCATGGTGGTTTAGCTCATTCCAGTGCTGATATGAGTGTTGCAATCACCGGAATTGCAGGTCCAGATGGTGGATCTATTGAAAAACCAGTTGGTACTGTTTGGTTTGCATGGGCTATTAGAAATCAAGGTGCCAAAACACAAAAATGCCAGTTTGAAGGTGATCGAGAACAGGTTCGACTTCAGGCGGTTATTACCGCTTTCCAAGGGATCATTAAAAACGCTAGAGACTGACCTCCATCTATGGGATAATCACGTTTTTTAAAACCATAGCTCAAGGGTCAATGAAATGGACGATAACAAAAAGCAAGCTTTAGGCGCAGCGCTCGGTCAAATTGAAAAACAATTTGGTAAAGGCGCTGTGATGCGTTTAGGTGATTCTGCTGCTTCTCGCGATATTGATGCTGTTTCGACAGGCTCTATTGGCCTTGATGTTGCTCTTGGTATAGGTGGTTTGCCTCGCGGTCGTGTTGTTGAAATCTACGGACCTGAATCATCAGGTAAGACAACGTTAACCCTTCATGCTATTGCCGAAATGCAAAAAACGGGTGGTACTGCTGCTTTTGTTGATGCTGAACATGCTCTTGATCCTATTTATGCTGAAAAACTAGGTGTAAATATTGATGACTTGTTAGTTTCACAACCTGATACTGGTGAACAAGCCTTAGAAATTACCGATATGTTAGTTCGCTCTGGCGCTGTTGATATTGTGGTTATTGACTCCGTCGCTGCACTGACACCAAAAGCTGAAATTGAAGGCGATATGGGTGATAGTCATATGGGGCTGCAAGCTCGCTTGATGTCACAAGC
>Ga0209495_1003317_pt1 | contig 10005 bp, 9 predicted proteins | sample EN1Hudsemesocosm_FD_184629 | JGI IMG/M metagenome (GOLD analysis project Ga0209495, IMG submission 184629) | Methane-oxidizing microbial communities from mesocosms in the Hudson Canyon - EN1E Hudson Canyon (SPAdes) (version 2) | ecosystem: Environmental > Aquatic > Marine > Cold seeps | place... | reverse complement strand
GTTGAAGGTGATCTGGACATCACTCTTGATCGTGAAGCAATACATCGCGGGAAAATAAGAACGGAGGCAACATCAATTGATGAAAAAACTACTGATATCTCTGGTGTTCTTGAAGGGCTGTTGCCAGAGCATCGAAAGTTTGAAATTAGAGAAGAATCAGGTCGACTGATTTATGGGTCGGCTACAAAAGAGGCGGTGAAACAATTCGAAGAAGCTTCAACGTCTGCAATAGGTAAGAGGTGTTTGGCTTCTGTAACAATTAAAACGGTAGCTCATTTGAACCGTCCTCCAAGAGAAGTTATTCGCTTAATTGAGTTTTTGAACTTTGATTAAACGGTTTGGATTTGTGTAAAAGCTAACAAGGTCGCTGCATTAGTTATAATTTCAAATATTTTTACCTGAAACTCTCACCCTTAAGGGGGTGACTTTTTGTTTAAGTACCACGCAAAGTACCACGCAAAGTTACGCAAGACTATTAATTATATTGATATCAATACCTTATCCCATTAGTTCAAGTCAGGGAGGGGGCACCATTAAAATCAATGACTTAGCTTATGCAGAACATCCTTTTAAGTGAGAAATATTGACGACTAAAAACTGAGATTGTCGCCAATAAGATATCCTATCTACCTGATATCAAAGGTATTTATAAAATACTGACTAAATATAATCACTCTAAATAGCTACTTTTTGACTAAATACTGAGAATAGTCACTTTAATAACTCGCTAACCTACTGATAACAGATAGTAAAAATCAAATTGCTTTGATTTTCTATGCGTTTTTATCGAGCGGTATATGAGAATTTTGTGTAGTTGTTTATTTTCTAAAAGACATAACCTACTGTATTTTATACAAATATCAATAATTCAAAGCAAAATGCTCCAAATTTGTGTCGTTAATAAAATAGGACCATACTGGCTTATGAATAATGACCAAGAAGTTTCTTCGTGTTTTGGAGTGACTGATGGACTTAATGGAACAGCTATACAGCCCCAAAAATAGGCCAGGGTTAAGACCATCCACCCTTATTGCCCCTCCTTGCATATCTGAAACATATTATTATCCTGAATCCCTTTCTAGCTTCATCATTCGTCTTTCAAATGCTCACCACATTAACGTCGGAGAGTTGGTTCGAAAATTCTTGCAACCTCGAATTTCTAGTCGACAGAAAAGACATATTCTTCACCGCTGTAATGATGGCTATTCTGTTAACGGCGCTGGATGCATTGGAAGAGAGTTATTTCAGGTAGTGAAGAGTCTCATCTCGCAAACAGACAAAACCTTATTTGCCAATTTTTACTTCTTAGAGAGCTTAATTGGCAAAACATATAAAAACTTAATATCTAAAGAGCAGTTTTGGTGCCCACTCTGTTTAGAAGAGGCCAGCACTGCCTATTACCCTCTTTACTGGCACTCTCTTAGCGTTAAATGCTGCATTAAACACCGTATTAAACTGCGTTCAACTTGTCCCGCTTGTAACTCGCATTCTAATGTTATTTCAGCGTCTACGCGTATTGGGGTGTGTGCGTCATGCAATCATTCACTCATAATTAATATTACGCAGAGTAATTTGCCGCTCGAAGTAGTTAATAGCAAAGATATATGGATTGCTGAAAATATAAATAGTCTCGCTAAGCACCATCAGCAATTAGCCCAGTTAGATCTTCTCAGGGGATTTCGAGGTAATCTTAAACTAATTTGTAGAGAGTATGGCTCAGTTCGCAATGCTGAGCGTCGACTTGGATTTTCTGAGACTCTATTTCAGAGATGGCTTACAAGAAATCGGCCAAACTTTACTGAGTTTGTTGAGCTAGGTTATCGATTACAAATCCCCCTAATCAAGTTACTCACACCAAGTGATGACATCGATAAAATAACAACTTGCTATTTTTATCGCCGATTAAGTCTCGAAGATAAGCCTCCGACATCACCATACAAGATTGCTCACAACAGGCTAGTAGAGATTATTGATGATCAGGAAGTTATCAGTATCAAAGCTTTAGCGAAAGAGCTTGGTAAGAGCGAGGGTTTTTTACAATACCACTTCAGGGACCTTTTAAACGAAATTATCCAGATTAGATCTTCGCATGTGAATCAGGCCTACAAAGAGCAGCAAGAGAAGTTGATTTATGATGCGGCGGTTTCCGCAATACAGCTCATGATGCAAGGCAAATATTTTGGAGGCAGAAATATGACCAAAAGCCTTTCTGAGCGTATAGGCCACAAGAAATTATCAAATAAATTGATCTTAAAGTTTATTCACGGCGATATACGCAATCTTTCAGACCTTTTGCCTATTGATCTTCGTGACAAGCTATCTCCTAAAGAAAATAAGGAGAGCTAATATGCTTTTGAACGACGTAAAAACCCTAACAGAGTACTACGATTGCTTAAAGCTTTGCCCGAAAGGCAGAACATTTATTAAGAATGCGATAGAGAAACGTGCGAGAGAGCCACAAGCTACCCCCTACAACAAACTATTTTATTACACGAGCCTTAAAATGGGAGTTGTTATTGTCTGTGAAGGCGAGTGGGAGTATCAGATGGCATTAACATTAGAATATGGTGATGCTCTTGCGTATTTAGACCAGCCCCCCACGCAATACGTCAAATCACCCAACAAAAATGGCACATTTTTTGGTCGAAAAACGACAGCAGATTTCACCGCGTTATATAACGGCGGCGTAGTTGTCTACGAAGTTAAACCAAAGTCAAAACTTGAAAAACTTCATAAACTGAAGGTATGTTTTTCTATCAGCGCAGGTGACTTATGTTATGTTTTTTGACCTCGCTTGATTTGATTCTATAGAATATTTTTATCCAAACTTTATTTCCGGCGTTTTAAACGAAATCGCGCATCTGTTGAGTAGCAAGAAGCCAAAAGTTTATGAGTTCATAATTGGAGAATTTTCATTACTCTTCAATGAATTCGAGCAAAGCTTTGAAATCATGCCCATCAGCCGCTCTAAGGGCTGTAATGTATTCGTCACGGCGTTTATTCATACTTTCAAGTTTGTAACCCCCCGCCCAATTGATCACTGACTCATTTAGGAGTTTTGTTAATAGTGCGTCCGCCATGATTCGTGCATGGCGGCCATTCCCATTAGGAAAGGGGTGTATATAGACCAGCTTGTGATGAAATCTCGCGGCTAATTCTTTCGGCGGATAGACTTCATTCTCAACCCAATACTTTGCATCATCCAGCAAGTTTCGCAGTTGAACCGTAATTTGAAATGGGTCGACACCTATATTCTTTTCTGTTTTCCTGAACGTCCCCGCCCATTTCCATACCGCACCAAACAGTTTTTTGTGAAGTTTCCTGACAAACGCTTCAGATAATACATCTGGATTTTTCTGATTACTTAGCCACGTCATTCCCTCTGTGATTGCGGCTTGCTCTAGTTGATCAAGCTCACTGCGTGTCGAGATGTGCTTGAACTTTAACCCCTCTAGTTCGTCAGGGTCTAGTGGTGTTGCGCCATCTGGATTGACCATTACATTTGTCATACTTCATCCCAAAAATCAGAAGGGAGTTTTTGTAAGATCTCAACAGCTATTCTTTCTATTTCAAAGTCGATCTGCTGCTTACTTAGTGCTTGGGCCTCAAGTGCCATATGGGTAGATGCGGTTTCTACTTGTGCACGAGCTTTATCAATAGCTCGTTGCTTGATAATAGTTTCTACATTATTTTTGGGTACGACAGCGTAAACAAATTTACAATCCATCGCTTCGGCCATAGATCTCATTGTTTTGAGAGTAACACCGTCTAAAACTTCAGCTTGCTCCGCTTTAGATACTCTGGCTTTAGTAACGCCCAGTCTTTTAGCAAGCTGAGGACCAGACATTCCCAGTGCTATTCTTACAGTTCTGAGCCAGCCTTCTTTTGGGCGCATAGGTGCGTTACCAAACCGTTCAATGGCTTCATTTACTTTATCTCTATACTGCTTAGAAACAATTTTTTGGATACTCATAGTATATATTTATATTTACGATATTTTTGTCTAAGACAACTTAAATGTATACCTTAAGTTGAATACGGTCAATAAAAATGTATACGATATTGTTTTATAGCTAACATGTATATTGAATTCTACTTTTTATAAATAGACGAAATCAAGTAAGTAGCCGCCGCTAATGATTTGCTATACTTGGTTCATGTAGGAGATATAAATATGTCAGAAAGCATCAACGAAGAAGCAACGATGGAAGAGATGTTAGAAGAGTGTATTCGCGCCAGACCTGAATCAAGAGCTCAGGTTGTCGGTCGATTGGATGACATGCTTACGGCCCTAAATCGAGGTAATCCTGCCCCAAAACCTAAAAACAATCATGATCTTTGGGTATTACATAGAGATGGTAGGATGATGCGATATTCAAATTCTTAAAGCTTTTCAGCCCACTTATTATGATGATAATTCTACTCTGTATAGGTCGACTCATAATACTTCATAGCATAATGCTTTATTAGTTTTGTTTCACTTCAAAAAGTAAGCGGATTATTTGTCGAACATCATCTAGTGCTCGATGTTTAACAACCTCTCTTTCGGTCGCACTTTCATCCCATTGAAAAGGCAAGTTATCGATTGCACTGTAAATCGATTCACAATAAAACTGTTGAGTAATTTCGGCACCTTTAAAGAGTCGCTCTACCCAGCGATGGTCATAGTCTATAGCATCAGAATAGATGGTCATGCCTGATAGCCGAGTATTTAATCTATTGCAGGCTGCTTCAATCGAAATGCCATCGAGTTCTAACATCTCGCGAGATATGTGGTGGATATCAGTCTCGGCGTAGGTATCCCAGTGCGCCCAAGAAGTAGCAGGTTTGATTAGAAAACTGTCAAATCGGGAGGGGTTCTCACTATCCTGCCAAGCAATTTCGATCGGGTAGCTTTCGGGCGATAATCCACTGGCTTCAACATCAAATACAATCATTTAAGCGGTAGCCTCATATACATTTTGTTTGCTTAGAAAATAAAAAACCAAGTTGGCGGGCCAAATCTAGATTTATTATTCTATATATATTAATTAGGTACGGTTTAAAAGTGCGATTTACGAGATTTGGCACCCTTATTCTATTAATAGGGTTCCAAATCTCGTTGCTATATAACTAAAATAAGTGGCCATATTGCATAGATATTTTAGCGCTATTTTTCAAAACCACTATATATTGTGCTAATTTGGTTTTTTGACGATATGAATTATAGATTTTTCATTCTTTAAGAGCGGAGCATAAGCCCCTCAAAATTAATTAAATATTATGAACTCTATAGAGCAAGAACTGGCACAAATAGAAGAGCGTTTGATTGCACTAGAGGAGGAGCAATCAAACTTAATTGCGCGTAAACAGAGCCTTCATCGTCAGTCCAGTTCAAGCCTTATAAATTTACATCAGACTGAAGTGCTTAGCATTGATGAAAAAGTGGCGCTATTTTCTAGTTTGTTCAAAGGTAGGACTGATATCTTTTCGCTACGCTGGGAAAACAGGCAAGGGCGCAGCGGTTATTCTGTTGCCTGTGCTAATGAATGGCGTCAGGGTATCTGCCACAAACCCCGCATAAAATGTAGTGAGTGTACTCACAGAGTATTCAAATCAATCGAATATGCAGTGATATATGATCATCTTTCTGGAAAACATACTCTCGGTTTATATCCTCTTTTACAAGGTGATGATTGCTGGTTACTGGCTGTTGATTTTGATAAGGCGGACTGGAAGGAGGCCGTTACTGCATTTCGAAGTACGTGCGTCGCCTTTTCCGTAGAGTGTGCTGTTGAACGGTCACGGTCAGGAAATGGTGCTCATATTTGGATATTCTTTGATGAAACCATGCCTGCAAGAGATGCTAGACGATTAGGTTTTGCTTTATTAGATAAGGCGATGGAAAGGCATGCTGGCTTATCTTTTGAATCTTACGATCGACTTTTCCCTAATCAGGATAATATGCCTGAGGGTGGCTTCGGTAACCTTATTGCCTTGCCTCTGCAGAATACTCCTCGGCAGAGCGGAAATTCAGTATTCGTGGATGAGCGCTTCAATGCTTACTCAAACCAGTGGGAGGTGCTTTCAAATATTAAAAAGATGGACCGTTCAAATTTATATACACTATTGGGGCAACTCGATCAGACTGGTGAGTCTGAGCCAGATCTAAAACCGTGGGAGAAATCTTTCCCCGTTAGCAAAGATAAAGTCGAAGGGTGTCCTACTTCTGTTAATCTGGTTTTGGCAAATAAGCTGTATATTCCTACGGAAGGCTTACCGCAAGCACTCATTGCTAGGATTAAGCGTGTCGCCAGCTTTTCAAACCCTGTTTTCTTTAAAACCCAAGCACTCCGTTTCTCTACAAATGGCATTCCACGGTTTATCTGTTTAGCCACGATTGAGCAAGGTTATCTGTGTTTGCCCCGAGGCTGTTTTGATGAGGCAATCGAGATCCTAAATAAACAAGATATTCAGATAGAGGTAGATGATAAGCGCCAACCCGGTAAAAAACTGAAGGGCTTGAGTTTTAAAGGCGAGTTAAGAGCTGATCAGAAAACTGCCGTAAAGGTGATGGGTAAGTATGATGCTGGTGTGTTACATGCGCCGACAGCTTTTGGCAAAACGGTTACGGCGATTGGTTTAATCCATAAGCGTAAAGTAAATACGCTAATACTTGTACACAGTCGGCAGTTACTCGATCAGTGGAAGGAACGTTTATCCATGTTTCTGGATTGTGTAGAAATTGGTGTCATCGGTGGAGGTAAGAGAAAGGCGACAGGGAAAATTGATGTAGCCACTTATCAAAGTTTGATCAATCGAACTGACAACACAGTTGATTCATCGGTTTTTGAGTATGGCCAAGTGATAGTTGATGAATGTCATCACATCTCTGCACCTAACTATGAACGGCTGCTTAACGAGATTCATGCTAAATATGTTCTGGGTGTCACCGCTACTCCACAAAGACAGGACGGGCATCAGCCAATTATTTTTATGCATGCAGGACCAATTCGTCACACCGTTGTGTCATCGAAACAAAATCAATTTGAACAGTGGGTTATTACGACGCTGATCCCTCATTTACCACCAGAAGACATATCAAACCCGGAATCTAGACCCCATATAGCAGACGTATATCGATGGTTAATGGAAAGTGAAGGCCGGAATCAACGAATCGTTGATGATGTGGCAATGGCTGTAAATGAAGGTCGTAACCCAATCCTGTTAACAGAAAGGCGTGAGCATGTGCAGTTGCTGTGTGATCTACTGAGAGATAAAGGCGTTTCTTTCACCGTCCTTCGTGGCGGAATGAAAGTCAAAGAACGTAAAGAAGCCATGGAATCATTAGATGAGTCACAGGTACTGATAGCGACAGGGAAATACATTGGAGAAGGGTTCGATCTACCTAAACTCGACACGCTATTTCTAGCGCTTCCTATTTCCTGGAAGGGCTCATTAGCACAATATGCTGGACGTATTCATCGTAAATCCGAAGGCAAGGATAAGGTAGTCATCTATGATTATGTAGATAGTGAACTCCCTATGCTTCAAAGAATGTTTCAAAAACGGCAGAAAGGCTATAACGCATTAGGCTATACCATTGTTGAGTCTGGGGCGGCTGATTATATCCAAGGCACTTTGGTTTGATGCATACTGAAGTCGCCTAGTTTTAGCATTAGAATAAATTATTGGTGCTCCAAATCTCGTACAGCTGCCTTTTAGAGGGCATCTAATTGACTTGTATATAAAATAAATTTCTCATATGGCCCGTTATAATTCAGGGGAGCTGCATGTTTGTTTTTAGATAATAAGTTATTTCAAAATGGGAGAAGAAATCTTTTAAATTTCAGTTAGTTGAGAGCCCCTACAAGTTATGGCACCCCAATAAATTTAATAGGGTTCCATAACTTGTAGGGGCACTATCTCTGAATATACGAAGAGTTAAATTATGGCCTTCCTATAACTGTTTAAAATGCACTTAAAAAATGGGGATTTTAAACCATTATAGCCATCGTCACTCCATTCATGATTTAGCCATACCTCATAATTTCGATTAAATTCTTATTCAAGAAAGAGAAACTTTTGAGCGAAAATAATGGCAAAAAAGATAAAAAATAAAATACTGAGCACTAAGCTAACTACACCTAAGTATCTCTTCAGGGCCGAAAAATAATTTGCGTCGACTTAGATGTGGGGCATGGGATATACGAACTTAATACAAATTACTCTTTCAGTACTAAAGTCTTTAGCTATTTTAGATCTATAAAATATCTTCAATGTAATCATGAGGTTGCGAAATTAATGGAAAAGCCGTCGACTAAAAGGTGAGAATTTTGCTCATTTTATATGTTGTTCTGCAGCTTAAAATATCTAAACCCTTACTTATAAATATCAAATCTACTGGCGGTAACGATTCTTCTTATAAGCTATCTTATGTGAATCTAGAACCCAGCTACATCTTAGTCGAGCAGGCTTTTTCAGGAACTGGTTAAGTGATCAGAAGCCAAAGCTCTTACCTTATTTTTGTAAGTTTGAAAGCTAGAGCTTTAATCGGGTGCAGCTTAATACCCTGTGCTCAAGTAGCGACTTTTCGTTTTAGGAAGGCCATAGCTAATAACAATAGCTCTAACTAGCATAGACGTAAGATAGGCTAAGTCTAAAGAAAAGAAATATAGTCTCTCAGGTGTTCTGTCGTATGGCTTGTAGCGATTTATGGCTGGTCAGAAATTAACAAAAAGAAACACGGCTTAACTGAGATTTACTTTACTTTAAAAGACTAGCTCCTATTCTAAAAGTCAGTGAAAAAAGTCTGCCCTCGAAGCAGTTCCTTTTAGAAAATTTAACACAGATGATTTGCAGTTAAATTTCCTAAGTGGGATTGTCATGGACACCCCTCATTGGCATGAGGTACAGCGCGGTATCGGTTCGGCTTTATTTCGAAAAGTCATCTCAATAATTAGATAAACAAAGAGGAATAGTGTTAATGAGCATTTTTAATCGTAACAAAGACTCTGAAGCCGGGCAGTCAATCGGCCAAACTCCTGCTGTGTCTAGTGATACTAAGGATAATTCTTTTGACAAAACCTCCGAGGCAAAAGTAGTTAAATATGGTATCGAAGACGCCATAAAATTAATGCGAAACCTTCCTGATGACAATATTAAAGTGGTTGTTAATGTCGTTAAGCAAACATTGGAATCGACAGATATACAAGTTTCAAGAATCATTAGTGATGCTGAAAAAAAGGAGGCTAATATTTGCGATCGAGTCAAAAAGTTAGACGCTGAAATTGCCAAGTATGAAACATCAATTACAGACCGGAAAGAACAAATTTCATTACTAAAAGAAGATCTAAGAGAAACGTCCCTCGTCAAAGAACATTTGCAGCTTGCCGAAAATGCGAGTCAGAAAGAATCTGCAGCCAAACCGCAAGATAACGATAAGAATAACCCACCTGTTGCAGAGACAAAGTCCGCAATGGAAGCTGCTAAAAATACAGCTACAGCCCCGCCAGAGGTGGTTGCTGGGAAGTCTTAAATAAGAGTGCTGAGTTAAAATTGCCAGTACTTTGCTGTTTTAATCAGGTGAGTCCCTAATGCAAGCGGTTAAAAAGAGCCTTCTCTCGGGGTTTATTGGTACCTGAAACATCTGTTTTGAGAAGCCCCTCGAGGCAGACCACAGCGTTATTTTAAAAATATCACTATTCAGACCAATACCAACTGGTCACGTTATAACGATATTTATCGGCATATTCAGTGTTCAAGGATTTTACCCAGTGTTCAGACCCCTTTGAGGAAGGGTCAAACAAAACACAGCGGTTATATAAAGGCGCTATACCAATAGATTTACCATCCTTACCCATAAAAACTAGCTCACCACCCGCATTGTTGTGCCACCCTTTATTTAAATATAACAGCATGCATACCTCTCTTCCGGGTGAATCATCAGCATGCTGCGCAACAAAGTCGGCAGTACCTAAGCGGAAATAATTGGTATTAATTTCAGGCTCAGCCACATTCATATCT
>Ga0209495_1003309_pt1 | contig 10018 bp, 10 predicted proteins | sample EN1Hudsemesocosm_FD_184629 | JGI IMG/M metagenome (GOLD analysis project Ga0209495, IMG submission 184629) | Methane-oxidizing microbial communities from mesocosms in the Hudson Canyon - EN1E Hudson Canyon (SPAdes) (version 2) | ecosystem: Environmental > Aquatic > Marine > Cold seeps | place... | reverse complement strand
GGGGGTGAGCAATATTACCGCGACACTCAAACGCAGCAATCGGCGAGTTCTTCGCCATTTAATTCGATACGTTACACGCCAAAAAATTATTAGACAGCCAATCGCCGCTAATAAATAGTAGAGCCATGCTTGCACATAAGCAGGTATTTCAAACATCATTTATTTGTTCCCAAAATTAGGCTCTGCGGAGGTTATCAAAGGTTATCAATCACGTACATATCCCAGTCTTCGGCGTCAACCGAGCACTCAGAAATAGCCTTATGCCTCACCGAGACTTGCGCACTATGCACAGTGTCTGGATTTCCGCTTATCAAGGGATGCCAAACGGGCAACGCCTGTCCCGCGGCGAGTAATCGGTATGCGCATGTACTCGGCAACCAACTTAAATCTTGCGTCGCTTGCGGTGTTAGCGTTAAACAATCTGGAACATAGTCCCATCGTTTTGGATAAACCTTACAGCGACAAGCTGATAGATCGAGCTGCGCGCAAGCAACGTTTGTAAATAAGAGCTCTCCTGTGTCTTCATCCTCTAACTTATGCATACAACATTTGCCGCAACCATCACACAATGACTCCCACTCGTCATGGCTCATCTGCGAGAGCTTTTTGATCTCCCAGAACAAGGCATCAGCCATGCAATGAATCTCGAGGTGATGGATATAAATCAAGCATATAATCGTCTTTTCCGGGAGGCATCTGCAAATAAAACCCCTGCATTTCGATGTCATTCAAAACCGCGTCAGCGCTAGCTCGTGCAAGCGTTTTATCGGGCGTTAAAACCATATCAAGCACATGTTCAGGCGCACCAAAAAGCGCCTTCAGCGCATCAGGTAACGCGTCGAGTGGCTTTCCTCTCTCAACATACAGATACATTTCTGATTTTCTTGGGCTTTTGTATACTGAACATAGTTTTTTTGCAGCAGAAGTATACTCGGTCATAATATTTTTTTGTTCCAAAATACGCGGCTATCATGCCTGTAAAACCGCTAATAAGCGCTGACCAAACAGTGTTTTTCGCCACGCGGTAAACATCGTAGGTAGGTTAGCTTTTTGATTGCGTTGAGTATGAATGACTAGTGACTCTAACATTTTTCGTGATGCGAGTAATTGCGGGTCAAGATCGTTTTCTTGAGCGACCACGGCCAACTCTTTTTTCAATTTTTTAAAACTTTCAAGCTCTCGCCCTTTTACAGGCCGATCAATTAAAACAAAAGCTTGTTTAGGTTCTCTAGATCGTTGCGCAATAACCTCTAGCAATTCTGAGCCATATAAACGGATAGATTTGGGCTTAATCTTTTTTGCCCGTTTCATCTGTTCCAAATTTTCTGGTGGATATCTGGAAAACTCGATCAGTAGGGCATCTGCAAATACCCACCCCTTTGGCACATCCTGCTGGCGCGCTAAATTATCTCGCCAAATAACTAAGTCTTGCAATAGTTCTTGCTGAGCCCTGGGCAAATCCCAAGCACCCCGAAGCTTTAAATAAGCACTATCGGGCAACAAACGTGCCTCCGCAAGTTGGTCAATCTGCAGCGCCGCATCTTGCATCACCGCATCGTAATAATTAGCTAAGACTAACTCTTTCTTCAGCTTTTCGTATACGCGCACAAGATAAAATACATCGCCTGCAGCATATTGCAGTTGCTCATTAGACAGTGGTCGCTCCAACCAATCAGACCGAGTCTCAGATTTGTCCAATTCGAGGCCAAGGACAGCCTGCACTAGGCGCTGATAACCCAAAGATAAGCCGTAACCTAAGTAAGCGGCAGCAACTTGCGTATCGAATATGGCATTTAACTTTGCATCGCAAACATGGGTTAGTAAATCAACATCTTCACTCATCGAATGCATCACAATGATGACCTGCTCATTTTCAAGCAAAGGTTTTAATACAGCTAAGTCATTTATTTTCAACGGATCAATTAAATAAATTTGTTCGCCATCAGAAATTTGTATTAAGCCTGCTTTTGCAAAAAACGTATTGGTGCGCTCAAATTCTGTATCCAGCACTATAAAATCTTTTGTCTGCCAATCCTGAATAGCGATCAGAAGTTCCGCATCATTCTGAATCCATCGAAAGGGGATGGGGCTTTGCTCAGTCATCTTGCAACGGTTTCCTTCCAGTAAATGCGTGGCTCAGGGTACCACCATCAACGAACCCTAACTCACCACCTAGTGGAATTCCATGCGCAAGACGCGTGACCAGCACCGTCGATTCCGCCAGCAGCTCTGCAATATAATAGGCAGTTGCTTCACCTTCTACAGTCGGATTAGTTGCCATGATGAGTTCATTAATTTGGTTCACATTAATACGGTGTATAAGTTCAGGAATACCCACTTCATTGGGACCGCGACCGTCAATGGGCGATAAGCTTCCGTTCAAAACAAAATAACGCCCTTTGTATTGATGCGTTTGCTCAATCGCGAGTACGTCAGAAGGAGACTCGACTACGCATAATGTGCCTTGTTCTCGAGCTGGATTTGCACAGATCGCACAACAACTTGTTTCCGACAGGTTATTACATGACTCACAACGCCCAACGCCGTCGATACTTTTAGCCAATGCTTTAGATAAGCGCACGCCACCTGCGCGTTGCTGCTCAAGAATAGTTAACGCCATTCGCTGAGCCGTTTTTTGACCAACCCCGGGTAGCACCCGAAACGCATCAACCAACTCGTCTATTAAAGGTCCAAAACTCATAATAATATCGGATAAATTTTATTTAAAACGGCATTTTAAAGCCCGGCGGCATACCCATGCCTGAGGCCAAGCCCGACATAGACGACTTATTCTTATCTTCTATTTTACGCACCGCATCATTGACCGCTGCCGCTAACAGATCCTCTAAAAACTCTTTATCTTCGGATAAAAGAGACGCGTCAAGGTCAACCTTTTTCACATCATGGCGCCCAGTCATCACAACCTTTACCATGCCTGCACCGGCTTCACCAGTTACTTCAGCATTTGCCATCTGCTCTTGCTGCTGTTTAAGCTGCTCTTGCATTTTTTGGGCTTGCTTCATTAATTCGCCCATATTTTCAATCATGTTGTTCCCCTAACTAATCTCACCTAATGCTTGTACACTGTTTTCTATCAGCTGCCCATCGAATTCTTCAATGAGTGCCTGCACAACAGGGTCTTTATATAAATTTTCTTTTACTGTTTCCAAGCGCTCTGCATTCATTCGTGCACGCCACATGGCCGGCGTTTCATGACTATCGGACAAGCCTTCAACAAAGTGAATGTCGCGCAAATCATTGGTTAACTCACTAAATGCCGCTTTTATTCGCGCTTCGTGATTCCGGTTTAATAAGCGATAATGCCCCCCTTCAACAAACAACGTAATTGACTCTGCGTTTTCCGTTTTATACATATTGAAGAGTAAGTTCTGTGTCATCCCAGTTAGCCCCATACGCATCGCTTGACGCGGCCAAATCATACCTTCCAAATCACTTACTTCTTCTGCCGCTTTTTCGTCTTGCTTCGCGAGAACCTCAGACGAAGAAATAGGTGAAGGCCCCACTGGCATATCAGTTGCTGGATAATTTTCAGGTCCGCCATCCATGCCTTGGGCTGTAAAAGCCACACCAGAAGATGAGGGTTCTTCCGGCGCCGGAATAGCATGCTGTAACCCTTGACCAAGTTGCTGAGAAGCTTCAGAACTGGGAGCACGATCAAGGTCAATTAGACCGGGCGAACTACTATCTTCAGCTAGTTCCCTTTTTTTTTTGACCGCGCCTTCTGATGGTAACTCGACCGGCGGCCCATCATCTACCCCAATCGTTGATACCAAATTACCTGCGGCTTGTTGGTCGTCTGGTGTAGGAGGTAAAAGCGTTGCGGTTTCTGAAAGTGTTTCGCCGCTGGCATCCGCTTTATCGTCGGTCGCGGTCGTCGACGTCTCTATGGCTACATCGGGTGTAAGCGCAGATGTAGCGACCGAACTCGGCACATCTAATTGAAACGCTAACATTCGCAACAAGGCCATCTCGAAGCCAGCACGCGGATCGGGTGAAAAAGCAAGATCTTTTCGACTCACTAAGGCGATCTGATAAAAAAGCTGCAAGTCCTCGGCACTTAGTTGAGCAGCATAAGCGATAATAGTTTCTTGATCACCGAGCGTATTGTCCGTCGCGCCTGGCACTGCCTGCTCAATTGCAACCCGATGCAAAATAGAAACGATGCTCGCCAGTACCGAAGCATAATCAGGTGAATACTCAGACAAATCAGCAACTAAAGCCAAAAGCTTAGGTGCTTGGTCATTAATTAACGCATCCAGAATGCCATATATTTTTTTATGATCAACTGTCCCTAACATCGCATTTACAGCGGTTTCAGACAACTGATTATTCCCATAAGCAATCGCTTGGTCTGTTAAGCTCAGTGCATCACGCATACTGCCATCGGCGGCGCGCGATAGAGCCCATAATGCGGCCTTCTCAAACCCTACTGCTTCCTCGTTTAAAACATACGTAAGGTGTTCAACAATACTCTGAGGCGGCATATTCTTGAGGTTAAACTGTAAACAACGCGATAAAATCGTGATAGGTAGCTTCTGCGGATCAGTCGTGGCAAACAGAAATTTCACATGCTCAGGCGGCTCCTCTAAGGTCTTTAAGAGCGCATTAAAGCTAGATGACGAAAGCATATGCACTTCGTCGATTAAATAAATCTTAAAGCGCCCTTCGGCGGGTGCATACTGAACGTTATCTAACAGTTCTCGCATGTCTTCAACTTTTGTGCGTGACGCCGCATCGATCTCAATCAAGTCGACATAACGACCCTCAGAAATACTCGTACAAGTAGCGCACTCACCACAGGGTTCTGAAGTAATACCCTTATGGCAACTTAAACAGCGCGCAAGAATTCTTGCAATTGTCGTTTTACCGACGCCACGGGTGCCCGTAAACAAATACGCATGGTGCAGACGCTGGTTATCAAGCGCATTTATCAGCGCCTGAAGCACATGGGCTTGGCCAACCATCTGTTTAAAATTTTTCGGACGCCATTTACGCGCGAGAACCTGATAACTCATAGGTACCAAAACAAGTTTATTATGTTTCGTAATATTACACGTCTGAGAAAGCGGAGAACAGCGAAGAAACGTTTTTGTAGTCAGCAATAAAGCAACAAAAAAGAATTAGTCCAAGGGGCATTCGCGATAACGTGTGTACGTTAAACACAGCGCATTCTCTCGACAACCTGCGGTATTCTTTTGCAGGAAAGTTCGTTGCACGGGCCGTGATACCTAATTCACTGGAAATTATTGATAAACGTAAACTATGGAGATGACTTCCACCAGCTACACCCCGGCACATGAGGCCACCGCTGTGGCTGCTCCCTTCCGGGCCTGACCAGGTTCACGGTTTTTCATTGCGAGGGAACCAGTGAAAGTCACCATAATGCAAGTTCTGACTAACGCCTAACTTGAAAGAGCGCGCATTCTAACAGAGCAGTTAAGAAGAAAAAAGACCTAATAGTCCCTTTCACGCATGCTCGCTACGGATAAGAAATCTCAATGCCATAAGCTAATGGTTGTGTCTCTTCGGTAGTCTGCTCGTATCCTTCGATTACCGTCTCTATCGAACCTGTTACCTCCAGCTCAAGGTGATTATTGGTCGTATTTATAACAACCACATCTTTATAAAAATCTGGATGAAAACGTAACAGCGGGTGTTTAGTAGAAACAATTTTGAGAGCAACTTCTTCAGGCCCGTTTCCCCTTAAAATAACGTTACCCAATGAGACCGCGCAGCCGTCGGCGCAGCCGGTCACAGACAACAACTCGGTCGCAGATAGTAAGGGCTCAGTCTCAATACTTGCAGGATGAACAATAGTTAGAGCCGTTTTTAAACGCAATCCATTTGCTTCAGCTGGAGGCGCTACATTAGACAAAACACACAGCGCTATTAAGCCCAGAAAAATGGCCGTGCTTGACCAATATCGGATATCTCGCGAACCATGCCTTGCCAAAATATACATCCCATCCCAGACTTGATGGGTCGAGTATATCTGCGCAAAAACTGCGAGCAATCACTTTTGTAACGAAATGTTAAGTTAGTTTATTATTTGTTTCACAAACGGGACAGCGTGATGTCATCGATAAAATATACCCCTTCATCTCCTTTAAGCGAAAAACAACCTAACTCTGGTGCCTGAATCTTTTTCTTTTCGATATCACTCTCATCTAACGCTACACAATAATCGCCGGGCAGCATCGGTTCAAATAAAAATATACCATCGAACTCTGCGTTGGTTTCTGCCATACGTTGCCCCTGAAGATCAGTCAAATAAATTGAAAATCCGGAAGCAGGTTTAATAAACCCTTCACTCTCGATCTGCAACGAGCCCTCCACTTCAACCGTTTGTGCAATCGGTACGTCAACATAGGTATGGGTACCTGCGTGAGTATAAATATAAACCGGTGGTTTAGCCGGTTGCAGAAATGGATCTTGAAGAGACTTGTCATTCAACTCAATTTTTTGCATCTCTAAATGAGGAAGACCGCGCAATGTAACTAATCCATTTATGTCCGTCTCTTCCTTATTCCATCGGCTGGAACCCGCAAAACGAACACCCTCGAGAGGCTCTTCGCCTGCGTCATAGGTCTGGCTATTATCTTCGTCAATAAAAACACGGGCAGTAAGATTTGAATTACTTACCAAACTCTCGTTAGCAAAATAAAAATCATTTCTAAACTTCTCATAACCGAGACTGGACGTGAGAGTTAGACCAAAAAATTCAGCACCACGAGTATTAAATCCGGCATTGAACGTCAGAGAGTACTTGTCAAAATCTACAGTGAAGTTGTTCTCTGAGCTCAATGCCCTATCATTACGCAGGTCATAAAGCACCGAACCACTGTAGATCATGTCGCTTGTAAAATTATATGATGCGTTAAAGCTAATATCGTCCAAGTCTGTCTCGGGTTCAATACGATAGCCAAACGCGCCTTTTAACCGCCAATCGTCCCACTTGCGCGTTGCACTCAGCTCAGCTTCCAAGTCATCAACATTGTCAGCCAAATTATCATTGGTAAAGATTAGGTCGTGTGCAAGCTGAAAACTTGCCCACCCTGTACTTAAACGGTTTGTAACTTGATTGCTCTCTAAACCACTCTGGTAAGTTTTCTTACCTAATGTCAAATCAAATAAAACTGAACTAGGCAAACCGACATTTAGAACACGATTAAAACGAAAATTAATATCATTTTGTAGATCACCGTCTCGGTTGCGATCGCTTATCAGCTTATCGAAATTTAAAAACTCCAGGTTAAAGTTTGTATTCAATAACCGCGTTTTTAGCGAGGCAGCGAGTGCCGTTGAATTCGTGTCATCTTGGGCATACTTTAATTCACCTAAACCACCCGCAAAAGAACCGAACAAGGACCCGTAAATGTAGTCCTTAGATTCATCGCTTTTGGTTGGCGTCATCTGACTGATACCAGCTTGCAGACTGAAATACTGGCTTAAACCATAACTTGTTTCGGCAAGAATAAAATTTGATTCCTCGTCTCCAGCGTTCAACTCCGAGTCAATCAAGTTTTTATTTCTATTTATCAAGTAAGCTTGGTATTCCCATTCCCCCTTTTTAAGCATGGACCCACCAATCGTGACCTGTTCTCTGGCTGACCGAAATTGACCTTGGGGTCCATATAGGCGAACCTCAAAATTGTTCTCGCCGATGAAGGTGGGCACCGATAAAAACTCATAACGCCCGTCTATTGTCGTCTGAGAAAACTCTATCAAACTTCCATTTCGAAACAACTCTGCCTCCCAATTAGGCGGAGCATCCCCCTCAATTGTTATCGTGTCACCACGGTCGCGAACTGACTTACCCCCACGCTCAAAAAACAAACCACGACCTTTCACTGATGAAAAAAGCAATGGGTCAGTCAAACTCGCGATATCACCAAGCTCATAACGGTTGATGCCAAAAAATAGCGTATCCTCCGGGCCCTGTGAGGCTTTTGAGAACGTAAAGCGAAGGTCGGCCTCACCATCATTATTAATAAAACTGCTTCGCAAAGAATGTTTTAGTAGATCGCCGCGCCCTTGCAATACAATATTCTGAAAGGAATCAATTTGACCGTTATCGCTCTGTGCGTCGTACCCAAACGTCAAATCGAGATTCGGTACATCCCACCATGCATATTGGTTTCTCAGATAACTATCTGGATAAGTTTCGATTTCAACACGATTGCTTTTAACCTCCTCGCGTTTCGCTATTCTTTTGAGTTTTTCCGCAATCGGAATCGGAGTCTTAGATGTAACATTGACCTCTAACTGAGAGATATCGAGTTCAATTTTGATTCCTAACCAATTTTGTATCGTTTGTTGGTCAAGGTACAAATCAAAACCATCCTCCGCATAGCGAAGGTTGGTAGGCCATTCCTGTCTGACGCCCCGAAAATATAAAACTTTAGATTGAAAGTTCGAACTTAGTGTATTTGTTTCGTCTCCTTGCCAACCATCCATAGATAGCTCATCAATATTAAATTTATACGCAAAGTCCAGCTCCTCAACAAGCATGCTGACTGGAATCATTGTGTATTCGGGTGTTTTGTAGATAAAAAGATCCGCTCCGGATATAAATTTTTCTATCCGGAGCGCTACGATTAGCTCATCGTCTTCACTCAATAACACCTGATGGTCATCAACATACTGAGATGCGATAGCATCTGATAACTTTTCAGCGAACAATGAGTTGCTGAAACACAGCACTGTCAATAGAGACCAAAGCTTCAGAAAAATTTTAATATCGGAAACAAAAAAAGATGGATCTGTAAACAGATAAGCATCGATACTGCGAGATAAGTGCATTGTAAAAGGTCAGTAAATAGTGCCGCTGAGACACTATTTACTTAAGATTTAAAGTATATTCGACGAGATTCGAACCACCGTATTTTTCATCCTCATCAAAACGAATTAACAAAGCATTTGCGTCTTCAGACAACGTTCTCACCAAACTTTGTCGAACGGCGCGCTCTTTAATATTTGTATATAACGCAATACCCTTTGAGTACCCTACTCGTTCCCGGACTTCACCATCTATAATTTCAAATACTTCGACGTTACCATACAATGATGCGTTACCGTCCCTAAGCAATCTAAAGACTACAACGCCATTCTCTGACTCAGCGACTTCAAACCGCGGATCTTCAATAGAAGCAATAGATGACAAATCCCCTTTACGGACGATAATTGGGACCGCGATTTTTAGCGTGGGTTTGATATCAATAGAAAGATCATCGTTCTCTTTGTTATTGCTGTCGCGCTCAATTTTCTGAGGTATCTCTTTAAAAACCAAATGCGATAAATACTCACCGTCAGCTAAAGCTTTAGGTCGACGAGCTGCTATTCGGATAGTCTGTCGCCCACCCCCAGCGATATCGACTCGACGTGGTGAATAGCGAATCATGTCCTTGGCATAAAGACCCTCCTGTTCGGCTTCAGGCAAATCAATGATTGCACCATCCGAATTCATAATCTTTTGTTCGAAAAAAATTTGATAACGAATCAGCGAATCCCCCTCGTTCAACAAATCCATTGCTGCACCGCGCTCGCCATCGCTTAGCACAATACGTTTTGGATTGATTAGTAAGCCTGCACTCAAAGAAAAAGAGTAGGTTAACAAAGCGATAAATAGAAGATTGGGTATTTTCATAGTTTAATTGGAACCAATTTAGTATCAGCGAGAAAGGTAGTTGTCTCTGTTATGTCATTTTCCATTTTCAACACGAATCCTTCATCTAATGATGGCTCAAAAGCATGTTAATTCAACACTTAATTAAGATTTTTGCCTTACCGAAAAGAAATAATTCAGTGATATAAAATAATTAATGTTCGTAACACAAAAAAGGCGCCTGATGGCGCCTTTTTTCTGAACTAACTGTCGTGGCTTATTGGTAAGCAACGCTCACATCATAATCAATAGATGTAGCGCCTGACGCCGCTGCAGTGGTTGCAGTGTCAATCGTTAGCGTTCCACCCAATGTAAGATCATGAGCCGTTTGCA
>Ga0209495_1003307_pt1 | contig 10021 bp, 9 predicted proteins | sample EN1Hudsemesocosm_FD_184629 | JGI IMG/M metagenome (GOLD analysis project Ga0209495, IMG submission 184629) | Methane-oxidizing microbial communities from mesocosms in the Hudson Canyon - EN1E Hudson Canyon (SPAdes) (version 2) | ecosystem: Environmental > Aquatic > Marine > Cold seeps | place... | reverse complement strand
AGCAATAGCCAGCAAAATATTAAAGATTGGACCCGCAGCAACAATGGCTGACCTGGCAAATAAAGACTGGCGATTAAAAGCATAAGGTAAGTCTGCTTTACTTACTTCATCTTCTCGTTCATCCACCATTTTGACATAGCCACCCAGTGGAATAGCTGATAACACATACTCAGTTGAATCAGGCGTTTTTTGGTAGGAGCATACTACCTTGCCAAAACCAATCGAGAATCGTAGTACTTTCACGCCCGCTTTTCTCGCCACCCAAAAGTGGCCAAATTCATGGATAGAAACTAATACGCCTATCGCAACGACAAAATGAAAAACGGTATAGAAAAAATCCATTATTAAGACATTTCCTTAATAATTTGATAAGACTGCTCTCTCGCATCTTTATCAGCTTTTAAGATTATCTCTAAAGTATCCGCTGTCTCTGCTGTAAATTTAGCCATACACTTTTCGATAATAACGGGGATATCAGTAAACTTAACGCGTTCATTTAAGAACTCATCCACGGCTATTTCATTCGATGCATTCAAAACAGTTGGCATAATACCACCGGCTTTAATAGCTTCGTAAGCCAGTCTTAAACAAGGAAACCGGTCTAAATTAGGCTCCTCAAAATCCATCTGCCTGACATCAAAAATATTCAGCGGTGCAACACCAGAATCAAATCGTTCAGGCCAGGCCATTGCATGTGCGATAGGTATTCTCATATCTGGATTACCCATTTGTGCCAATACCGAGCCATCGACATAATCAACCATGGAATGAATGATGCTTTGCTTGTGTATCACAACTTGAATGTCATCAGGGGACATATTGAATAATAAACAAGCCTCAATTAATTCCAGGCCTTTATTCATCATGGTTGCTGAATCAACTGATATTTTACGCCCCATATCCCATTTAGGATGAGCCACAGCTTGTGCTACCGTCACATCGTGCAATTCTTCAACAGGTGTTTCTCTAAATGGACCCCCTGAAGCGGTTAACAATATTCTACGTGCCTGTTTGTTGCTTTCACCTGCTGTATAGCCAGCTGGCATACATTGAAAAATGGCATTATGCTCACTATCAATCGGTAATAATTTAGCGCCTGATTCAGCAATTTCTTGCATAAAGATATCACCAGACATCACCAGTGCTTCTTTATTCGCTAACAAGACTGTTTTACCTGCTTTTGCTGCGGCTAAACTAGGCAATAAGCCTGCAGCACCCACAATAGCAGCCATAACAGAATCAACACTGTCTAAAGTTGAAACAAATTCCAGCGCTTCAGCACCCGCCATTACCTGAATATCAGAGACAGGCGAGTCTTTAATTTGTTGAGCAAACTCTTCTGCTTTAGCTTCATCAACCACGACTACATATTCAGGATGATGAGCGATACATTGCTCATATAATGCTGCAATATTGGTATTTGCCGTTAATGCAATCGCTTTGTATTTATCAGAATGTCTGGCAACAACATCTAATGTACTAACTCCGATTGAGCCTGTTGCGCCGAGAATACAGATACCCTTCATGCAAAGACACTCCGTCCGATTAAGATCACACCCGCATAATAAAATGGAGCTGCGGCAATAACGCTATCAATACGATCTAATACTCCACCGTGTCCAGGTAATATAGATCCACTGTCTTTTACACCACTTTTACGTTTCATCAAACTGAAAAATAAATCACCATATATGGACACTAAAACCGTAAGGATTGATAGCATGCCAAAGTCTGTAGCCATCATAATAGAGTAGTCATAATATAAGGCTAATAACAGAGCACAAATCATCGCTGAAATAATTGCTCCATACAAACCCTGTACTGTTTTTCCTGGGCTTATGACTGGCGATAATTTATCTTTACCAAATTTTTTACCTGAAAAGAAGGCTGCAATATCTGCTATCCAGATCAGCGCCAAAAAGTACATCACCGCTTCTGAACCATAAAATGCTCTTAGCTTGACTAAAAACATCCAGGCCGAAAATAACACAAACCAACCAATAAATGCCTGGGTGCGTTTCTTTAATTCTATCGCCAGCAATGCTTCGGGCGTTTTTCTGATCAGAATCATAATCATGATCCAGAATATGACGGGCCCAATAACCAGCCACTCAAGAATACCAGAATATTCTTTGATTTCTGGCCATTCAAATAACAAAGCAATTAATTCCAGAATTTGAGTCCAGAAAGTAATCCCTAGCATTGGAAATATCAACGCCAAAATAAACAAAACTTTAGAAGATGTTTTATCCAAACCTGATAGATAAGTCCATTCCCAGGCTGCGATTAGAACAATCACGGCAATAAAAAGATAAAAATACAAGGTTGGCAGGGTAAAAATTGCGGTTATAGCAACTGCGGCTAAAACCAAAGCGGTTAATATTCGTTGTAATAACATCGTTTTAATTATTATTGTGTTTGAGTATGAGAGGAATTGACAATTTGCTCGCCTGTATGACCAAAACGTCGCTGTCTATTCTTAAAGCTATTGATTGCATCTGCTAATAAAGCCTGATCAAAATCCGGCCATAAAGTTCCTGTAAAATAAAATTCTGTATAGGCTAATTGCCATAACAAGAAATTACTAATACGTTCTTCGCCCCCTGACCTGATAAACAAATCTGGCTCAGGAAGCGAGGCTGTTGTCAGGTGCTCACTAATGAGAGACTCTGAAATTTCATCAGCCTTCAATTCACCAACAGCAATCTTATCTGTGATTTTTTGAAAGGCCTGGGTAATATCCCATCGGCCACCATAGTTAGCGGCAATAACGAGATTAAGACCCGTGTTATTTTCCGTTTGCTGCTCTGCTGAAACAATCTTATTTTGTAACTTTTCTGAAAAAGCTGATTTATCACCAACAATATGCAATCTAATATTGTTTTTATCCAGCTTGTCTACTTGAGACTGGAGCGTTCCCATAAACAACTCCATTAACATATTGACTTCTTTCTTGGGACGACGCCAGTTTTCACTGCTGAAGGCAAATAAAGATAAAACCTCTATCTTTTCTTGTACACAGAATTCAACAATTTTTCTTACTGCCTTTACGCCTGCCCTATGGCCCATAATCCTTGGCATTAATTTCTTTTCTGCCCAGCGACCATTGCCATCCATGATGATAGCAATATGTCTAGGATTACCGTTATCTGTCATTTGTTATTCCTTAATTATTAACTAAACGGTACAAACTTACATTGAGAGTAAATCAGCCTCTTTAATTTCAAGATACTTCTCTACTTCTTTAATAAACTTATCCGTAATGTTCTGAACTTTTTCTTCACCTACATGCGCTTCATCTTCAGAAACCATTTTTTCCTTTAAGGCTTCTTTTATTTCTGAATTAGCATCACGGCGAATATTTCTGATAGCGACACGACCATGCTCGGCTTCGTTTTTTACCACTTTAACCAGGTCACGACGACGCTCTTCTGTTAACGGCGGCAAAGGAATACGGATTGCCACACCCTGAGTTGTCGGGTTTAAACCCAAATCAGACGTCATAATCGCTTTTTCTATGGCCTTAACCATATCTTTTTCCCAGGGTGTTACTTTTAAAGTTCGTGAATCTTCTACTGAAACGTTTGCAACCTGAGACAAAGGGGTTTCTGAACCGTAATAGGAAACTGTAATTTGATCTAATAAACTAGGATGGGCACGCCCTGTTCTAATTTTTGTAAAAGCCTTTTGCAAAGACTCTACACTTTTAGCCATTCTTACTGAAGCATCTTGCTGTATATCACTTATCATATTGTCTAATCCTAACCTTTTTCAATTAGCGAACCAATTTCTTCACCTTGCATAAGACGCATAATTGATCCTTGTTCAAACACATTCATGACCCGCATAGGCAAATCATTATCTCTACATAAAACCAAAGCCGTTGTATCCATTACATTTAATCGCTGATCCAGCGCTTCATCAAAAGTCAACTTTGAATAAAACTTGGCATTGCTATCTTTTTCAGGGTCTGCTGAAAAAACACCTTTCACTTTGGTTGCTTTAATCATCAATTCAGCATTTATTTCTATTGCTCGCAAACTGGCAGCGGTATCTGTGGTAAAAAACGGATTACCTGTTCCTGCTGCAAAAATAACAACACGACCTTTTTCCAAATGCCTCACCGCTTTGCGTCGAATATAATCTTCACAAACCTGATTAATTTTTAAGGCGGTCATAACTCTGACCTGCTGACCTAAATGCTCAAGAGAGTCCTGCATAGCTAAAGCATTGATCACTGTAGCCAACATTCCCATTTGATCACTAGTCACTCGATCAAGGCCTTCAGATGCTATTTCTGCACCTCGTAATATATTGCCACCACCTATTACCAGCCCAACCTCAACCCCTGCATCACATAATTCTTTTACTTCAGTAGCAAGACGCTTAACGATTGCAGCATCAATACTGCCACCTTCCTTACTCATCAATGCTTCGCCACTTAACTTAAGTAAAATTCGTTTACATATCATTTGTGTCATGCTCAAAATCCTGTTAATAATAAATGAGTGAGGGGAGATAAGTTCATAGCCACAAAGGTTAAACTTATGCCTTTAGGCTTAGGGAGATGGAAAAAAATCCAGCCCAATATGGGACAATTATTTCTTTCCAGCGTCCTTATCTTAATTTAGTGCAACACAAGATTAACTTATGTATACCACATCCTTGTAGCTTAAAAATTTTTGCTCCTGCATTAATTTATTAGCTCCCTGCTGTAGTCCAAATAAAAGACCTTTGCAGAGTAAGCTTCAGCCCGAAGTTTATTCGCTGTCTGAAGCATCGGAACCCGTATAAAATAAAAAAACAACGTTGAGCCGCAGTCCTAAAGGACTGCGATTCAAACAATTGCTTAGGGAGATGAAAAAAAATAATAATCCAATCTTGCTGGTCTTTTTGTCCGCCTTCAGCGGGGTAGCAACAGTTACGTAGCTTGCTATGCGCCTGTTGCTACCCCACTGAAAACAAACAAAAATCCTGCCCAATATCGGACAATTATTTCTTTCCAGCTCCCTTAAGTTATTTATCTACATTCCATAGATAACTACTCTACTATAAGCTCTTACTAAGCGCTTGCGCTTGCTTGTGCTCTTACTTCTTCTGCAAAATCAACTTCTTCTTTTTCAATACCTTCGCCTACTTCAAAACGAGTAAAACGAACAACTGAATTGTCTTTAGATTTAGTTAACTGAGCAACAGTCATTTTGTCATCTTTAATGAATGCTTGACCTTCAAGTGTTGTTTCAGACAAGAATTTTTTAATTCTACCCGCAATCATTTTCTCAACGATTTCTGGTTTTTTACCACTCTCTAGTGCTTGCGCAGTAAAAATCTCTTTTTCTTTTTCAATCACGTCTTCAGAAACCTGATCAGCAGAAACACAAGCTGGGTTTACAGCAGCAACATGCATAGCAATGTCTTTGCCTAGTTCAGCGTCATTTTTAGCCATCTCAATGATAACGGCAATTTTACCACCGTGTAGATAACACGAAGTTCCACCATCAACATTTGAATATTTTTCAATACGTCTTAGTGAAATATTTTCACCTACTTTAGCAATCAATGCACGACGTGTAATTTCAATCGAATCACCACTTGCCAATGACACTTCAGACAATTGCTCAACAGTTTCAACATCATTTGTTAATAACGCTTTTGTCACGCTATCAACAAAACCTTTGAAATCTTCACTTTTTACAACGAAATCAGTTTCACTGTTAATTTCGATCATAGCAACTGTTTTGCCATCATCACTCGCTTGAATGCCGATAGCACCTTCAGCAGCAACACGACTTGCTTTTTTATCTGCTTTGGCAAGACCTGATTTACGCATATTTTCAATAGCCAAATCCATATCGCCATTTGCTTCAGTCAAGTTTCTTTTGCATTCCATCATTCCCGAACCCGTTCTATCACGAAGTTCCTTAACCATTGCAGCCGTAATACTCATTATCTCTATTTCCTCAAATTCTTAACTAAAAAAACGCCCCCAATAACAATAAAGGAGGCGTTTAATAATGGCCATACTTAATGATACAGCCAAGTGTTCACATCAGCGTCAGCTATTTAGCTTCTTCAGCAGTCACAGCTTCAACAAAATCTTCTGATTTTGCTGATGCAGCTAAACCTGCTGACTTAGCTTCTAAAACAGCAGCTGAAGCAGTTTGACAATATAACTTAATCGCACGGATTGAGTCATCGTTACCAGGGATAACGTAGTCAATACCTTCAGGTGAGTTATTAGAATCAACAACACCTACAACTGGGATACCCAGTTTTCTAGCTTCACTTACTGCATTTTTTTCGTAACCAACATCTAATACGAAAAGAACATCTGGTGTACCACGCATATCTTTAATACCACCAAGACTGCGATCAAGTTTTTCCATTTCGCGTTCCATACCTAAAGCTTCTTTTTTACTGAACTTTTGGTACAAAGTGCCATCAGCTTTCATTGCTTCTAATTCTTTTAAACGATTAATAGATTTCTTAATTGTTTTAAAGTTAGTCAACATACCACCTAACCAACGGTGATTTACAAAAGGCATCCCACAACGTTGCGCTTCTTCAGCAACTGTTTTACGCGCAGATTTTTTTGTTCCAACAAACAAGATATTACCTTTGTTTGCTGTCATTTGACCTAGATAATTCATCGCATCATTAAATAATGGAAGCGTTTGTTCTAAATCAATAATATAAATCTTGTTACGCGCACCAAAAAGGTATGAAGCCATTTTTGGGTTCCAGTAACGTGTTTGGTGTCCAAAGTGAATACCAGCTTCTAACATTTGACGCATTGACACTGCTGCCATTTTTATCTCCTAAAGTAATCGGTTGATATCTTTATAATCAATCAACCTGGGTTTCGCCTCCACCTATCCCGCCTGGAAACCAGTTATAAAACCAGCACCCTACCAGCCGTGTCGACAGATGTGAGTATTAATACAAAATTGAACTTACCTTTATACCATGATTTAACAAATTCAACAACATTTAAGCCACTAAATTCACTACCCTAGCACTTGAGATTCAGTATATATTAATGGTACCAATAGTCTATGGCATAATATAGTTAATTAACCTTTAAAAAAACTGAAACACAAGACCTCCTCTATGAGCATATCCATAAAAAACGAAGCCGAAATCAATAAAATGCGAATCGCAGGAAAACTTGCTGCCGAAGTCCTTGAAATGATTGAACCCCATGTTATCCCTGGGATAACAACCAATGAGCTGGATCAAATTTGTCATGATTACATTGTTAATGATCAACAAGCCATCCCCGCCCCCTTAAACTACCGCGGCTTCCCTAAATCCATCTGCACATCAATAAATCAGACTATCTGTCACGGCATCCCATCAGAAAAAAAATTAAAAAAAGGGGATATCATCAACATTGACATCACCGTTATAAAAGATGAATACCACGGCGATACCAGTAAAATGTTTTGCGTAGGTGCAAGCAGCCAACATGCAAAGCGCCTGATTGATATCACTCAGGAATGTTTATTTCTAGGCATAGAGCAAGTTAAACCAGGCACCACGCTTGGTGACATAGGGCACGCCATACAGACTCACGCCGAATCAAACCGCTATTCCATTGTTCGTGAATTCTGTGGACATGGCATTGGGAAAAACTTTCATGAAGACCCTCATGTTATGCACTTTGGCAAACCTGGCGAAGGCGACATATTAGAAGCTGGCATGATTTTCACCATAGAACCCATGCTTAATATTGGAAAAAGACACATGAAAGTCCTTAAGGATGGCTGGACAGCAGTCACTAAAGATCGCAGCCTATCCGCTCAATGGGAACACACCATCCTTGTTACTCCGACAGGGCATGAGGTACTCACTTTACGTAAGGAAGAAATGTGAAAAGCAACGTCCGATTAAACCCCAACAAAATCTTTAACCAAGACCAGCCTAACCTTATCCTTAAACAGATTATCAATGACAAATACGATAAGCAAAGTCAAAAATTCAACCCCTTAGAGAATACTGGTAAATTATTAGTTGAAAACGCTGCTTTTATTGATGACATCCTAACCTTATGCTGGAAGCACTTTCTTAAACAGCACTCACTCTGTCATTGTTTAATTGCAACCGGAGGCTATGGTCGCAACGAACTATTCCCCAACTCTGATATTGATATCCTTATCCTGCTAAAGGACTCAGACACCAGCGCCTTTCAAGACAAGCTATCGGCATTTTCCAATTTTTTATGGGATATAGGGCTCAAACCAGGCCAAAGTGTTCGCACCATTCCTGAATGCATAGAAGCTGCAAAACAAGACCAGACCATTATGACTAACCTGCTTGAAATCAGGATAATCAGTGGCGACCCTATCTTGTTCACAAAATTGACAAAACAAACCGCACAACAAAGCCTGTGGCCTTCAGCTGATTTTTTTGCTTCAAAAATGAAAGAACAGCAGACGCGCTATACCAAATATCATGACACCGCCTACAACCTTGAGCCCAACATTAAAGAAGGCCCGGGAGGCTTACGGGATTTACAAAATATTGCCTGGGTATTCAAACACCACTACAAATCTACTACCCTCAAAGAATTAATCAAATACGGCTTTTTTTCTGAAACAGAATACAACCAACTTATTTCCTGCCGAAATATTTTATGGCGCATACGTTTTGCCCTGCACACATTAACCAAAAGTGGCGAAGATCGACTGTCATTTGATTACCAGCGTGAACTGGCAAAACAGTTTAACTTCATTAATTCAAACAATGAACCTGATGTTGAACAGTTTATGCAATATTACTTTAAAACAGTAACCGAACTTGAGCGCACCAACGAAATTCTGCTACAACTATTTAATGAACGCATAATTAACACAGACATCGAAAAACAACTTAACCCCGTCAATAATTATTTCTACTCAATCAACGGTTATATAGAAGCCAAAGACAGCAGCACATTTAACAAACATCCTTTAGCGCTACTTGAAATAATCACCTTATTACAGCAACATAAATCATTAAAAGGCGTCAGAGCAAATACCATCCGCCTGATCCGCAAAAGTTTGCACTTGATTGATGACAACTTCCGTAACAACCCCGAAGCTATCAAACTTTTTTTAGCCATTCTTAAAGCACCTAGAGGCATTACCCATCAGTTACGCAGAATGAACCGTTACGGTATTCTGGCTGCCTACCTACCAAGTTTCAGCAACATTGTTGGGCGCATGCAATATGATTTATTCCATATATATACGGTCGACGCTCATACGCTTTTTGTATTACGAAACCTAAGGCGCCTATCCATGGAAAAACACCAGGATGAACTTCCTTTCTGTAACAACATTTTTTTACGCATCAAAAAACCAGAAATTCTATATATAACCGCTCTATTCCATGACATCGCAAAAGGGATGGGTGGAGATCATTCTGTCCTGGGGGAAGAAATTGCACAACAATTCTGTACTCAACACAACATATCAAAATATGACACAAAGTTAATTACCTGGTTAGTTCGCAACCACCTACTCATGTCCATGACAGCCCAACGCATGGATATTAGCGACCCTGATGTCATCCATAAATTTGCTTTACAAGTTGGTAGCATAGAATACCTTAACCATCTGTATTTATTTACCGTCGCCGACATTAGAGCAACCAGCCCCAACCTATGGAATTCATGGAAAGACTCCCTATTATTAGAACTATACACCCATACCCATAGCGCCCTGCACCGCGGCCTTCAAAACCCAATCGAAAGGACTGAGCGCCTGTACGAAAACAAACAGGAAGCCAAAGAAGAACTGATAGGCAGAGGCATATCAGAAGCCACTATCCAGAAAACCTGGAATAAAATTAACGACGATTATTTTCTACGCTACTCAGCAGATGAAATAACCTGGCACACCATTGCCATTGCAGCATCAGAAAACGATGACCTGCCTTTGGTTATTTTACGCCCACAAAACCAGCGAGGCAGTATAGAAATCTTCATCTATACAAAAAATGAAAACAAGATTTTTTCGCTTAGCGCAGATACGCTAGA
>Ga0209495_1003303_pt1 | contig 10027 bp, 7 predicted proteins | sample EN1Hudsemesocosm_FD_184629 | JGI IMG/M metagenome (GOLD analysis project Ga0209495, IMG submission 184629) | Methane-oxidizing microbial communities from mesocosms in the Hudson Canyon - EN1E Hudson Canyon (SPAdes) (version 2) | ecosystem: Environmental > Aquatic > Marine > Cold seeps | place... | reverse complement strand
GCTACTTGCACTATATGCAGAGTTAACAGGCAGTAAAAGTACAATAACCAGAAGCCAAATTGAACGACTTAACATTAACTATGTCCTTGTATGGAGCCTGCGGAATAAGCGCAGGGTGAAGAAATATTGAACGTATTAGGACTTCTTCCCTAAGAATGAGGTATAAGCATTGAGGCCCAGCAACGGTGTATGCTTTTTGTCTACAACATCTAAACCCTGATCACTCATATGGCGACGGTAATCATAAACAGGGTGCAATGCAGCACCGGTAGTCGCCCAGAATATTCCAATCGCAGTATACCAGTAAGCTCGCTTTGCAAAACGCGCCAAAGCATTTCCTTCAGGCATTGCAAAATCACTTACTACGATCACTGCATCGTCTTTACCTAATTTTATAAGATGCTTGAGCACTTCACTCATAAACTCTTCATTAAATACATTTAAAAAGAAGTTTGCGGCTACCATGTCATATTCACCGAAATCATCGACTTTCATAATATCTTTGTGAACAACTTTAATATTTAGGTTTTTATTAGACTTTTCGAGCCCTTCTTTAAACTTATCAAGCATAGCTTCGGATAAATCTACCACGGTGACTTCTGCACCCTGCTCTGCTGCATAAATGGCCTCTTTACCATGACCTATTCCAGCAAAAAGCACTTTATCACCGGGCTTTAAATATTCAGGGCTTAACATTGAGCATTTACATTTAAGAATGGCATTGCCAGCAAATAAAAAACTGACGGCATCATAAATAGGTCCCATTAACCAATACTTATCTTTCATTTTTATTATATTTTCCTTGCTTACCAAACGTTAATTGCACTTATCTAATTGAATTCAGGGAATACTTGAACAGAGTGTAATGTATCAAACCATGATTCCCAGTTCTATAGCAATAAAAAGTGTACCAACAAATTAAGACCCAAAAAAACTGTGATCTTCATCTTGAAAAACTTACTAATAATAACCTAGTAAATTAGTCAGATATGTTCTGATAATGTAAAATAGCCTATTATTTTAGTATTCAGAGTAAAATTCTACTATGCATCCATCCAAGTCACTGTTTTCATACCCTAAATATTGGGCTGAGTGTTATGGAACCGCTCCATTTTTACCCATGTCACGTAAAGAGATGGATGAGTTAGGCTGGGATAGTTGCGATATTATTATCATTAGTGGTGACGCCTACGTCGATCATCCAAGCTTTGGTATGGCGGTTATAGGAAGGCTATTAGAATCTCAGGGCTTTCGTGTAGGCATTATTGCGCAGCCCGACTGGAGTAACAAAGAAGAGTTTATGAAGCTGGGTAAACCGAACCTGTATTTTGCAGTATCGGCAGGCAACATGGATTCCATGATCAACCGCTACACATCCGACCTTAAAATCAGGCATGAAGATGCCTACACTCCCAATAACGAAGGTGGTAAAAGACCAGATCGAGCAGTTATTGTTTATACACAGCGATGCAAAGAAGCCTACAAAGATCGTCCGGTTATTATTGGCGGAATAGAAGCTAGCCTCAGAAGAATAGCTCACTATGATTACTGGTCAGATACCGTTCGACGCTCTGTTTTACCTCACTCAAAAGCCGACCTTCTTTTATATGGTAATGCCGAACGTGCCATTGTTGAAATAAGTCACCGATTAGCAAACGGTGAAGATATTAAAAGTATTACCAATGTACGTGGTACGGCCTGCATGCTGTCTAAACTGCCGACAGACTGGGAAGAAAAAGATTCAACTCGCATAGAAAAGCCCAAAACAGCTTACAGTAAAGAAAATCCCTATGATGTGCCTGGTTACAGTGAAAATGCACCTTCATGTGCCCCTGATGACAACCCTAATGACAACCCTAATGACCAACAAAGTACAATAGATGATGCAAACACCAGTGTTGTTCGGATTATTCCATCAACAGGTACAAATAAAGCCTATATTCGACTCCCATCGTTTGAGAAAGTAAAAAAAGACCCGGTTCTTTATGCTCATACCTCACGAATATTGCACCTTGAAACAAATCCATCCAATGCTTTTACTTTGGTACAAGCGCATGGTGAACGTCATTTATGGTTAAACCCGCCCCCTATTCCTCTTGAAACAGATGAATTAGATAATGTATTTGAACAAGCCTTTCAGCGAGTTCCACACCCCAACTATGGCAAAGCTAAAATCCCCGCCTATGAAATGATTAAGTTTTCCGTCAACATTATGCGAGGCTGCTTTGGTGGCTGCTCTTTTTGCTCAATTACAGAACATGAAGGGCGAATTATTCAAAACCGCTCTGAAGATTCTATTGTTAAAGAAATAGAAGCAATACGTGATAAAACACCGGGTTTTACGGGAACTATTTCAGACCTTGGCGGCCCAACAGCCAATATGTATCAGCTAGCCTGTAAAAGCGATGAAATTCAAGCGGGTTGTCGACGATTAAGTTGTGTTTACCCATCCATATGTAAAAACCTGATTACAGATCACTCCCCCACAACACAGCTTTATAGACGTGCCCGTAAAATTAGAGGCATTAAACACATAATGATTGCCTCGGGCTTACGTTATGACCTTGCAGTTGAAGACCCCGAATACATCAAAGAACTCGTTACCCATCATGTAGGTGGCTACCTCAAAATAGCACCAGAGCATACTGAAGATGCTCCGCTTTCAAAAATGATGAAACCTGGCATGGGGACCTACCATCGCTTTAAAGCGCTTTTCGAGAAATACTCAAAAGAAGCGGGTAAACCACAATTTCTAATACCATATTTTATATCGGCTCATCCAGGTACTAGCGATGAAGATATGATGAATCTTGCACTCTGGCTTAAATCAAACGGTTTTAAAGCCGATCAGGTTCAAAACTTCTATCCATCGCCAATGGCGAATGCAACCACTATGTATCACAGCGGTAGAGACCCTTTGCACCGCTTAGATTATAAATCTAAGCCAATGAATGTCCCTAAAGGTGCACGACAACGTAAGCTTCACAAGGCCTTTTTACGCTACCATGATCCTGAAAACTGGCCGCTATTAAGAGAAGCTCTGCGTAAAATGGGGAAATCTCATTTGATTGGGAATGGCGACAAACACCTTGTTCCTTTTGAGCAGGCTCGTTCAGGTAATAAGTCTTATGGTTCAAAACCCAGAGCTTCAGATACCAGAAGAACAAATAATCAAGCAGGGAAAAAACCACAAAAAGGCCAAATACTAACGCAACATACAGGCTTACCCCCCAGAGAGACATCAGACACACGCCCTTCATCTAAGCCAAAAAAGAAAGGGGTAGTCAAAAAGCGTGGTAATGGGGGTAATAATAGAAGACAACGATAAGAGTGTTCGGACAAAAAGGCTGTCCAGTATAAACAACTCTCTTTAGTAGACGGGCAACCATGGTCGTGATTTCACCCAAAGCCGTCATTAACAACTGGCGTCACGTTGACTGCCACTAGGCTCTAAGAAGACATTCAGAAGAGAGCTAAATCTAAGCAAAAGCGTTCGTTTTTTGAATGTAGATAAAGCGCGAGGAATGAGTTATTAGCGATCATTTTTATTATTCCAGTTTTCTGATTTATTCTAAGTCATTTGTATTGCTCAAAGACCTGAGTTTTACACAAAACAGATGTATGGTTTTAAATTTTTGTGCAGAAAAATTATTAAGTAGCCCACAAAATCAGGTTAAAGACACCTCAAACGAATTGCCTGATACTAAAGATGAACTTAATACGACAAAAAACATGTTACTTGATTTGCAAACAACCATGAATCGATTACAAATTGAAATCACTCAACTCAAAAAAGCTAGTGCCAGATTAAAAAAAGAAATAATAGCAGTTTGAAAAAGTAGTACCGAAAGCGGTATAGCTTTTGTTTTGACCACAAGTGCTCGAGAAGCGCTCTGTAGTTAAATTCAGTTCAGCTAACACGCACTCCAACTACCTTAATTAAGGCGCCAAGCGTTCAATTGACCAGCCTTCATGTCCCTGCTTCGTATATTGAAACCGATCATGCAAACGGTTTTCTTGCCCTTGCCAAAATTCAATAGTATGAGGAACGATACAATATCCCCCCCAGGATGAAGGTAAAGGAATAGCACCTGACTTAAATTTATCTGCACCTTCCCGATATTTTTGTTCTAAAAATGACCTAGATTCAATGACTTCACTTTGATCACTGCACCAGGCACCAATCTGACTACCGCGTGGGCGAGTTGCAAAATATTTAAGTGACGCGGTTGTAGAAATTTTTTCGCAATGCCCTTCTATTTTAACTTGCCGATTTAGTGGCAGCCAGGGAAAGAGCATGGCAACCTGGCCATTACTTTTAATTTGTTTCGATTTTTGACTGTTATAATTGGTGAAAAAGACAAAACCTTTTGCATCAAATAACTTAAGTAATACGGTTCGAACAGAAGGCCCTGATGTAAGATCATACGTTGCTAGGCTAAAGGCATTTGCGTCTTGAATCCCTGCGTCGGATGCTTGTTGAAACCATGATTCAAACTGTTTGACAGGGTCTTTATCTAAGTCACCCAGATCAAGGCCCTGGCTCATATACTCTCTTCGATAATCACTAATATCCATGCTTGTCTCTCTGTTTTTGACCTTCAGAGTGTGCCGTCTTCAGGTCAACAAAACAAGATGAATTACCCTGATAAATAATGCTTTTTATATCGAAGTAAAAAACGCTTATGGATCCAGGCGTCTATCGAGAGTTTACCAGAACCATAAAAAACAAGTACACACAACATAAGCTGCCATGGGAATTTCGTTGATATCCTTATTGAGTTCCCTTGATCTATTGATAAGACCCAACATGCTCATCCCCTTCATTTGATCGTCTTTTAGAGAGCCTACCCAAAATAACAGACGAGCAACGTAAGTATAGTTCTGACCCGAATTACCATTATGTAATCACTTTCAGCGCTTTACCATGTAGTCGTACATTATTTACTCAATCATCAAATAATAATTCATTGAGGTTTTATGACTCCCATCTTTTTAAAAAAAATTCATGTTGCAACAATGGCAGCCATTGCTAGCGTTGCTCTTGTAGGCTGTGGTTCTGGTTCTGACTCACAGGAAAGTGTTATATCTGATCCTGCGGAGAGCGTTTTAGCATCTTCTTGCTTTTGGGTCGGGCCGTATAAAAAAGAAATACAAGAAACCAACTTCGCCTTTCCTGATACTGGGGCACGTTATTGGACCGCGGGTTACAACTTACCAGAAGGCGCTAGTTTAAAGTTAAATGGCGAGTTCCCTTATGCTCGGTACATGAGCATCAACAGTTACCGTGCCGATGCATCCCCAGCACATTCAATTGCAGATAGTGCAATTATTGCGAACACTGGTTCCGAAAACCCATTTGTAGATGGAAGTTACCGTTTAAGTACATCTCGAGATTACACAATCACTATGGCATCAGGTAATGCACCCGATGTGGTGCCGCCAAATACCGTATATGATCATGCAGAGCCTGGTGCTAAAACAACATTATTATATCGAGTTTATGTTCCTAATGAAGGGCTGCATGAAGGTGGTGGGGTGAACCTTCCATCACCAGAACTGACTCTTTCAGATGGTACGATACTAACTGGAACCGCTGCATGTGATACCTTAAATGCGGACCCCAATCTTGTTGAAGTCCCATCAATACCGCCTAGTACTTACGCATTCTTACGGTCTAATAACCCCGCAGAAAATGCTTTGATAGAAGAAAATGGAGTGCAAACCGTTAAATGGCGTGCAGCTTATAACGCACAATATGCCAATCAATGTTCATTTCTGGGTCAGTGTGATACTAACCCTGTGCGGCAAGTCGGTTGGTTCGCTAATTTAGATAATCAATATGTTTCTGCATTCATAGATCGCAATATCAAACCGATTGTCGTTATTCGCGGGAAAATTCCAAATACTCCCACTACTTTAAGTGGCAATGATACGTTTGATGAAAGCCAGGCCCAATTACGTTATTGGTCAATCTGCCAAAATGAATACTATTCACAAAAAGTAACGGATTGTCTGTATGACGAACAAATAACGGTTAATGCTGACGGAAAATATACTATCGTAACCAGCTTAATAGAAGATAAACCAGAGAATGCCACCAATGAGTGCGGTGTTGGTTTCTTACCTTGGTCAAAAGAGGGTGATGGTTTTGGTATGATAGACGGCTTTGATAGCAACGAGACCGATGGATTGTTGATTGCACGTAATATGTTGCCAATTAATAATTTCAGTCAGGTTGTTCAAAATACCGCTACGCCAGGTGATGAAGCTGAAGTGATGGGTGACTACTTGCCAACAGCGCAATATTTCACCAAAGCTGAATTTGAAGCGCTAGGTTGCGATCCTTACACAGCTTTATAATTTCTATATTAATTCAAAAGAAGAGTGGATGTATATTCACTCTTCTTTTGAAGCATCATTAAACAGGAAAATAGCACCTTAAACATAAAAACTACACCTTGCCTTTGCATTGCTGAAGTTCTGATGGTTTCATTTTAAACCACTGTTTAAATGCCTTAAAAAACTGACTAGATGACTGATACCCAAGTAAAAATGCAACATCTGTAGTACTTCTCTTTTGTTCAACCAAAAGCTTAATGGTCAGTTCTTTCCTTGTTTCCAATAATATTTCTTGGAAAGAAAAACCTTCTTGCTTAAGGCGCCTCTGCAAACTGCTGATACTCATATTTAATATGTTTGCAACATGCTCACGAGTAGGTTCACCAAACCCAAGAATGCATTTTAGGATATGTCTACAACGGTTGTGATAACTACTATTAGGGAATTCCTTATCCATTATATTTTGTAAGTTAGAAAATAAAGAGGTTAATTGAAAGTCAATATCACCTATTTTGCTGTCTGTTGATAGGACCATAAAGTTACTAGGTTTATCAAATTGAGGAATAACACCCAAACAAGATTCATACAACTTATCCGTATTTTCTGGCTGGCTATGCATAAGTTGAATGTCGATGAACTTGATGGGATAAAACGCTTTTAGCATGCGGTATATACCAACAACCACGCCTTCAGTTTGATGCATACTAATAATGTCAGGCATATTGGGTTTAAGGTTTATACGAATATAATCGTTGTACTCATCAATAGTCAGGGATACTACTTCAGTGATGACAAAAAAATACCGAGTGATTAAGTTCAATAAAATAGGTAATGGAACAACTTTACCTTCTTTATAGATATTGCCAGTGGCATATTTGATTGTTGAATAGAGATGGATTTTACTAAGATCAATTAAATTGACAATTTTTAGTCCAAGATTCTTTTCGTTTATGATCTCAGATATTGTATTAATGTTTTCAGTTACAAGCTTTAACGGCAGTCGGTCTTGTTCGTCGGGTTCCAAGACATGAATATTTTGTTGAATACTCTCAAGAAATTCAGTTTTTCCAGTATTGATCAACAACGTTAGTAAACCACTTAAATTGGCATCTACAGTACTGGCTTGAATGGTGTAATTGTTACTATTATCGTTATTGGTCATTGAATTAGTTCTTTATTTAATATGCTATCTTTTAGCATAAACCGAAATAAGTATGAGCGCCATTGACTGGATTTTAACTAGACGTCACTTTCTCGCAAGTTGAGAAGAAACTAATCTGTAATAGCTTACATAAGCATTGTGTAGTTATTATCGAGGCAAGTATTTTATTTAATATGGGGCAATCAATGTCAAATGTTTTTAGCAAAGATATAAGCAAGATTTGGTATTCGGCCGTAACCTCTGTTGTACTCGAAACATCGGTTAATTTTCATGAAGCACTAAGTTATGCAGAGCTAATAAACGATAGTCCCGCTACTCTTCCTAACGCTCCCGACCTTGAAAAAATGCGAAAACTGTGGTCATACATAACCGAAAAAACAGGTAATGATGCAATCGGGTTGCAACTCATTCCTCACTTAATGAAGTCAGATTTTAGCGCCTTAAGTGCAGCTGTTAGAGCAAGTAAAAATGTTGGCGATGCTCTGCTGAGATTTGAACGTTATCATGAAGTCATCAGCTCTGCTTTAAATTTCTCAGTAAATCATAGGAGTGATGCGGTTGAAATTATTATTAATCCATCCATTAATGCGCCTATCATCGCTCAACCCCCGAAGGATGCAGCGTTTGGTTTGATCGTTGAGCAAATAAGAGCTATAACCGGGGGGGATATCAGACCTGTGCGCTTGGAGATGATCCGAGAAGAGCCCCAAAATACTGCCGACTTTGAAAAATTCTTTCATTGCCCAATTCAGTTTAGTGCAGATAGAAATGCGATTATTTTTAAGCCGAACATTCTTTCCGCGCCTTTAATTAACCCTAATCCAGAGTTGGCTGAGCACATCGACCTGTTTTTGAGGAACATTGTTGCCGAAAAAACGGATCAGACTTACTCTCAAAAAGTATATAACGAAATCGCTGCTCTTCTTCCTATGGGGGCTCCTACTATTGAGTTGGTAGCTGAAAATTTTCATATTACGTCTAGAACCTTGCAACGTCGTTTAAGTAACGAACAGGCAACATTTAAAGACCTGCTAACGCAAGTTCGATTCGATATGGCTCGCCACTATTTAGCTGATGGGAAATATAGTATTGGGGAAGTCGGCTACCTATTGGGGTTTGGGTCACATAGTAACTTTGTGCGTTTCTTTCGCAAACAAACTGGCGTTGTACCAAGCGAATACTCACCATAATCACCCCCCTTCCAGAATAGTTGTCGCATTGAGAGTAAGCGTTGTCATTCCAAGACAAACCTCCTGAAAATCTATTTGTTTAAATACTCCTAAGCAATATCGAGTTGCTTCTTACTTAGCTATTTATTTAGCAAAGTTAACTGAAATTGGAGAGCTTAAATGAAACCTTTTGCATATAAACGCTTATATACGAGTATATTAATCGCCTCGGCCGCCATTGGTGGCAATATACAGGCTACTCAAGCAGGCACGGCTTATACCGACAACTTGGAACCTCCCGTAAATCCTTATTTGGCTGACTCACCTTGGCCGATGTCTCACCGAAATCCTTATCAGCAGGCCTCTTCCCCTTTGCCGGGACCAACAGGACAGGATGAGTTGGCGGTTCATTATAAGCCTCAACAACTAACAGCGGTTACACTGAATTATGGTAATCGGTACGAAGACGGTACTCGCTCTGTATATGGTTCTACACCTTTAACCATGTACAAGGCGGACATGAACGGATCCGGAATCGAAAAAATTGACGTAGTATCAAAGAGTGGAGGAAGTCTATTAGGAAATGTCGAATCAGGTGCTTATAGCATTGTTGATATAGATGGTTCTATTTTTGTACCACAAGAAACCAAGTTAATTCGATATAGTGAGCAGACCCCCAATGTCGATTCTTCTTTAGTTGAAAACGCTACATTCGAAATTCCATCAAACCTTCTGAGCGATGAATCAGAATACATCATAGGTATTAACCTTAGTTACAATGGCAGAATCGTGTTTGTTACATCCCACGGTTTAATTGGGTCTATTTCACGGGATTTCAGTGAAGTTAACTACCATTCACTAAACGGTGAAGAAGTTTCTAACAGCATAGCCATTGATGAAGCAGGCGGGATCTATGTCGTAACCAACAGAAACATGCATCGTCTTAATATTAATGAACAGGGCACACTATCACACGCCTGGTCAGCAACCTATGAATACGGCCCTGATGATGCGTGGCCGGGTCGTTTAGGCACCGGGTCTGGTTCTACACCAACGTTAATGGGCACTGGAGCAGACGAAGATAAGTTTGTGGTATTTACCGACGGGCAAGAGTTAACGCATCTGGTTCTTATGTGGCGAGATGAAATCCCCGATGGATGGCAGCCTATAGCGCCGGGAAAGGATATTCGTATAGCTGCTGAAATTCCTGTTAAATTTGGTCACGACAACTCTACACGTAGTATTTCTGAACAATCAGTTCTAGTCAGTGGCTACGGTGCGATGGTGGTTAATAATGACTACACGTGGGACACAGGTGATTGGCCCATATTTGGTGATAAATGGACAGTGGCAC
>Ga0209495_1003298_pt1 | contig 10045 bp, 7 predicted proteins | sample EN1Hudsemesocosm_FD_184629 | JGI IMG/M metagenome (GOLD analysis project Ga0209495, IMG submission 184629) | Methane-oxidizing microbial communities from mesocosms in the Hudson Canyon - EN1E Hudson Canyon (SPAdes) (version 2) | ecosystem: Environmental > Aquatic > Marine > Cold seeps | place... | reverse complement strand
TGAATTGGGCACTGTATCGCCACAATTGATTATTAAGAATGACTTGATAATGTCTGAAGCATCCGTTCAAAATCAAAGTGAACACTGTCTTAATTTAAATATATTCAGAAGTATAAAAAACAATACTGAAAATCAACAAAGTCATCGACCTGTTATGGTTTGGATACACGGAGGAGGATTCACTGTTGGTGCTGGTTCTTTACCAATCTATGATGGAAGCAATTTAGCTAAAGCAACGAATACAATCGTTGTCACATTAAATTATCGTTTAGGGTCTTTAGGATTTTTACGCTTGGTTGATATCACCGACAACGAGATTACTTCTACCGGTAATGAAGGTTTGGAAGATCAAATAACAGCATTAAAATGGATACAAGAAAATATTCATTTATACGGAGGAGACAAAACCAATATTACATTATTTGGTGAATCAGCCGGGGCGATGAGTATTGCTTGTTTACTTGCTATGCCTAAAACAAAGGGGTTGTTCCATAAAGCGATAATGCAAAGTGGTGCTGGACATACCTTCAACACGGTTGAGCAAGCAAATGACTTAGCAAAAGAGTTTCTAGTGAGTGCAAGAGAATTAGGTTTTGAAATTTCGCATAACAAACCAAGAGAGCAAGCAAAACAGTTGGAGCAATTAACCACATCAGAAGTACTCAGCATTCAAGCGCACTTAAGTGCACGGCCTGATATTTATAGTAAATTTGGCATATTACCCTTCAAACCTGTTGTTGGAGACCTAGATCTCCCATTAGCTCCTTATGAAGCAATAAAACAAGGTTGTGCCATAGATATACCTATTATCTCTGGTTCCAATACCGATGAATGGACATTGTTTTCTGCCATGCTTAAACAAAACATTACTGATGAGAAACATTTAGCACTTTCGCTAACGCCGCTAATTGGCAGTGAAAAAATAGCGCAAGTTACGCAGTTAATGACAAAACAATGCCAACAACGAGGGCTAGAACCAACACCGCAAAACTTGTTAAGTGAAGCATTAACTGAATTTTGGTTCACCCAACCTTGTTATCGTTTGCTCAATGCTCAACATACTGCTGGTGGTAAAGCCTATGGTTACAAGTTAGGACGGAAAACCATTATTCCGAGTTTAGCCTGTACGCATATCACCGACATTGGCTTAGTGTTTGGTAATACATCTAGTGCTTTTCATGGCGAAGAATCACGCGTAGCAGCCTTAGTCAAAGAAATACAAATATGTTGGGAAACATTTGCTTATACCGGACAGCCAAGCCATGCAAAAATTTCATGGCCAGAATTCATTAGTTCCCAAAACGAAAATAAAACTGAATCAACACCGACCCTTTTATTCTTTGATCATAACAATAGTTACATTAGCGAAGTTTATGCACAAAGTATGGAATTTTGGTCAAAAATTAGTGATAAACAATTATCGTCATTTTAACGCGCCTCACCTTATAACAATGGAAAAAAAAATATTCGAGCTTTGCTCCTTCCCAGTATTTGGCAATTGGCATGGCCATTCACCATTACTAATTTATTGTTAGCCCAGGTTGGTTTTATTCAGATTATTCTATCGACTAATTTAGGTACGGAAGCAACGGCGACAGTAACCGTAAGCCAACGAATATTTTTTCTTTAATCAACAAATTCCAGCCCTATTAATCATCGCATTTTCTATGCCATTAATTACCACTGACTTTACCATAGGTGGCGCAATACGAGGTGCTGGAGAAACCACCTATCCGCTAATAGTGTCATTGATTACCCTAGTAATTTTTCGCATAATTCTTCCCTTTATTTGTATAAAATTGGGACTGTCACTGACCACCCTTTTTATTTTAACCGGCACTGATTTTTTAATTAAAGCGGTTTTTATGACTTGGTACTTTCGACAAAAGAAATGGCAAAACAAACGTATTTCATAGTTAAGTTAGTTATAAAAATTAAATTTGAACTTTAAGTATGTTTTTTTACTCAAAAATATCTTATAGTGTATTTAATCTATTTTATCAGTAAGTGTTGTTATGGCTTTTCCTAATTTAATGTCTGAGTTAGATCTTGGTTTTACTGTGATTAAAAATCGCAGTTTAATGGGCTCTATGCATACAAACCTCGAAGAAACTGAAAATGGCTTTGAACGCATGGCTGTTTTTTACAAAGAGCGTGTTGAAGGTGGTGTAGGTTTAATTGTCACCGGAGGTATAGGCCCAAATCCTGAAGGTGCCGTTGCTAAAGGTGCTGCTTTAATGACAACACAAGCCGATGCAATACAACATCAAGTTATTACCCAAGCTGTTCATCAGGCTGGCGGTAAAATATGTATGCAAATTCTGCACGCTGGTCGTTACGCTTATAACCCTGCACTTGTATCCCCTAGCCCCATTCAAGCGCCTATAAACCCGTTTCCACCTAAAGCATTAACGAGTGAAGAAGTTGATCAACAAATAGCTGACTTTGTTAGATGCGCAAAACTTGCTCAACAAGCAGGTTATGACGGTGTTGAAATTATGGGCTCTGAAGGCTATTTTATTAACCAGTTCATTGTTAAGCGTACTAATCAACGAGATGACAAATGGGGCGGAAGTTATGAAAACCGTATTCGTCTTCCCTTAGACATTATTAAAAGAACGCGTGAGGCCGTAGGCGAAAATTTTATCATTATTTATCGCTTATCTATGCTTGATTTAGTGGAAGGCGGTAGCTCACAAGACGAAGTCATTCAATTAGCAAAAGCAGTAGAAAAAGCAGGGGCAACCTTGATAAACTCTGGTGTGGGTTGGCATGAAGCACGAGTACCTACCATAGCAACATCAGTACCGCGCTCATTTTTCTCTTCAGTGTCTAAACAAGTAAAAGCGCAAGTCAATATTCCTGTTATCACCAGTAATCGCATTAATACCCCTGAAGTTGCAGAGCAACTTTTAGAAGACAATTGTGCAGATATGATCTCAATGGCGCGCCCTTTCCTTGCTGATCCTGACTTCATGAATAAAGCAAAAGTAAATCAAAGCAATTTAATAAATACTTGCATAGCCTGTAATCAAGCATGTTTAGATCATACTTTTGAGCATAAAATTTCTTCATGTTTAGTTAATCCGCGTGCAGCTAATGAAACATTACTCAATTTCACTAAAGTAGAGAAACCTAAAAATATTGTGGTGGTAGGAGCTGGTCCAGCAGGATTAGCCTTTGCTACGTATTCTGCAGAAAAAGGCCACAAGGTTACACTAATCGATAAAAACGCATCGATTGGTGGGCAATTCAACTTAGCAAAACAAGTCCCCGGAAAAGAAGAGTTCTTCGAAACCTTGCGCTATTTTTCTCATCAATTAAAACGTTTAAACGTCGATATTAAGCTTGATTGTCATGCAACACCTGAATTACTCAATGACTTTGATGAAATAATAATTGCAACAGGCATAAAACCACGCACCCCGAAAATTGAAGGTATTGAGCATCCTAAAGTCTTTAGTTATGTGGATGTATTAAATAAAACACGAACAGTCGGTAAATCTGTTGCGCTTATTGGCGCTGGTGGTATTGGCTTTGATGTCGCTGAATACCTTAGCCATCAAGGTGAATCACCCACCTTAAATAAAGAGCTTTATGCTAACGAATGGGGAATTGATTTAACAAACCAAGGAAATAGCGGTTTAAAACAAGCAATTGTTACTCCTAGCCCAAGAACCATTTACCTATTACAGCGTAAAGCAACAAAAGTTGGAGCAAACCTAGGAAAAACGACTGGTTGGATCCACCGAGCTACGTTAAAGCAGAAAAAAGTAACCATGCTCGCGAACGTCGAATATACAAAAATTGACGATGCAGGTTTACACATCTTAGTTGACGCTAAGGCACAAACGCTTGACGTTGAGCATATCGTTTTATGTGCTGGCCAATTGCCTAATAAGGATCTATATCAAGAACTTTTAGACAGCAATATTAATAAGCCTATACACATTATAGGTGGTGCAGATGTAGCTTCAGAACTAGACGCAAAACGTGCCATTAACCAAGCCGCTTGGCTTGCAGCAGAGGTTTAAACACATGCATGACATTGTAATGATTGGTAGCAGCATTTTTGAATTTTGGCAGAAACCTAAATGGGGTACACTTAATATTTCAAATAATGCAATTCGCAGTACTCAAAGTCTAGATTGGTACAATAGTGATCTAAGTACTCTGCCTAAAGCTAAAAATTATCTCGTATATTGTGGTAGTAACGATTTAATTTATGGTGTTCCACCAGAACAGACAGTCGCTAATATTAATGTTGTGCTGTTTTCGCTCGCAAAATTAAATCCTGACGCAAAAATTGGTTATTTTTCCATTATGAAATGTCCACAAAAACAAGAAGCTCAGCAATTAAACGTAATCGATAAAATGAACAAACACATAAAAACGGCGACTTGCTGTGGAATAAATAATCGAATTCATTATTTTGATTTCAATGAATACATCAACAACGATAAAAAATGGTTTAATAATGACGGACTCCATTTAACTGAACAAGCGTATCAAATGCTGGATGAAAAACTTGAACCTGTCATATCACAATGGGCGTTAGCGTCTTAAAGGGCACTTATCTAAATGAAAAATCTATTTTCAATAACGGGAAAAACGGCTGTCGTAACAGGTGGATCACGTGGTTTAGGCGCCATGATAGCGCGAGGGTTTGTAGAAAATGGTGTGAAAACCTATATCACAGCACGTAACCTGAAAGAACTAGATGAAACCGCTGCCACCCTAAATACGCTAGGAGAATGTATTCCCATCGTTGCTGATTTATCAACAAACGATGGCATAGATAAACTTGTTAGCGTGATAAAAGGTAATGAAAGTAAAATTGATATATTAGTTAACAATGCCGGTGCGGCATGGGGGGCGTCTTTCGAGGAATTCCCTGAAATAGGTTGGGATAAAGTGATGAACTTAAATGCTAAATCACCTTTTTTTGTTACACAAAAATTCATGCCATTACTGAAAGAATCGGCTTCGGCAAATAACCCTGCTCGCGTTATCAATATTGCTTCAATAAACGGCCTAAACAACCCTAACGCCAATAACTATTCATATGCAGCCAGTAAAGCTGCCGTAATACAAATGACACGACATCTTGCTGCTGATTTGGTTAAACAACATATAAACATTAATGCTATTGCCCCAGGTTATTTCTTGAGTAAATTAACGCAATACATTGTAAACGAACAAGAAGAACAATTTGCTAAAAAAATGGTACCTAAAGAACGTTTAGGTCAAGCAGAGGATATTGCTGGCAGTTGTATTTATTTATGCGCTCAGGCTTCAAGTTGGATGACTGGCCATACATTAGTATTAGATGGCGGTGTTATTGCCAGTAGTAGTTATAGTGATCTGTCATGAAACATAGCAGGTAAGTCACATACAGCCTTGTCACTATGGTGACATCTAATACAAATCCAATATGTAATCCTTCATTTAAAGTCCTGATGATTAAATAACACCTGTTTAAAGCAAACGCTTTAAACGGTCTATTGCGATAGGTATTAGCATGAAGTTACAAAACCAAGATTTAAATATTGAACTAGCGCCGTCTGCCATTATTACAGCAGAAATGAATAAACTTGCTGCTCAGTCAGGGAGTGATTTTGAAGTTGTACAACGTGATATTAATGGAATAAATTTTAACGTATTTAAAAATTTAGCTGAAAGCTTACCTGTCATGTATAAATCGGTTATCGATACTCATGGTGATAATGAATTTTTAGTCTATTTAGATCAACGCTATAGCTTCAATGATATATATCAACAAGCGGCATCTTTTGCACAATCACTACAACAAGATTATCAGATAAAGCCTGGCGACAGCGTGGTAATTGCAATGCGTAATTATCCAGAGTGGATCATGGCATTTATCGCAATAACCAGTATTGGTGGCGTTGTTGTTCCATTAAATGCTTGGTGGCAACTAGAAGAATTTACCTATGGTATAAATCACTGTGAAGCAAAATTAGTGATTGCTGACGATCGTCGTTTTTGGCTGTTAAAAGACTGGCTATCACAACAAACAATTCCGGTTATTGTTGCTAAGGCAAACGACAACACGGCTATAACCTTTGAACAACTTGTCAGTAAATACCAAGGGAACCCCATGCCTGAAGTAACGCTAACAAGAGACTCTATCGCTTGTATTTTTTATACTTCAGGTTCTACCGGTCAGCCAAAAGGCGCTGTATCTCGCCACGAAAGTTTGTTAAGCGCTTTGCACACTTGGGCAATGTTAGATACTGGAGCTGCATATGCAAACGATACGATAGGCCAAGAACCCGTCAATCCTCCCTGTGCTTTAATGACCGTACCTTTGTTCCATGTAACGGCATGCCATGTATTGTTTTTGCTGTCTTTTTATTCAGGACGTAAAACAGTAATGATGCACAAATGGGATCCTCTAGAAGCGCTTAAATTAATCGAACAAGAAAAAGTCACTTACTTTAACGGTGTCCCTACTATGTCGTTAGAGCTGATGAATCATCCACAACTTGCAAGCTTTGATACCTCTACGTTAACCGATATTAGTGCGGGTGGCGCAGCTCGTCCAGCTGATCATGTTAGAAAATTATACGACAAATTTGAGCAAGGTTTCCCCAGCACGGGTTACGGGTTAACGGAAACAAATGCTTTAGGTGCAGTAAACGGTGGTGGCGACTATGTTTATAAACCTGGAAGTGTTGGCACGGCAACGTCACCGATTGTTGATATTAAAATACTTGACGAATGGGGTAACGAACTAGCCCAAGATGAACAGGGAGAAATTTGCATTAAGTCAATTTCAAATGTTGTCGAATATTGGCGTAACCCTACTGCGACTAAAGACTCATTTATACACGGATATTTCAGAACGGGTGATTTAGGCTTTAAAGACCAAGACGGGTTTATCTATATAGTAGATCGAGTAAAAGACATCATTATACGTGGGGGTGAAAATATTTCTTGTTTGGAAGTTGAAGCGGCAATTTATAAATTTCCTCATATAAAAGAAAACTCTGTTTTTGCACTACCTGACGAACGTTTAGGTGAGATTGTTGGCGCTGTAGTGCAATTAACCCCGAACAAGTCAATTGACACTGAGCAACTGCAACACTTTCTTGCAGAGCATTTAGCAGGCTTTAAAGTGCCCGCTGTCATTTGGGTATCAGAGCAACCTTTACCTCGATTAGGCTCAGGAAAAATCAATAAAAAGCAGTTAAAAATAATCTACGCCGAAAAACTAACGGCTGAAAATAAATAATTTCATCAAAGAGGTACTTGAACTGTCTCCTGCGTGACTATAAAAACACCGGACTTTGATTATATTGTTTATATGAAAGCCCTAGTGATTCATTAATCATCTTTAGGCGGTTTAGGGGCAAGATTTTTAAAAAAATCATTTATCGCATTGGCTGGATTTAACGCATTAAACTTTGTCACTTCATCTTGCCAATGACGTTGATGTTCAATAAAAGCAAGAATTGATTGTTCTATATGTTGCCCTAAAACGCTGCTCATATTCGTGTCGTAAAAACGAACAATCTCTTCCAGCATTTTATTGGTAAGTACTGAGGCATGCCCTTCTGATTCGACTTCAGTGAGCACTTGCAACAAAACTTGCCGTGTAAGATCTTTACCTGACTTAGAATCGACAATTTGAAATTGTTGATAGGCTTTAATGTAGTCACGAATGGTACTTAACGTTATATAACTTTTAACGTCAGTATCGTATAAACGGCGGTTAGGGTAACGTTTAATGAGTTTCATAGAGTATTCCTGTTAGTTTAAAGAGCCATATTTATGCTCAATTCACTTAAGTTAATAAGCGTATATTGACAGTATGAAATGAATTTTATAAAACACAAGCACTTTTATTGTGCGGTGCACAATAAAGGTATTGACTTACAATTTATACTTGTTTAAAGTTTACTTTATTGTGCGGTGCACAATAAAGTAAACTCATAACTTAACTAACAAACTTAAATAGGTAATTAAAATGACTGATTCACAAAAGCAATTCGAAGATGGTGTTAAAAAAGGCTTAGAAGCAAACGCAAAAGTAATTGAAATTAACGCTAAGTTTGCTAGCGAATATACCAACAGAACAAACCTTTTTTGGACCAACTTGCTTGATGCAGGCGCAAAAAATGCTGAAGAACTTACACAAAGTAAATCATTAACGGAAGCTTACGAAAAGCAATCTCAGTTTGCTCAAAGTGTTAAGGCTGATTTTGAAACGGCTTACCAAGAAAACATAAAAGCATTTGAAGCAGCTAAAGAAGAATATGAAACGATCACTGCAGGTTTATACCCTGCTCCTGCTAAAGCAGAAAAAAAAGCTACTAAATAAATTTGTATTAATTTGGCTTCCCTTACGATGCCGAATATTGAAAGGGATAATGGTGTTTACACGTCGTAATCAGCATTATCCTATTTTGCCGTTAACTCAGTTGAAGAGAATTTTATGAAACAACTCTCAGGTTTAGATTCCTCATTTTTATATTCGGAAACAAACAACGCACCTATGCATATTGCAACAGTGTCTATACTTGACCCATCAACTGCGCCAAACGGCAAAGTCAGATTTAAAGAAATTATTGAGCATATTAAAGGGCGAGTTCACCTTGGTGACTATTATCGTCAAAAGTTAGCGCGAGTTCCCTTTGATGCTGATTTTCCGTATTGGATTAATGATGAAAATTTTGATCCTGAATATCACATACGTCATTATGCTTTACCTGCACCAGGAGATTGGCGTCAATTTTGTATTCTAGTCGCTAGAATTAACGCCCGTGGCTTAGACTTAACCCGTCCTCTTTGGGAAGCCTATATTATTGAAGGGTTAGATAATATTGCCGGTTTACCTAAAGGTTGCTTTGCTTTACTAACAAAAACTCATCATGCAGCAATTGATGGCAGTTCAAGTGCTGAAATTGGTGCGACCTTATGTGATTTGACCAATGAAGCTAAAGTATTGATAGATGACACGAATTGGAAGTCTCAGCCAGTGCCTTCTGATTATGAATTATTATCTCGTGCCCATGTGAACAATTTAATGCAACCGATGAAATTAATGGAGTTGATCCAGAAGTCGATGCCTGCATTCACCAATGCAATGAACCTTGTTAACAAAGGTGAAATTGAAGGGCCGGGCAATGTGCCTAAAACACTCTTTAATGACGTTGTTTCACAACACAGAATTTTCGAAGGTTTAACTTTTTCATTAAAAGAAATGAAATCTGTACGTGCATTGCATCCAGGTGTAACTGTTAACGATGCCATTGTTTCTGTTGTCGGTGGTGGCATGCGCCGTTATTTGGCAGCAAAAAACCAATTACCTGAAATATCTATGGTTGCTCAATGCCCGATTAATGTTCGTGATGACTCCGATAAAGTCGGCGGAAATCAAATAGCTTCAATGAGTGTTGAAATGGGCACACATATCGCTGATGCGGTAGAACGCTTGCAACACGTTCATTCGAGCACGAGCAATGGCAAAAAATATAACCAAGCGATTGGTGCTAAAACCATGACTGACTTTACCAATGCCACCACATCTAACCTAATGTCATTAGGTTCAAAAGTCGCAACTGAGAACAGTTTAGCAAACCAATTAAAACCGACTTATAACTGTGTAATAACAAATGTTCCGGGCCCACAAGTGCCACTTTTTATTAAAGGTGCAAGAATATTAGGCGGTTGGGGATTAGGTCCAATCATGAATGGTAATGGATTATTTCATACTGTGGGTAGTTACTGTGGTGAAGTTAACTTAGGTATTTCTAGTTGTCGTGACATGATGCAAGACCCAACATTTTATCGGGAATGTATACAAGCTTCTTACGATGAATTAATTGCGTTAGTGACAGTAAAAAGCACTGCTGATTCTCCAGTTAACTTCGAAACCACAAGCTCAATGCCGAGCAACAACAAGCCGATTCCAGCTAATAAAAACATCAAAAAAGTTTCAGTAAAAAAAGCGCCTACAAAAAAATCGGTAAAGCTCACAAAAACAAAGTTAAAAGTAACCAAACCTATAGTTAAACAA
>Ga0209495_1003297_pt1 | contig 10048 bp, 9 predicted proteins | sample EN1Hudsemesocosm_FD_184629 | JGI IMG/M metagenome (GOLD analysis project Ga0209495, IMG submission 184629) | Methane-oxidizing microbial communities from mesocosms in the Hudson Canyon - EN1E Hudson Canyon (SPAdes) (version 2) | ecosystem: Environmental > Aquatic > Marine > Cold seeps | place... | reverse complement strand
GTAATTGGCAAAATATTCATCATTATTATGACTTAGGTAATGTCACACCTTCTTGACCTTGATATTTACCACCACGATCAGCATAAGATGTTTCACACACTTCATCTGATTCAAAGAACAGCATCTGGGCAACGCCTTCATTTGCGTAGATCTTAGCGGGTAAGGTTGTCGTATTTGAAAACTCTAAAGTCACATAACCTTCCCATTCAGGTTCTAATGGCGTGACATTAACAATGATTCCACAACGAGCATAGGTTGATTTTCCTAAACATATCGTTAACACATTTCTAGGAATTTTAAATTTCTCAACCGTGCGAGCTAATGCAAATGAGTTAGGCGGAATAATACATACATCAGAGTTAACATCAACAAAGCTACCTTCATCGAAGTTCTTAGGATCAACAATCGCTGAATTTATATTGGTAAAGACTTTGAATTCACTCGAGCAACGAACATCATAGCCATAGCTAGATGTGCCGTAAGAGATCATTCGGCCGTTTTCACCTTCCCGAACTTGTCCCGCTTCAAAAGGCGAAATCATATCGTTCTGTTCCGCCATACGACGAATCCATTTATCTGACTTTATACTCATATTTCTGCTCGTTAATCTTGAATAACCTTAATAATAACGTGATTTTACGTTAAATTGTATCGAAACTAGCTAGATTAATCGTTCTTAATCACTATGTTCGGAAATGCAGCTGAAAAATCCTTACCTTGTTTAGCTAATTGAGCTGCAATACGTAATGCTATAGCCCGATATGCCAAGGCAATCTGACCTTCAGGATCTGCTACAACTGTTGGGTGTCCCTGATCAGCATCTTCACGGATTTTAATATCTAGCGGCAAATCACCAAGCAAATTCACATTATATTGCTTCGCCATTTTTTCCCCACCACCCGAACCAAAGATATGCTCTTCATGACCACACTCACTACAAACATGAGTACTCATATTTTCGATTATGCCCATGACAGGCACATTTACTTTTTCAAACATTTTTAATGCTTTGCGTGCATCAAGCAAAGAAATATCTTGAGGAGTTGTGACAATAACGGCGCCACTTACGGGTACCTTCTGAGAAAGTGTTAACTGAATATCACCCGTACCTGGTGGTAAATCAATCACTAAGTAATCGAGGTCTTTCCAGTTCGTGTCATTAAGCATTTGCTCCAATGCTTGCGTAACCATAGGGCCACGCCAAATCATTGGCTCTTCTTCATCGATCAAAAAGCCCATAGACATACTTTGCAGACCATAACTTTCTATCGGTTCAATTCGTTTACCATCGATAGACTCAGGTCGCTGCGTAGTTCCCAACATGCGAGGCTGACTAGGACCATAAATATCTGCATCTAAAATCCCAACTGTTGCACCCTCAGCAGCCAAAGCGAGTGCTAAGTTAACTGACGTTGTTGATTTACCAACACCACCTTTACCTGAGGCCACTGCAATAATATTTTTGACATTATCGATTGCCTTTACGCCTTGCTGAACCTTATGTTTAGTGATTTTAAAATCAATCGTAACTGACACATTAGTCAATTCTGTTTTTTGCTGAAGCAAGCTCACTATTTCAGATTGAAGTTGTTCCAAATAACCTTTGGCAGGGTAACCTAAAGTAATAGCAACGGCTAATGATTCGTCATCCAGATTAACATCTATTTTTGCTTTAGTTTCACCCAATGTCATTTGAGCGATAGAGTCATTATATTCGTGAATAATCTTTTTGATTTGAGATGGTTCTAGCATTGTTTCTCCAGCATGATATATAAAGTTAATGGCTATTCACCAAAAATAACCGACTATTCTATACTGACTTTAGCCAAGCTTCACCCTTATATATTAAATGGTTTCTTTTACATCATGACTACTCAAGTATGTTTTTATTCCAGTCATCAACACTTTGCTGAACATTATTTAACTTTCTGTCAGTACCATTAACAAGCTCTGAAATCGTAGCGGTTATTGCTGGTCCATATTGATCTGCCAATATATTGCCCATCATGACACAAAAAATCACCATCACGATGATGTATAAATGAATAAAAAACCTAACCATATCACTCCCCCTAAATTAAATTTATGATCCTTACTAATACAGCAAATCCGAGCAATTCTATCACTATATCTCTCTGATTATTCTAATGTTGAAAAAGAGTTTTTCCCTGCAAAAACAGCCTGATTTCGCCCTGCTTTTTTAGCTTCATATAATGCTTGATCTGCCCGTTCATAAAAATATTGTTTGTCAAAATTTAATTGTGAATCAACACAAGTACAACCTACACTAACAGTTACTGGAATTGACTGGCCATTATACGTTTTAGTGGACATTTCATTTCTTACCGTATTTACTAATTTCTGTGCATAAGCTTTTATCAATTCTTCATCATTTTCTTGCCATAAAATAGTAAATTCTTCACCTCCAACACGATAAATACTTTCTTTTTCACGGCGGAATTGTTTTTGTAAAACGTTTGCAAATTCAACTAGAACGGTATCCCCCGTTGCATGACCGAACTCATCATTAACGTGTTTAAAAAAATCAATGTCCAGCATAAATAATGAGATAGAATCGCTCTCTCGCTGATTTCTTTTCCAAAGCTTTTCAAAGTCAGTATCAAACTGCCGCCTATTACATAAACCTGTTAGCTCATCTTTCGATGCGATATGACTTAAATATTCTAATCGCTGACCATGTTTGAGAAAATAAAAAACAACTAAAACGGCCCATATAGAAACCGCAGGCATCGCCACTTTCACAGTTAATAACAGATTGCTAATAATAACAATATATAGCGTGGTTAAAATTAACCCCCAGCGGTGATCATGATTCGAACACAAACACCATAGCCCACCCAAAACAAGTAATATAAAGCCGAGCCAATATTGCCATTTCAACTCATCAAATACCTGTTGACTATGAGCTAAAGAATAAAAGATATTTGCTTGAAATTCAACACCCTGCATAACGCCTGCCGGGGTGGAAAATACTTGGCCTAATCCAACTGATTTCATTCCGACAAATACTGTTTTTCCTGTCAATTCAGTCGTCACCGTTCCTGAAAGCACATCCTTATATGAATATACCGGAATAACAACCCTTTCCAGTGGGAAAAATACTTTTTTTGACCTTAACCATTCAGCGTCATATAAAGTACTATTTTTTAAATTCGGCCTATTTTCTAGCATGACTTGCTCTTTTACATATAGGGCTGATAAAGCTAATGCTGGCCAATGAGAAGCCCCCATGCCTGAATTCAAATAAATACCTCGTGAAACACCATCTCTATCCGTAGGGACATTCGTATGTCCAATTCCTGCTGCTACTGATAAAAACTCGGCTGTTGGTAAAAACTCATTCAATTTCCCTGTGTGTGAGTCGAGCTCAGCACTAGCCGCCAAAACCACTTTCCCATGTGTTTCTATCGCATGAGCAAACGCTTTATCGCCCAATAAATCACTCTCTTTTTTTTCAGAAAATAAAATATCAAATACGACGGGTGCCGTTTGACTATCTGCAAGAATATCTAAAAGTTTTGCATGCATACTACGCGGCCACGGCCAATAACCATATTCAGCCATGCTATTAGAGTCAACGGCAATAATAGCAACATCTTCAGCAGTAACCGGGCTTCGTAGAGAAATAAAGGAATCAATCAATACATTATCCAAGCGTTGCATCAGCTGAACTTGGCTTAGTCCCCACGATGCAATAAGGAGTAATAACACCGTCATCAACTTCCAGAGATTAGTGGATAACAACTGCATTTATCGATTTTGATCTAAATTAAAAATATGTTCAGTCTGAAACGTTGATGCTGGCATAGCTAATTTCACAGGTAAACTGTATGAGCTATATTGCTTTCCAATGTTATCCATTACTCGCACCCGAACATAATAATCCATCACTTTAGGACGCGACGATTGCCAATCTGCGGTGTAACTCGTTTTCATTATCACATCATGCTGAAAATCAGCACTCGTACTTAATTGAAGCTGGTAATGGTCAACAAGATCACTTGGCGTCGTCGTTTTCCACGATAATTGGAATGATTCATCTTCCGATGAATGTGCTGTAATTGTTGGCGTTTCGGGCAAAGCAGTAAGCGATAAAGAGTGAATGCTACTTGCTCTCCCTTGTTGATTATCTTTAGTTAAGCCTCTGACACGGTAGAAATAGACTCCTACCTCATCTAAATCAACCCTTATTTTTGTTTTCTTTGTCGCTTCGCTATAAATTATCCGCGAAAATTTGGAATCTTTTGCCACTTCAAACAAATAACTATCTGCATATTCAGCCTCTTTCCATGAAAAGATGATCTGGCCTACATACTGCTGGCTAACATTATCTACAGGCTGTAGAAGAATAGGCGCAAGAGGAAGAAGGTCTATCACAATAATTTTTTGTAGGCTCTCACCTTCGAGCCCATTCGTATCGAGTGCTCGTATTTTTAAATAATACTGTCCAGACTGAAAACGCTCATCCAACACAAAATCTTTCGTCACCTCGTCATAAATAATGTCCATAAAATCATTCGTTGTTGAGACTTGGGTACGATACTGTTGCTGTGCATTACTTGTTTTCATGGACAGGGAGATACGGTGCGGTAGGTAATGGATAATATCCGCGACTTCAAGCTGAGGTGGCTTCAATAAAGCAACAGGTTCTATTGGTGCTTTATCTTGCTCAACCAACGTTGCATAACCTTGAGGTAGTGAAACGTTACCCGCTTCATTACTCACGTCAACTTGACCAACAAAGACCCCCATACGAGAGATTTCAAGATCACTCTGCACATAAAACTCTGTGCCTCGCACCGCCGTATTTGCAATAGGTGTTTCAATTAAGTATCGTGAATCATCAAGATGTTTTTCTGGATTCGCATTCATTTCAACTTCGCCATATTTCAATTTTGCATCAAAATTGAGAGTTCGACTATGAGCGTCACCTAAAAGATCTATATGGTGTAAGGAAAGGTCACTGTTTGCTTTAATTATCACCTGACTATTATCAGCCAATAATAATAAGATTCTTCCTACAGAATCTGTTGTCACTCGATCACCAGATGATAATCTCATACCCGGTTTTAAAGGGAGCGTTTTTGAAGAATCCCTCATGAAAATTTGTGCCTGACCATGCACCTTAATCACTCTTGCACTTGAGTCGTATTTCTTTACCAACGCCATGGGGAAATGAATTTTAGTGCCTGGTACCAGATTTTTAGGGACTTTAATACCATTTTTCTCTAGCATTGCCTTCCATGCATGCCTGTCGACCAGCTTATCGCTTGTCAACTGCCAAATAGTATCTCCTGCTTTAATCGTGTAGATCCAATCTTCAGCGTAAGCGGTCATAGATAATAATGACAAATAACATCCAGCAAGAAGAGATGCCACACTAAAGGCGGTTTTTTTATATATATGCAAAGCTCGATACTCCTTTATCGATTTATTTCAAACAATAGTCCATTAATCAGCATTATTTAAAATAACAGTTTATTCACCAACGTTATTTAATACAACAATCTATTCATCACCGTTATTGCACTCACACTAATTTCTTTCGGGCAAACTCGTTCACATTCACGATAATTGCTGCACCCACCAAAACCTTGCTCATCCATTGCTGTCAATAACTTTTCCGCGCGTTTCTTATCCATTTTTCCTTGCGGAAGCGTCGATAAGTGAGTGACTTTTGCTGCAACAAACAAGGTTGCCGAGGCATTTGGACAAGCTGCAACACAAGCCGCACACCCTATACAAGTTGCGGAATCAAAAGCAGCATCAGATACCTCTTTTTCTATCGGGATTGTATTCGCTTCACCAGCAGACCCCGTCCGGATTTCAATATATCCACCCGCTTGAATAATCTTTTCAAACGCAGTTCTATCGACGATTAGATCTTTGATAATTGGAAATGCAGTCGCTCGCCAAGGCTCGATCCATAGTTCGGCTTCATCAACGTAATCACGCATATATTGCTGACACGTTGTTGTGCCTTGATGTTTACCATGAGGCGTACCATTAATCACTAGATTACAAGAACCACATATCCCTTCCCGACAATCAAAATCGAAGGCGATCGCTTCTTTATCATTTTCGATTAGCTGTTCGTTAAGTGCATCCAACATTTCCAAGAATGATGTATCTTCACTAACATCAATGTCATATTGTTCAAAAGCACCTTTTGAATGAACATTATCTTGACGCCAAATATGTAATTTATAAATCATCTAAAAGGCTTACCTATAATTTCGTGTTGTTGGTCTTACAAATTCGAAATCTAACTCTTCTCTATACAACACAGGCATGCTTAAATTTCCACTATATTGCCATGCAGCAATATAGGAAAAATCTTCATCATGTCGTTGAGCTTCGCCATCATTAGTAATATGTTCTTCACGTGCATGACAACCACAAGACTCTTCGCGCGTTAACGCATCAATACACATTAACTCTGCGAGCTCAAAGAAGTCAGCAATTCGGCCCGCACGTTCAAGTGTTTGGTTTAAGGTCTCATCACTACCCGTTATTTTCACTTGCTGCCAAAACTGATCTCTAAGACTATTAATGTCTACAATCGCTTTTTCGAGAACACTTTTCTCTCGAGCCATTCCACACGCTTGCCAGATAATCCGACCTAATTTTCGATGAAATTCATCAGGTGTTTTCTGTGGATCTGGCGCATTCATTAATTGCTGAATTTTCTCTTTACATGCCTGCAACGTTTGCTCTGCTTCTGGATATGTTTTTGTTATATCTAGCGGTTTTTGTTGTGCCAAATAGTTCGATACTGTTGATGGCAAGATAAAATACCCATCAGCTAAACCTTGCATTAACGCACTTGCACCGAGTCGGTTAGCGCCATGGTCTGAGAAATTAGCTTCACCACCTGCAAATAAGCCATCAATAGACGTCATTAGATTGTAATCAACCCATAAGCCCCCCATTGTGTAATGAACAGCAGGGTATATACGCATGGGTGTTGTGTAGGGATCTTCAGCAGCAATATGAGTGTACATATCAAATAAATTGCCGTATTTTTCACTAATGGCATCAAGGCCATGAACCTCAATCGCCTTAGCAAAATCTAAATACACGCCTAGTTTCTGACCATCAATTGCATGCCCAACCCCTCTTCCCTCATCACAGATCAGCTTCACTGCTCGAGAAGCAATATCACGAGGCACTAGATTACCAAAGGCGGGATACATTCGCTCTAAGAAATAATCACGGTCTTGTTCAGCAATATCTTCTGGTTTTTTATCACAATCCTCTTTATTCTTTGGCGCCCAAATTCGGCCATCATTACGGAGAGATTCACTCATTAACGTGAGTTTCGATTGTAACTCGCCATGCTGAGGAATGCAGGTCGGGTGAATTTGTGTAAAGCAAGGGTTAGCAAACAATGCTCCTTGCTTATGAGCGCGCCAAACAGCTGACGCATTACACCCTTTCGCATTGGTCGAAAGATAAAATACATTACCGTAACCGCCCGTACACAATACGACAACATCGGCCATATGTGATTCAAGCTGTCCCGTGACAAGATCACGAGAAACAATACCTTTGGCCTTACCATCAATTAAAATTAGATCTTGCATCTCACAGCGTGAATGATGCGTGATAGTCCCTTCAGCTATTTGCTTACTCATCGCCTGATAAGCACCAATCAATAATTGCTGACCGGTTTGACCTCGTGCATAAAATGTACGCGATACCTGAGCTCCGCCAAAAGAACGATTCGCTAAATAACCACTATATTCACGAGCAAAAGGTACACCCTGAGCAACGGCTTGATCGATAATGCTGGTACTTAATTCTGCCAGGCGAAAGACATTTGATTCACGAGCTCGGTAATCTCCACCTTTAATGGTGTCATAAAACAATCGCCATACGCTATCACCATCATTTTGATAGTTTTTGGCAGCATTAATACCGCCTTGAGCCGCAATGCTATGTGCTCGACGAGGGCTATCTTGAAAGCAAAATGTTTTAACGTTATAGCCCATTTCACCTAGAGAAGCTGCTGCAGATGCACCTGCCAAACCAGTCCCTACTACAATAATATTGTATTTTTTCCGGTTGGCAGGACTGACTATTTTCATATCAAACTTATGCTGAGTCCATCTATTTTCAAGACTTCCTTTGGGCGTATGGCTGTCAATACTCCCACTACCTGAAGATGTCGGTTTCAGCATGATGAGAAGCTACTATATTTGAGGCATGAAATTGTAGGACTAGTCATTCTAATTCACCATTTTATAACAAAGAAGATGGTAGCTTATCGTCTTGTCCTTTGGGAGCTCAGTAAAATTGCCAGTACTGCGTTGCAATGATTGACAAGGACCAGTCATTGCCTGCACATTGCGTCTTGCTCTGACAATTTTACTAAGCTCTGAAATCAACATCTTCAGGTAGTTGGGGTATCGTTCAAAATCACTCATGGCATCACAAAGTAAATATAAAGAGGAATTAAAGCAAAACCACCCGTTAAACTTAATACGCCAGCCCAAACTAAACCGTGGCAGATTACAGATGTTTTACCCAAGGTTTGCAATACATTGGCTAATGAATGCTGCAAATGCATGGTTAATACAAATAAACCAGCTAAATAAAATAACACCATGATTGGTGATTGAAATAGCTGAGTTAGATCACTGTATAGCTGTGCGATATCAAACAGAAGTGTTTGAATAATGTGAATAACAATAAAGCTTAATAGAAAAATAATGCTGACCGTTACTAATGGTGCAGGTATTTTAAACGTGTCATGTTTTGCATAATCTATCATTCGAGCTTGAGCATTTATCCTGCGGATTTTAATTGCCGTTTTTACATGAATCGCAGTTGCAACAATCATGGCTAATAATACCAACCATCTAATCGGGCCAGCATTGTATAAATCATAAAATTGGGTGAAGGTACTTTCTGATAGGAAACTAAGATTTGAAAGCATATGAAATACTAAATATACAGTCATGAACAGACCTGCCACAGCCATTATTCTCTTTTGTAATTGAAGAACCATTATGCGTGCACCCTTAACTCTCCATATCTACTAGAACATCTTCACTATCAAGGCGTGGCTTTAGTTTTTCTTTTTCTATTGTTCTTATGCAGCTATTCCAACGAAGAACAGCTTCGTCATTTTGTTCTGGACAGCGTTCGACAGCTTTTTGATAAAAACTAAGTGCTTCAATAAAATAATCATAAGCAAACGAATGAGACATAGGCTGCGAGATCAAATGACGAGCTCGGCGCTCATTCAATAATCCCGTGTAGTAATAGCGTTGATATTGGCTGGTTAATTTCTCAATCGCACGTTCAATACTCTTAATTTGGGTTTGTTTTTCTGTGCGGGAGATTTGATCCATCAAAGATAAAATATAAACAACTAAAACAGATTGATTGCCAGGATCAACATGCAAAATATCAAGACATATGCTTTCAGCAATTTCAGGCTCTAGCAGTGAACGATACTGCTTTGCTTTTACTAACGCCTCATCTACAGCATTAATTCGAATATCATGTAGCTTGAGTTCCATCATATTCCTTTATTTTGTGATTATTTAAAAGCAACAATCTCTAATCTAATGTAATGGCTTAACAAGATCAAATTTTAATATTAAAAGACTAAATTAGATCACTATCTAAAAACTATGACTTACTGCAAACAGCTTTCTTTATTTACACTGCCCCAGCCTATTACTCACATTTTGAAAGGCTAGATATAAATCCTCTAATACGCCTCTAGCATTAGTAATATCAACACCTATATATGTTTTATGTATTGTTTAAATTTTGTTCTACTGCAGTTAGACGATGATTATTGTTAACTATTTACAGTAAGACTCGACCTAGAAGATAGTATCAGCGAACAGGTGTTATATGTCGCAGAGACACATCAACAATCCTTGAGTTCACTTTCTTATCATCAATTCAGATATTGTCCCTATACACGTGAGTATGGGGATAGCACTTATTCATCCTGAAACTTCAAGTGGTACTAACATTATCAGACAAGCAACATCAGCATGTTTAA
>Ga0209495_1003294_pt1 | contig 10052 bp, 3 predicted proteins | sample EN1Hudsemesocosm_FD_184629 | JGI IMG/M metagenome (GOLD analysis project Ga0209495, IMG submission 184629) | Methane-oxidizing microbial communities from mesocosms in the Hudson Canyon - EN1E Hudson Canyon (SPAdes) (version 2) | ecosystem: Environmental > Aquatic > Marine > Cold seeps | place... | reverse complement strand
CTGTTTGAAAAACAAGGGTGCTCTGCATGCTTTTATATTAAAGGGCTGTAGAGCACTAAGCGAATAATATGCCGTTTATGCACAATACCCCGTGTTGATAAATAAGGGAAACTTAAGTAACACAATACAATTGTGTTACTTAAGATAGGGAAGTTGTTAAAAATCCCTTAACGGGGTTTATGTTACGTTTCGTGCGTCGCCCACTATTAAAGTGGCTGTAGAGTATTAAGCGAATAATATGCCGTTTATGCACAATATACCCCAAAAAGAAAAATTACTGTCCAGAACGTACTAACCGCACGTATCTATTACCGCCACGATTAACGTCATAAGAATAAAAGCGAATACCATGACCAATTTCACCGTAGTCAAAGCCGATGATCCATGCAATAGATGAGCGGTCCTCAAGTGGCGAGGACGACCACACAAAAGAAACTGGATCACTAGGGAATAAACTTATATTAATACTTGGGTTAATACAGTTTTGCGTGACTAATGATTCTAATTCCGTCAGGTTAGGGACTCGCCAGTCAGCATAACCTGCAAACGTTACTAAATTTACCATCGTAGCTAACTGCAATGCTCCATCCCAAGTATATGTAGTAGCAGTACCCGCTGTACAAGTTGCTCCTGATAAGCCTTCTACGCATTGTTTCCACACCAACCCTGTGCTTTTATCAGTTATCGTGCTATTACCATTATCTGTATAACGGCTATCAGGGTTAAGATCAGGAATATAGTCTTTACAAGTTTGTACTCCAGCAGCCATATTAGGGATAATACTAAGTAACAGTAGACTACTGGTATAAAGCGACTTTATGGAAAGTGGTGTCATTGGGTTATCCTTATTTTTAATAATCAGAGTATATTCTGAAAAATGTTTTATGCTGCTTTGAAGGAAAGCAAACAACTAGTAACTTTCTTTTTTGTAACTACTCAGCGTACTTTAAGTAATAAAGGAATTCAAATTGTGTACTTTTTGATGCGACTGAAGACCGCATTCCCAGAGCGGCAGTACCACCTTATGTTGAACCTAGTTCACCCAAAGCATCTGGCGACAAAGTTGCATAATGTTTGTTGCAAACTTCTTCTCATTACTTTCATTGTTCAAAAATACTCATTGCCAATACAGACAACCCCTCAAATAACTTAAAGTTTATATTAGTAATAATCTTACCCAAGTCAATTAAGGTTGTATTTTCAGTACCTCGCTATAGCGAATCGATCCCTTTAACTCAGGTATGCAGAACCTCTACATCATTAATCACCAAAGTAATTCCCAGAAAAATGTTACGTCGTGCACCGTATTCATTGCCAAATCTATTTCTGTTACCAAGCATATCGCATCACTATAAGCAGGGGATTTCTTCTAATATGGGTTCATCGCCTATGTTCACCAAAAAAACTATTGCCCAGAACGTACTAACCGCACAAAGGCACCAGCCTCACGACTGTGGTACCCAGTATTACCATTGTTGAAGTCAACATACCACGCACCATATCTGAACCTGCCTAAATTCGGTGAGGATGACCATAGCCCGTAAGGAAGTGCGTTAGGAAAGTAATCCATTTCTATTTTCAAATTAGGAACTCCTAAACGTATAATTGAACGTAATTCATGGCGGTTAGGTACACGCCAACCGGTATTAAAACCACAGAAATTATTGTTGTTACTGCCGTCTACTAAGGTATTCCAGTCATCATAATACGTTCCTTCTCTGTTTACGTGGTCTCTACCTTGTGCGGTTAAGCCACCCCAGCGGTAATTATTGTTTGTATCATGAATCCCTCCATCGGTGGTTTTTACCTCCCAGATTAAGCCAGTGTGATTATCTTTAACGCATGACCAACTACTTGCGCTGGCTGGCATGGTATTACCGTTGCTATCAAGCTTGGTAAAATCAAATCCTGCTGCACCTGCGCCTATTTTAGTTAGAGTGCCTGCAGCGGCTTGGGCATCGCGGCCGTGGGAGCAATCTTGTTTATCTACTTCAGTACCTACGCACGTTGCGTTGTTACCACTGGGGTAGTTACCGCTCCATGTAATACCGGTGTCGTTGAGTTTGCTGCTACCTATACTTACTGGTGTTTCTGTGACCTTAATAATTTGCAGCCCTGAATCTAAATTAGTTACATAAACATAATTTCCATATAACCCAATAGATCTAGCATCATTTGGCGTTTTAACAGCTCCTACTATAATAGGACTACTGGGAGTAGAAATATCAACAACCTGTACACCAAAATTGGCAACTGCCAAATATGCATAGTTACCATTTATTTTAATGTCGAAGACGTCCTCTGCCCCAACAATGAGCCCTACAGAAGTTGGATTATTAGGAGTAGAAATATCAAATATTTTTACCTGCCATTCTCCACCACTTTTATAGCCTGAGACATACAGGTTATCTCCTGATACCGTAACATACAGAACTGAACCAAGCGGCTCGATTGTATCTAATCCTTTAAGAATAACGGGGGCACTACGGTTTGATATATTGATAATTTGAACGCCTGTACTTTGAGTTGCTACATAAGCATATCCCTCAGCTATAGCGATAGACCGCGCATGGTCTGGCATCTTTAATGCCGAAATTTGAATAGGTGTTTCAGGGGTAGATATATCAATAATATGTAATCCAGAAGAAAAATCAGTAACATATGCATAGCCCCCTATGACTTCAATTGCTGTAGGGTCACGTATAAATTCTACTAAAGAGCCAGAATTAGGAAAAGAACCCACAATTTTAGGTGCACTAGAATCTGAAATATCAACCACCCTTAAATATCCAGTATATGAAGAGCTTCTCTCACGCTGTTCCAGAATATAAGCATAATTTCCAGACAATACAACAGAGGTAGCAGCACCTCTAGTATCCAACGATCCAACAATTTTAGGAGACGTAGGATCACTTATATTAATTATTTCAAGCCCTACAAGATCACTATCAAAATGAGGAGTACTAGTTAAATAAGCATAATTTCCTGATACAGCCACGGATCTAGCTCTGCCTTCAGTATTTAATGAACCTACAATACTATACATAGAAGAAAGCATATCAATAGTTACGATCCTTTCTGCCGTTGCTTCATTACCAGCACTGTCAGTTGCCGTGTAGGTAATGCTGTACTGTCCTACTGTACTTTCATTAACTGTACCTGTTGGTATTACTGTTACGGCACCATCTACTGCATCATTTGCAGTAGCGCCTAGCTCGGTATAAGCCGTGCCTTGGGTTAAGCTTATGTTTGCACTTCCGTTAAGGGTAATAACAGGTGGAATAACATCGACAACACCGACTTCAACTGATAGGGATTCAGCTCCTTTTAAGGCATCACTTCCAGGGTAAGCCCCAACATTAAATAGAAAACTGTTTTCCTCTACATCTGGAATATCACAATCTACTTTTGCTTGAGTTGCAGTTATTTCATAGGCTTCTCCACAACTGCCACCAGAAAGTTCAAAGGCAATAGATCCAGGTAAGTTATCTCCATTCACTGTGAATGTTGCAGTGCTTCCTTTGACTAGGGTGTCATAAACAACACCAGTGATTAAAGTATCTGCCAATAAGTGCGAGCTAATACGGTTTCTTTCTATGTAGTCTGAGGGGTCAATAATGCCTAGATCCTTCATTTTCGTAAATGTTTTAGTGATTTCTGCCGCTGTCATACCAGTGGTTAATTCACCTGTTGTACTCCCTTCAACTGAAAGGCCTTTCGTCATTTTAGATCTGTCAAATGTGTAATAACCATTACCATTATCTTCAGGTAACATATCTGAGCCTACTATTGCTTTCGTTTGCATTTCAAAATGTAGGTGACTATAAAATGCACTCATTCCCCCCGTACTAGCCTTACCTTTAGCTAAACGAGCGATAAGTTGCCCTCGCGGAACAATATCTCCAACTTTTACAGTAAAGCCTTTATCACTACTGACAAGCGTCCCCGACACTTCACTCGCTGAAGTAACGTGTAAATAATGGCTATATATAAAATCACCATTACTAAGTTTGTGCTTTAAAATCAGCGTCCACCCACCAACTCCATAGGATGAGAAAGTTGACTGTATACGGTCTACCTGTCCTTCTGCAATAGCATATACGGCTTGACCTGCATCACTATCAAATGAACCTAAATTCCAATCCTCTCCTGGGTGTAGTCCGCCTGTTAGGCTTGTATCTAAATAATTCCCCACATCAGATGCGTTACGCCATTTTGCCCCATCAGCCTTAGACTCTCGACTATGGTTATCCGTAATCGTTCCAATTCCAGTAGTGTAGATATTCTTTTCTTCGGCAATTTGTTCTAACAGTATTTGATATTTATTTTCAGTCGTATACCCCCTGTCCCCAATAGGATAATCAAACCCTGTAACAATAGGGAACTCTCTAAAAGTAATCGTTTCAGTCCCTTTATGAATTAAGTCTCCGCCCGATTTTGTGACGGTTGTTAATGTCGCTGCACCTATGGTTGTTTGTTGACATTGTATTTGTAATTCAGTATCTGAAATTCGCTTTTTATATTCAGCAGGACAATCTGCTCCTTGAATTTGTGCGGTAGCGGTTTCTGGTAAATACTTTCCTGTAATGGTGAATGTCGTTAAGATATTTATGACTGGGTTTAGTGGCGATACTACGGTTACTACCGGATCTATTGGACTTGTACCGTCTAAATATTCCTGTTTATTTGTAATAATATCATTGTCATTATCTTTTTCAGCATCTAAGCTATCATTTGGGTTAAGTCCATAGCTAAGCTCCCATGAGTCAGGCATTCCATCTCTATCAGTATCTTCATACCCTAAAGAATCTGGAAATTGATCGACAACATCAACAATACCATCTGCATCCGCATCAGGATAAAGCGCTTTATTATTGCTAATAACGAACTGGAACTGTAAGTTTTCTATATTAGAAATACAGTTTGATGTCACACATTCAAGTAGATTTGATGCGCCTCCATCTAATATTAAGGTTAGCGTCTCTCCATCGACTGCATTTTGATAGGAAGCAATTGAAAATTTAACCGTGTCACCTGCTGCATTGGTGAGTGTAATTGATTTAATAATCCCGTAAGTATTAGTGTCTGTAATTGCTTTATAGCCTGTTAAATCTTTTAGCTTGTAGTTATCCGTTAGATTATATTCTGCTGAGTCAGCGGGTAATGTTGTCGCAATTAATGCACCACTTTGTAATGCAAACTGTTGGTTAAATTCACTACTGCTTTGTGAGGCTGCATACTGAGCGATAGGGAATATTAGATCATTACTTTGGCTGTTAAGTATTGTAACTGCCGTTGCATCATCAAACATATCCAGAACATCATCGAAAGGTATCATATTTTCTATTGCTACCTTTACATCCGTATAGTCGCTAGCCTTGATGGTTAGTAGAAATGGGTATAGTGTTTCACTTGAAGTCGGAGCTGATGCTGAAACAGAGTATTTATTAAATAGAGTATTTAAACTGCTACCTTGATTTCCAGGTTGTGTTTTTGCAAGATTCAACAGCGTATCATAGACAGTTAGAAAACCATGCTCTTGTCCATATTTTGCCACAACATGGTCGAAAATAGTTAGCTCTAAATCTTTATAATCAATATAGCTAAATACTTTAGTTTGGCCATCACGCAACTCCCATTCAAAATAATTTGTTTCATCATAAATGGTAATTACAAACCCTGTTTTGTTAGTAACAGCGAAGGGAGCATTTAACTGGTTATTGGTACGAGATAAAATAATGCCTTTTCTTAAATCAGTTGCACTCAAAGCTTTAAAAACCATTCTGTCTTGAGACTCAACAACCGTATTTTTACCTGCTAACGCAGAGTTATCCGCTTCTTTAAGAATGTAATTAAAACTTTCTAAAAATATACCTCTGGTTTTATTGCTAACAGCTGTACTACTTGAGTCTCCAAAGATCGACCATTGTAAAAACTCTGTATTCTGACTAGTCAGTACGTCTGCCAGATCAAGTTCAGCGCCTATTTTAGGGTTAACATTATTTTCTTGTAAGTTATCCCTTACTTCTTTTGCGGTAACAAACCATGTTGCTGAGTTATTTGATGACCCAAACGCTTCAGCTTCAATATTTAAATTATCATCTGGGAATTTCTTTATACCTAATGTTGCTGCAATAGGGGCTCCATGAGTAAACGTATTATCTTTATAAATGAAGTCAATCAATTGATCGCGTTTATTTTCAAAATAAACTTTATAGGAAAGTGAATAAGCGGAAGGTGATGAGGTACTCGCAACGACTAATGGATGTCTAGTATTTTGAAAAGTTAAAATGGCATCTTCTTGTCCTTCAACCCGTTTTAATTCATTTGTTACGGCAAGTACTTTAATTTCTGGTTCTAGGAATTTTAACTGACTATTTTGTACCTCAATCCCCAACGGTATGATGCTAGGCGTAGCCCCCCAAGCATACCCTAACCCTACGAGATCATTAGCTGCTGCTGCTAATTGCAGACCTTTTGTACCAAATAAATAAGAAGGAATTTGTTTAAGTATATTAGTTGCAATACCTTGAATTTGTCTAACTGCAGAGCTTTCCGCTTGTTTTAATAAAGCAGTAATTACCTTAACCCCACCTTTTAAAAGGTCATTTCCACTAAGTCTTTTTGCGTCATTAATTATTTTAAATATTTGAATGTCGCTATAAATAGTTTTCATCGCTGCTTTCAATATTAACTTAACCCCGCCTTTAGACCCTGAATTAATTGCAGCTACAGACTCTAATTTTAAAAATGCTATTCTAGCGGCTTTTGTTTTACGTAAATCGCCTGCACTAAATTGTTTATATAAAATATTTGCATTACTTTTATTTTTTGTAATTATTTCATATGCAAAAATATACGCATAAGAACTGACACTTATTCCATATGTTTTTTTAAAACCATCTAACTCTTCTTTATAAGCTTCTATACTTGGATAACCAATAGGCTTTGTCGCTAACTCTGGCGGCTTCATAGCTGAGAATACATTCCCCATAAAGGCTCCTATTGAGATAATCGAAAATGCTTGTTTTTTTGTAATCCTCATTTTGTTCGTTTTCTCATCGAGAATCCTTGTATCAGCTAAAATGGTAGGTATCATCATTTTTTCATAAATAACTACACCTTTGCTCCCTCCCATTTTGGTAAGAAATTTCTCTGTTTTTTTCTTCGTTACTTCATCTGTTTCTGTTTCTGTATTCTCGTTATATGAAACAGATGCTAAAGATTGAATCCCTTTAATAAGTAAGTTTACTGCTTGTGTATCTTTGTATAGCTCCTTTACTATATTTCGATAAGTAAATAGATTCTCAGGTACATCAGCTTTATTAGGATAAAGCTCATTAATAGCTATATCTATTAATAAGTAAGTAAACTCACCAATCCCTTCTATTACCTCCGCTGCGTCAGCGGAATATTTTAAGGCCTTGTTAATACCTTCTAATTTAGATGAAGTTATTTTCATCACTTCATTAAATTTCCCCCCTAAAGATGATCCGGCTAGTGCTGAAATAACATAAGTTGCACCTTGCGATGTGTTCATTACTGTCGGCAAGTTAAGTCCTAAGCTTTTATACAACTCAAAACTATATATTCCATCTATCGGTAATGATCCTGATGTTGGGAATAAACGTTCATCCCATATATCACCTGTAATCGTGGTTGATTTATCGTGTTTTAAACCAACATTATCTAATAACCAATTCAGTGATGTAGAGTCTAATCCACTTAAGGCTAGTCCAGCAGCGCCTGAAGCAGAAGGATTTACCAGTGTATTCGTTAACGCATCCTTAGTTGTTTGCTCTTCTCCTTCAAGTTTTAAACCAAAATAAACAGGTAAGCCATTAGTCACTTTAAAAGAATATTCTTCTGTGTTGTAGCTTACGTCAACAAATGAACTGGCTTGATACGTTTCTTTAGCGGCACGTGTTTGAATACTTCGTTGCAAAGAAGCACGTTGCTCAATCACTGTTTCTGCTGATATGTTTTTTTGTAATAAATCCTGTGCATTACCCAGCAGTATATTGAGACTATTTTCATAAATCGGTGCATATAATGCATTTGTTTCTATTAATCTTGAGTAATCAGAGAGTACTTGCTGATAGTTGTTTGTATGCTCGGTTTTTAATAGTTGAATTAAATTAATTTTTCCTTCATTTGGCAGTAGTGCAAGACCAATATCACTAGAAAACAATTCAGCAAGAATAGTTGTTTCAACATTTAACTGCCCAGCCCATTCTCCGACATTAAACCCATAGTAAATGACAACTTCAGATTCTACTTCTTCTAAGTCATCATTAATAACTGTGGTTGTCGTTGTTGCAACGATTTCAGTGACATGGCCGCGTGTTTCTTGAGATCCATCAATGCTAGAGACATTAAGATTAATCGCTTCCCCTGTTTCTTGAGTAACAACAGGCGCTGTTTCGACATTAATAGGTTCTGCTGTTCTTAGTTTTACAGCAGGGAAAAAAGATTGGTTCTCCACATCATCAAGAATACCATCAGCCAAATCATTAACGAGTGCATCAATAACATTATTAAAACCACGCTCAGTTGCTACACGATGAAATTCAGCCCATTTAAAATGCGATTCATTTGATAATTCAATTGCTGAAAAATCAGCATCAGTAACACCCAGTGATTGAATTAATGCCTGCTTCGTATTATTGACTTTTTCTAAATCACTCCCTGTAATTAAAAGTGCTTTATATTTTGAACTTAAGGTCGTTAATGGCGTTAAATTACATTCAGCTTTAAAGCAATCTGCTTCAATACGCCCATCAAAGACTCCACTTTCAGTTGATCCACCTGTTGCTATAACTCTATAAAAATCTGGTAAAGCTTCAGCAAGCTCTATTTTATAATCACCATTGGTATCTGTTTTTGCAGTCCCCAGTATTCGGGTATTATTAGGAAGATATACATTTACATCGGCACCAATAACAACTCCGTCAATAACGCGGCCTTGGATTGTGACATTTGTCACGTTATCTTCGGCAGTATTATCCTTATTATCACACCCACTTAAGATAAAAATAAAACCAAACAGTACAACAAAATTTGTTAATCGTTTACTAACCACACACAAGCTGAGACTTAATGACATTGTTTATTCACTCGGATATAAATTGAATTAAAGAATCTGATAAGACGCTATTTATATCAGTATAAATGAATCTAGAGCCCACCGTCTATCCCAAAATTATAACCTTCCAATAACTTCCCACACAAAAATTAAATTCTTTATTCCATAGATCAAAAAATGATGTAAAAGATAAGCGCTGTTAAAAAACAGACCGGCCACTTACATTTGCTTTCTTTTGGACATAAACACAGGGTACAAGAAAAAACTGTAAGCTTAACTTTTGCGTAGCTTATAAGACAATACCTCTCTAAGTAACACAATGCACTTCTGTTACTTACAGATGGAAAGTTGTTAAAAATTACTTAACGGGGTTTATGTTCCGAATTCTGCGTTGCCCCCAATATGAATAACTGTAACTATTTATCAAGTGTGTTACATTAATTCAAGATAAGTAAATCAATGGTGCTCGATATGAATCATGGCGGAAAACGTGCGAACGCAGGCAGAAAAGCAACAGGCATTACAGAAACTAAAGTTGTAAGAGTGGATTCCACACTTGTGCCATTGGTTAATGAAATAAAGATCCTATTCAAAGAAAGCGGAATTGTACCTGATGTTACAACTAATCAAGATGGGCTAAAAGAAAGTTATGATGCTGGGGTTGAGTATATTACTGAGCTCACTACGCCTGAAGCAAAACCACTTCAGCAGCAACCAGTGTTTGAACTTACTCAAGATATAGAGCAAGAGCTGAATACTAAAATAGAGTTACTACAACGTGAGAAGGAAGGACTAACCTCACGGGTTGATTATTTAGAGTTAAGGCTCAAAAAAGCACAGTGTAATGGTCAAGTATTTCTGTAGGGTCTCTAAGCCACATTAAGTAAAGCCTTTCTTTTCTGTACTGGAGATATATTTCCGATAACAGAATTGATTCTTTTATTATTGTAATACCGAATGTAATGTT
>Ga0209495_1003289_pt1 | contig 10067 bp, 14 predicted proteins | sample EN1Hudsemesocosm_FD_184629 | JGI IMG/M metagenome (GOLD analysis project Ga0209495, IMG submission 184629) | Methane-oxidizing microbial communities from mesocosms in the Hudson Canyon - EN1E Hudson Canyon (SPAdes) (version 2) | ecosystem: Environmental > Aquatic > Marine > Cold seeps | place... | reverse complement strand
TGCGTTGGCTGGTGGATAACTTAAAGGCAAATCATGATTATTATTTGCTGGGTGAGTTATTTGTAGATTCAGGGTTACAGGTGAATGTGAATAATATTGAGCTGTATCATCCTGTTATTTTTGGAGGGAGTACGGTTAGGTTGCATTATGCCAGGGCAGGGGACTTGGATGATTATTTGAATATGGTCGCGATTCGGGGGGAAGTGGTGGTGCAGTTTTGGTTGATGCCTGGAGATGAGGCGGTGGAGTTAAGGTTTTCTGGTGGGGAAAGTGACTCAACTCTTGGGGTGTTGGAGGGGATGTTTTAATAGTCCGTCGATAAGTTAATTTCTTAATGGATCAAGAAGGTGCTTCAGACCGTTGTGATCTAGCTCCTGCATCAGCGCTAATAACTGCCCCAGTTCACCAGATGGAAATCCCTCTCGCGCAAACCAATTAAGGTAATGTCCTGGCAAATCTGCAATGATTCTGCCTTTGTATTTTCCATAAGGCATGGAAAATGTAACCAGTTTTTTTAAGGATTCGAGGTTCATTCGTTAAAAGAATCTCATAAGTATTTATTGGGAATATTCATCTTTGATTAACACTTCCCAATGATTAACAGCTTCCGTTAATATTGACGCTTCAATGGATGGTGTTAATTCATAGGCTGCTTCATCATATGATTGTTGAATAAGATCATTTCTGCCTATAGAACTTAGAAAGTTAGTTACTACTGCTTTTAACGCTTCTGTATTTGTTGTGCTTTTAATGGTCTGTATTACTTGTTTTTCTAGTGACATTTTAGTTCCCTTATTTAAGTTGTTTACAATCCATTCGGTTAGCTTAATTCCTTCGTAATTTGCTGACTTTTCCCACAAAGCTTTGTCTGTATTTTTACATCTTGCATATATATTAGCCGTTGATTTATCTGTTTCCAGCTTCGCGGCATTGCGTTTTCCGCTGTTACCATGATTATTCATATGTAAGAGCATTACCTTTGATATAAGATGAAATATTTTTATCGAGTTTAGTTTATTTTACGTTATTTAATTTGTATATACAAATTAAATAACAATGAATTTCCGACTCCTATTTCTATTTTATATAGACTAGTCTGCTAGACTAAGTATTGATTGTATTTTGGTGGGTTGAGATTTTATATAAATGAAAGGATTGATGAGTAAAAGCCCTCATGTTGAAAATATATTATCGGGTAAGAAGACCTGGGATATTCGAGGGAGTAACACAAATATCAGAGGCGAAATTGCACTTATAAAAAGTGGCTCTGGCACAGTAGTTGGTACATGTCATATTATTGATGTAATTGGGCCACTTTATTTTAGTGATCTTGAGGCTAATATAGATAAGCATTGTGTGGAAAAAGATCAGTTGGAACGAGTGTTTGGTAAATATAAGAAACTGTATTCGTGGGTCTTAGCAAAAGAATATGAGTTTGATACCCCAGTGAAGTATAAACACCCTCAGGGTGCAATTATATGGGTTAATTTAGACTAGGTGATTTTTCATATATTGTTTTTTTAGAGTTAATTCTTATAAAAACATAGAATATATTATTAATATAAGGGAGTACTTAGTGGTTGGTAATTTTCAAGATGATGATAGAGAAGATGCAATGCGAAACCTTTTCCAATTATATAAAGATGATAAAGAAGGTAGGTCAGGTGTTGATGCATTTTTAGATATAGATGATGGGGAAGAACCTTTTGAATTAAAAACAACTTCAAATGGATCCGTTACAACAGTAAGGGATTTTGGACCTGATCATATAAAAAAATGGAAATATAAACATTGGTTAATTGGTTTCTTTGTTGGAGGGAGAGAGTATTATAAGTATGGGTCGCCCTCAATGATGGCTGGATGGATCAGTGAAAAGGAACTTTATATTTCACCTGATTTCAAGTTGTCGGCTATAGTATCTGAAAAGTTGAATATTGATGATATGCATAAAATATTAGAACCTAAAGTGAAATATTCAATTAAAGATGCTCAATCTATTCAAAAAAGACAATATAAAAAGACAAAATATTTAGATCTTCAAGACGTAGATAAAGGATATAGTCCAGAGAGAATGCTAGAAATAGTTAAAGATAGAGCGACATACTTAGTTGAAAGAGGAAGTACATTAAATAATCCTCATATTCCTTTAAGTTATTTTGAAGGGTGGGAGGAAATAACAGATAACCATGCGGAACGATTACGAGTGTTGGTAAAAGAATATTTAAAAGAGATTAGTTAACAAATACAATATAACCTGGAATTTATTTATTAGTAATATTTTCCAGGTTGAAATTTAAAAAAACCAGACCTATAAATTATTCTTTATGATCACTTATGGCTATCGCAATATTTTTTGCCACTGCATATGCAACAGGTGGTGCAACTGAATTACCTATTTGACCAAGTATTTGATATACAGCTCCTGAAAATTTCCAACTTTCAGGAAAACCTTGAATTATGGAGCAATCTTCTACTGAGAGCCTAAAGTGCTCATCTTTTGCAGGAAAGGCTGAGGCTTTATCTCTATTTCCTTGAACCCCGTTAGGCCATATTTTCATATCACCCCAAGATTTTTGTCCAGCGGAACTATTTAAAATTGAGGTTGTGTTTCTTTTTCCTGTAAATCCACTTCTAATTGTAGGAGATAAATCATCATATCCTATATCAGATAGCCCTAAACATTCTCTTACTCCCATAGTTTTCTTTTTATTATCATCAGGAAATAATTGTGTGTTTTTTTTCTTTTTAAAATTTACCCATGTATGGGTTGCTTCTGGAATAGAAAACTTTTTTAAATCTTTTTTATATTTAAAACCTACAAAAAATATTCGGCGCCTTACCTGAGGAACGCCATAATCAGCAGCATGCATTTCAAACTTTACTATTGAGTAGTTATTTAGTTCATCCAAAATATATTTTTTTACAAACCCTTCAAATTTAGGGCTTACTAATCCAAGGACATTTTCAGCTACAAAAGCTCTTGGTTTTATAGTATTAATTGATCTAATGAATTCACCCCACATATTTCTTTCATCATCAACTCCTTGTTGTTGGCCTGCAATAGAAAATGGTTGGCATGGTGGTCCACCTTGTATAATATCAACCTTACCTTTATATGGTGTCCAGTCAATTTTGGTTACGTCACCATTATCTAATCCACTATATACATTCCAATTCTTTCTATTGAGCTTTAAAGTTTCACCACAGATTGGAATCAGTTCATAAGAGGCTGTATGTTTGAACCCTGCTAAGTCAAAACCTAGATCTAAACCGCCGCCGCCACTAAATAAACTTAACGTAGATAACCCATTGTCTTTTAACTTAGGCATTAAGGTTGAAGGATCTAGTCTTGGTGTATTTATTTCATGAACCCTTTCATGGAGTCCTTGTGTTGCAGCAAGTTTGGCTAACCGTGATTCTTGTGATATTTTTTTGTATTCTTCCCTTCGTGTTCGAGTTATAACATACTCTTTTTTTGGGGAATTCTTATATACCGATGTTTTAGTGCTCAATTATTATTGCCTTGTTAAGTAGCTTCTTTATTGTTTATCTTTATTATAAAGATTTTCTTGGAATTGTCAGCTGTTTTCATATATTAAAAAAACTTTATGTATAGCTAGGGTTAAATATCCGCCACCAACTTACTTAATCGCTCCTGCCCCGCATGGGTATAAATTTGGGTGGTCGCAATACTTTCATGTCCAAGCAAAGCCTGAATATCGGTCAGCTGCACATCTTTTTCAAGCAGTCGGGTAGCATAAGTATGGCGTAGTTTATGCGGAGTAACCTTTTTATCAATACCCGCTTTATCCATCAGCTTCTTCAAATAAGCCCGGGCTGCATGCTGGCCAATAGGTTTACCACCTGGCTTCTTAGAAAACAGGTATTCATCGCGGGATTTATCCGTCAAAGCCAAGGCTAATTCACGTTTAAAACCTTCAGGCAATGGCACTTGTCTTTCTTTGTTGCCCTTCCCTATTACTTTTACAGACTGAGCCATGCCATCGACCACGCGAATATCACTTATTTTTAAGCTCAGTGCTTCGCTAATCCTTAGCCCTGTTTTCTGAATCAGAGTAAACAGCAGCTCATAACGCTGGCGTATCTTAACTGATGAGGGCTTAGAGCGCCCGAATATCGTTTCTGGTATATCGTCGTAGTTACGCATGGCTTTCATAAAGTCGGCCTGCTCTTCTGTTTCTAACCAAATCGGTATACGGATAGGAAACTTGGGTTTATCAATTAGATAAATAGGATCGTCTTGCACATGCTCACGCCGTTTAGCCCATTTATAAAAAGTGGACAGGCAGGAAATCTTTCTAGCGATGGCATGAGCCCCTACTTCCTTCTTAGAAAGGTAACTGACAAAATGTTCTACATCAATGGGCTTGCATTTACGCCAATCGAGCTCTTCTTCAGTTAGCCAGGTAATCCAACTTCTTAAATCAGAGTTGTAACCGTAACAAGTGGTGACAGAATGACCCTTAGTGAATTTTAAAAACTCTAAAAAATCTTTCTGAACCTTCTTAAACTTCAATTCAATTGAATTAGCCATGCTTCCTCCATTACATCTTTCAAAACCTGTTTGAAAATTTTGGCCGCTTTTTGATAATCAGGCCACGAAGTAAATATACTTAAATAGATATTTAAGTATATTTACCCTTAAATGTCAAAACGTAAAAATTTAGGTGTAATGCAAAAAATCGCCTATATAGGAGATAGAAAACACACATTTAGGATATGAAAAACACTATTTTTACGTTAAATATATATTTAAGTAACTTTAGTAGCGTATTTGAGGTATTTATACTCAAACCGAGCAAAACTTTATAACCGAACTAACATGAGAATTAATCTACAACATGGTTAGAAATAACCGACTATAGTTAGTTCTAACCAAATAAAGTTATGAGAGTCTGAAAATGGCCATTTCCAATACAGCAAAACAGCAGCGGTTTTGTTCTTTAAAACGTGAAGCTGGTGAATCAAAAGTATCTTGTTGGTTACCTGAAGATGATTATCAAAGATTGAATAGTTTAATGGTTGTGCTGGGATATTCTGGCCAAGGAAAAAAACAGGAAGGATATGCTGAAGTGGTTAGCCAAGCATTAAAAGAATTGGAGATAAACCTATCCCCTGCCCCGCATAAGAATCTTGTTAGATATGGGTTGTGTTTTTTAGGGCAGCCTGATGACATATAAAATAGATGTAAACAACATTGGTTATGAAGAAACCGTAAGAGAAAAGAATTTAAACGGTATATTATTTAATGAGGTTGCCACTGATATTTTTTGCACAAAAGTTTTTTTCTTACTGATCCAGCGTACAGCTTGGCATTCTACAAAAATAAGTAGATACAATAGTGGTACCCCTTTTTTTATGAACAAAAAGGATGCTAAAGATAGAGCCGAATCTTTAAGGGTGAGAGGGAGTTATTTTGTTATTTCTGAAATGCCAGCAATAATTATTGAAAGTAATGAATCAATGGTTGTATTGATTCAAATTAACACGGATACACCATTTAAAGATTATTCAGTTAATGCCCTCAGTGCGCATACAAATACAAGCAGAAGATTGTACGGCTATTTAAATAGCTATTTTCATATTGGCGTTAATATAGGTGAATTAATACAAACCTTTCGTTGGAATAGCAACTTTTGGCGAGTCAATCAACCTGAAAAAAACTCTATTTTGGTTTCCCTTCATTGGAATGAAAAAAAATCGTATAAGAAGTATTGTTCTTTGCCGCAAAAGGTGCCATTAAAAAACCACATATCCTACTCTAATGGCAGTAAGTATTATTTAGGCTGGAATGAAGAGGGCAATGATATCAAGTCAAGTTACACTCATAAAATAATAAAGAGATCCAAAGAACCAGATAAAGAAGCAAGTAAAGTGATTTGTATAAACTCTGCCAGAAAAAGAAAAGAATATATAACTTAACTTATCCACAAAAGCTGTGGATAAGTCTGTTAAAAAACGATGATAAACCTTATAAATGACCAATGGAATAAAGGATTAGATTAAATTGACCATAAATTGGACAGCCTTTTTAAAGGATAATCTGGAATCACCTAAAACCGTGGATGAAGCGGTAGGTAGACTTATGGCTGTACTCGATAATGAGCATAAATTTATTATTGCAGCCATGCAGGAAGATGATTTGATTGATCTGCACTTTAGTCTTGGCACTGATATTCGCAATTCATTTGGTTTGTATAATGAAAACAGCCCGTTATTAAAATCGGTAGGGTTATTTGTGCATCCTGATGATACTTCTATGGTGATTATTCATGCTTTATGGGAAAAACTAATCCAGAATTAATTTTATCCATTAAACTATTCCTTAAAATAGAAAAACCCTCCATATCTATTGATAACTATTTTTAAACCAAAAAATTTAGTATGAGAAATTATCAAACTTTTGAATATTTATCAGATAAAGAAGAATTGACTCCAAATACCCTTATTCCAGAGTTTGAATTACTCAAAGAGTATCGAAGTATTGAAATTGAACTTGAAAGGGCACCATCTATTTATGATATAGACAGGTATGGGAAATATAGTTCATCAACTTATATTAGAAGGTATGGGAGCTGGAAAAAATTTAGAGAAATAATGGGGAGTCCTGTTGATGATAAGAAAATTAGTAAAGAAGATTTAATAAAAAACTATTATTGCGTGAAAAAAATATTAGGTAAAGTTCCAAATGGAGCTGAGTTAAATAAGTATGGTGTTTATGGGAAAAGAACTTATTTTAAGTATTTTGGTGGACATAGAAAATTATTAGAATTTCTTGGAGAAGTTTCTCTAAGTCCCACTAAAGAAGAATTGATTAAAAATTATTACGATGTAAAAAAAATATTAGGTAAAGCTCCAAATGGAACGGAGTTATATAAATATGGAAAATATGAAAAAAGATATTATGCAAAACATTTTGGTAACATTAGGCATTTCAGGTTACTAATTATTTTAGATGCTCAGTAAACCATTAAAGCAAAATACTGGAGGAGATCTTAAGCCGCAAAGCGTCCCTGCCCTGCTTTTAAACACTCCACTCCCGAATTGCTTAGTTCAGTATTTACCTGAAATTCATCATGCTGCCATCCTTGGCAAAACGGTACAGGCATCCATGCCAGTACCGATCAAAGTCTTATATGCTTTACTAAATCGGTGCCTGTTCAAAGAATTAACTACCCTTAATTTGTATTCATTGGAAAGTATGAATTTTATAAACGAGGACATGTTTTTATAATTCAATGACTTGTAAAAAAATATCAGTGCATATTTGAAAATAGGTATTTCCGCTACAGATCACGGATATCAAAGGCTACAGAAGGTTGCTGTGACAAACCGTTCTTTTAGTTAATTACCCCCTAGTTGCGATAATAGTTACTTTAATCGTATCACCTAGGCTTTCATTCACTGTAATCCCTATTTTTTTAATTGCCTCTGCCGAGACAAGGTTATCTATGATATGGCCTATGTCATCAATCTCAGATAGCTCGATCTCTGATGCTGAAATATTGACTAATACCCTTTTAACACTTTGTAGACTAGGATATTTAAGAGAAGAAATAGCCTTTTCGACTGCTTCTATTGCTCTATGTTCCCCACTTGAAATTCCAGTTCCGACAATGCCAAGACCGCCATCTTTTATAATGGTTTCAATATCAGCATAATCAAAACCTATTAAACTTTGTTGGGTTATAAGATCAGATATTCCTCGAACTATATCAAGAGTTAATTCATTTACCTGTTTGTCTTTTTTATCTGAGATAACTATCAGTGAATCTGTGTATTGTTCTAGTTCTGTTTGATTATCTATACTGAAGTCTGTAATGATAATAGCTACCGTTAATATGTTTAACTCTTTTGCATGTTTCGCAAAACTTAAGAAGTTTTTCATTATTAGGCTATCGTTGATATCAGCAACTAGAAACAAAAGGTCTGATTCCAAGTTATAACTATTTTTTTTTGGAGTATAAACAAAAAAGTCCACACATTTAACCGTACTTGCTTGCATGTGATTTACAGCATTAATACCTCGCTCCCCCATACCAAATGTTTTTATTTTTATTAGCTCTTGGGCTGATGTTTGAAGTTCGTATTGCATATGGTTGGTTTGGCCTATGAATAATTTAATTTATTTCAAGAATATCAGGTAAGTGTAAAACCCACTCTAAAAAACAGCCAGCGAAATTGCTCCCTACGACTAAAAAGCATAGAAAAATAGTGGCTACCCTAGTTCTAATGACTTATGCATAGTTATTCTTATTACTGATCAATGGGAAAGCCCCGGATATCGGGGTTTGGTCACCAAACTCCATACCCTCACCTCTTAATGAGTGGTGAGGTGTTTAACAATGAATATAGTTCATTAAATTAGAAATCAGGATCTGTATATGATCCAGTATATGCTTCAACAAAATTGATTAGCCTGCCAGATTCTTCTGATGTTAAATTCTCAGGAATGGAATAAATGTCAATAACCAGGTCTGGTCTTAAAGTATATTTATGATCAACTAAGTTATCGTCACCTTGCTCTAGAGCTAAGGAGCGTATAAATGATGACAATCTATCTCCTTCCTCATATCTCAATAAAACAGGGAGCTGAATAAAAGAAACAATATTATCTCTTAAAATAAATGGATGAGTAATTAATCGTTCTGAATAATTCTCATCATCAACTTCAAAGAAATTGCTTGTTATAGGATCTCTATCAACGGAAAGATTGTCTAAATTACTATCCTCCCCCTCAACAACAACATAATTTTCATCAGGAAAAACAGCTTCAACTAGATCTGTAAATCTAATAGAAGTATTCCATATAAAACGTGCAGGTGTATTCTCACTCTTTCTTCGGTATCGCCCCGCCCCAGTTTCTTCTAACGACCTAAATAATGCTCTAATTTCCTGAATAGATAATGTTAACCCCATATGTTTTTTAAGTTGGTTACGAGCGCGAGTTACCCTCATATGAGGAAAATGGTGTGTTCGCTTTTGTAGCATCTCTAAAAAAGAGTGAGCATCAGTATTTTTTTCAATTAACTTTTTTACGTTATTTACTACATCTTCAAATGAGATAGTCATAATGTTATTCTCCAGTTTTTTTATAAGAAATTAAATTTTTCATAGATATTTTTTATTCATCTTCATTTAATGCATCCGTACTGATGAAGGTTAATAGCTCTTCGTCCTCAGTTAACGGGTGTTTAAGTCCAGTGATACGAAAAGTGACGATAGCCTCCAGGTTGATTATTTTTGTGTAACCGAAAATTCACACATCCCAACGTATCACTTGAGAGGTACAATGTTAATATCACTTATCCCCCTTAAACCACTAGCTATTCTTCGCCCTCTTCATCCTCCTCAAGAAACTCCTCATCTTCAGTATCTAGGTCTTCGTCTTCTGAAATAAATTCTTTGATAATTGATTTTGGAACTTTACGGTAATTTTCAGTTACAGATACTTCTATAACTACTAGATTATCACCTAAATCTACAACTATAATCCCCCAGTCCAAAGCCGAATCTATCACCTTGTGAATAAATGAATCTTGTAACTTTTTTCGACCAGCTAGTTCTGTAAACCCTGATCGTGTAATTTGATACCTCCCCCTTTTTTTTCCACCAAATTTTTCTTCATATATATCAGAAAGTATTTCTGCCATTTCGTCTGATGTTTTTCTACTCATATTGTTATCTCCAATTAGAATGATTAAAATTAAGCAATCTATAAGTTAAATATTATTATATTAATTACCTTTGGCTCTATTTTAGCATCTATAGACAATAAAAACCAATCTTTTAAAGGTTTGAATTAAAAAGTACCCCGCAATTATTCCCTACGGCTAAAAAGCATACGTCCATGTACACTTTTTAACACTCCAGTCACAAATGCTCAGTCCGTAGCCTATTAAAGTTCAGCTAAAAGCCGTCCCTGGCCATGGTGGTAAGCATCCATGCTAACCACCTCGTAAATTCTGCATGCTACAGGCGCAAATCGTCCATTCCGGCTTAAAAGCAAAGCGTCCCTGCCCTGCTTTTAAACACTCCATGCCCGA
>Ga0209495_1003275_pt1 | contig 10097 bp, 8 predicted proteins | sample EN1Hudsemesocosm_FD_184629 | JGI IMG/M metagenome (GOLD analysis project Ga0209495, IMG submission 184629) | Methane-oxidizing microbial communities from mesocosms in the Hudson Canyon - EN1E Hudson Canyon (SPAdes) (version 2) | ecosystem: Environmental > Aquatic > Marine > Cold seeps | place... | reverse complement strand
TGGCCATCTGACCCTGTCTCTGTGCGGTACTGGTGGATAAGGGTGTAGCTGTATCCGCCGTTACTCCCTGTCAATGTCAGTGTTTTTGTCGCATCATCCCCGCTATTAAATGAGTTGATATTGAATGTCTTCGTACTACGAACTGTCCCTGACACCTTTTCGCGTAATTTAATCGTAACCGTGCAATGTGTTTGAGTGGAATTACCATTAGAGTTGATTAACCCCCCCACGTTCGTGATATACACCGACCCTGATAAATCTGGAGATACGTTCTGTCTGCGGTAGCGCCAAAGATTAGACGCTGGCGATTTCAACGCGGGGCTAGGGGGGGCTGTGTTTTGATAGTTATAGGGTTTTATGTTGCCCTGCGCTTGAGTAGTCGCTGCCGTGGATGTAGTAGTTACGTCCATAGTAACAGCGGTGTTGTAGCCGTAATGCGACCCACCAGCTTCGGTAATAAGACCTGTAGATCCAGATAGCACTAATGCGCCAGTGATTGTTCCGCCATTAATAACCGGGGAGGTTAAGGACGTACCCGCAGTGATTGTCCCGCCATAGATTGTCGGGGAAACTATAGTCTGACTAGCTGCAATCATGCTACCCGTCACAGTGATAGCACTGACTTGGGAAGCTGTTAACGTGCCTGTTACATTCGCAAAATCAACGGTTAAATTATGGATCTTAGCGGCCTCAATGGACGCATCCGCGATCATCGCTGTGTCCATGTAAGTGCCTGGAGCAAACCAACGACCTGCGGGATGGTTTGCTTGCTGCCAAGCCTGCGTCGTGTTCGTGTATTGTGTGCCACTCAATGCGACCGTCAAACCCGCGCCAGTAATCACTGAAAATGGCTGCACTGAACTCGACCCATCCGAGATCTTGAACACGCCCGCGTTAACGGCAAACTCGGAGTAGGTTGAGCTGCCGTAGATCCCGTACCCCGCTACATGGCCGTTCACATCAACCTTAACGTAGTTCTCAGCGCTAAGGCCGTTGATTGTTCCTGTATGGTTTTGGATAGAGGCGCTGTTGCTTCCAACTGTGGTATTCAGTGTTGTAATGTCACTGGCCTGCGCAGTGATCGCAGCGCCCTGAGTTGTAACCGTAGTAGTTAAATTTGATAATCCCGAAGCATTAGCTGTGACATTGCCATCGGTAGCTGTAAGCGCTGTTTCAAGCGCAGTAATGTCGCCTGCGCTTGCTGTAATTGCGTTGCCTTGGCTAGTTACCGTAGTTGTTAAGTTCGATAATCCTGAAGCATTAGATGCAACGTCGGCATCTGTAGATGTAAGTGCTGTTTCTAGTGCAGTAATGTCGCCAGCACTTGTTGTAATCGCAGCGCCCTGAGTTGTAACCGTAGTAGTTAAATTTGATAATCCCGAAGCATTAGCTGTGACATTGCCGTCGGTAGCTGTAAGCGCTGTTTCTAGCGCAGTAATGTCGCCAGCACTTGTTGTAATCGCAGCGCCCTGAGTTGTAACCGTAGTAGTTAAATTTGATAATCCCGAAGCATTAGCTGTGACATTGCCGTCGGTAGCTGTAAGCGCTGTTTCTAGCGCAGTAATGTCGCCAGCACTTGTTGTAATCGCAGCGCCCTGAGTTGTAACCGTAGTAGTTAAATTTGATAATCCCGAAGCATTAGCTGTGACATTGCCGTCGGTAGCTGTAAGCGCTGTTTCTAGCGCAGTAATGTCGCCGGCACTTGTTGTAATCGCAGCGCCCTGAGTTGTAACCGTAGTAGTTAAATTTGATAATCCCGAAGCATTAGCTGTGACATTGCCGTCGGTAGCTGTAAGCGCTGTTTCTAGCGCAGTAATGTCGCCGGCACTTGTTGTAATCGCAGCGCCCTGAGTTGTAACCGTAGTAGTTAAATTTGATAATCCCGAAGCATTAGCTGTGACATTGCCGTCGGTAGCTGTAAGCGCTGTTTCTAGCGCAGTAATGTCGCCGGCACTTGTTGTAATCGCAGCGCCCTGAGTTGTGACTGTAGTCGCGAGACTTGATAATCCCGAAGCATTAGCTGTGACATTGCCGTCGGTAGCCGTAAGATTGGTTTCCAACGCCGTGATGTCCGAGGATTGTGAAGTGTTAACGCCTTCCGCCGACGTAACGCGTGTGTCTAGGCCAGAAATTGCAGACGTATTGGTCGCCACGTTGGTGTTGGTGTTAGTGACGCTGCTATTCAGAGATGTGATTGAAGTCGCTTGCGAAGTGTTAACGCCTTCCGCCGACGTAACGCGTGTGTCCAAATCGCTTACGGCGCTTGCGTTCGCTACAACCACTGAGCCAATTGAACTGTAGTTGCCTACCAAGGTCCAATACGTTGTGTTCGTCGGCACATTTCCTGAACTGTTTTGCGCCGCCTTGTAGAGTTTACTGTCGTAAGTGACGAGATCGTTGGTTGCGTACGTTGCCGTGCTGTCGTATGCCTCTGCGCCTGTGATATCCGCCACACTCGCTGCTAGCGCGCTAATCGCATTTATTCTCGCAGCAGCTTCTCCAGCAACAGCTGTTGCCCTGCTAGCAGCTTCTCCGGAAATAGCCGCGATACGGTCAGAGACCTCGGCGCTGATGCTATTACCGTTAATTGCGATGGCATCAATTTCAGTGGACAGCGCAGTCGATAAGTGGGTCTGTCCAATCGAATCATTAAGGCCATCTAAGATGTCGGAGATTTTTAAATTGGTAGTTGCTGAAGTGCCCGCTGTACCATTGAATGGGCTAAGCACGCCGGACGGTGAACGGAAGCGGACCCAATAGTAATGAGTAGTGCCCGGCTCAACAACGTCCACATAAATATGAGCGGGTGTACCGCCAATAAAACTGGCAGTTAATAGGTCGTCCGTTGTATTGCGAAACACCTCGGTCGCTGCAACAAGCGGATGCCTAAATCCGCCTTGCCAAGACAGTAGAACATTGGTGAATGTTCCGTTTGCAGCAAGACTGTGCGGTACGGGGGGCGTCGAAAGATCGCCAGGATTTGTAACTGGTAGGAGATGGCCACCAGTGTTGTTGTCAAACTGGAAATCGGCCATGCCTGACTCAGTCAAGTCGCGAAAGGTAACCGCTTTATCGAGCTGTTCACCGCGATGTCCAACCTGAACTTCCAACGCTTCTTTTATGGCGTGGAGTATAGGCTTAAGCTGTGGGTCGACATTAGGAGGTAACGCAGGAAGTGCAGTTATCTTCGTCTTTCTGCTCATAGTAGCTCCGCCGTGCTGTCCGAAATCCCGACACTGTTCACAGCGCCTGAACCCGAAATATCAAATTCCCACTGCTTCGCGCGGTTGCCGGAGGGCAAACGAAACGGCTCACTGTCCAGCACACTGTGGGTGTGCGAAAGCGTGCCATCGGTATATAACTTAAACGTCATTGGGTAAGCAGCAGCATCAACCCGCGCCCAACCAAAGTTGCGCGGCTTCGCACTAACAAAAGGCTTGGATTTCCAGGTGTAGCTGTAGTCCCCTGCTCCTTGGCCAAACTTCTTCACGGACGTACCGTCTACAAAATATAAGGTGTCAGATTCCAAGTGGTTGTACGCTGCTTTGAATGTATCACTGCAAGTGGTTAGCGAGTTCTTACCGCCGCGAGGATCAAACACAATGCTCTGCGATGCGTTCGAGGCAATATAAGTGCCTTCGTAGTTCATCGCTTTCATAACAGACGGGTTGTACGCTTGCCACTGTGAGCGGCGAAGCAACGGCTCGGTTACTAATTGAACTCGACCACCCTCAACTGCGACCAGTCCGTCGGGCGATGCGTACATCACATAACCGCCCATATCCACCATGGACATCTTACTTACGCACGCTTGGTCGCTCTCTAACTGAATTAGGCTAATGGACGCTGGATCTGTGCCTTGTGCAATGTAGGGTTTACCCTTCGTGCCAACAACTAACCCACCTGGGATTGGTTTGATCGCAACGATTTCTGATTCTGTAGCTAGCTGATAACTTACAGGCCAAGCGTGCGGTAAGTACGGCACACTGAAACACAATGTTTTGCCAGTGAACCCCGCCATGATGCCGTTGCCCATTGAGCAAAGACCTTGCATAGCGCCCGTTGGGAACATTGCAGTGTCATCGTCTGGTGGGCGCATCCAAGACACTGATGGAATCACTTCCCCCAGTGCATTGCTGGCCAATGTATCAGCATAAGATGCAACGGTGTACGCCACTTCAGCCACAAACTGATAGCCCGTGGAACTGCTGCCGGTGTTCGTTCTGTAGATGCGTTTTAGAGCGCCGGTAGTAAAATTAAGGCCAGAAGTAGCAGGGATAGCTGGTAAGCTGATCGTTGCAGTTTCTCCGTCGCGAACTGCAAGCGGCGTACTGGCGTTTGATGGGGGTCCTTCTTCTCCCCAACTTGTGACGAATGTGACGACATAGCTCCTACTCTCCTCTAATGCGTCATCAGTGGCGGTTCCAGAAACTACAACTGATGGCGTGATTACTGGAGCTGGTACACCAAGCCGGTACGGGCCCCCGTCGTTTCGGTAAACTTTGGGGTAGGTCTCGCCCGTGTAGTAGACGCGTTCAGTTACATCATTAACTATTGGCCCCTCTACAATATCCACTTGCGCGGCGTAGTTCTTCCAGATCGATCCCGAGTATAAGTAAACCGTGTTTGTTGTGCTGGGTACTGTGTGCACTGACGCACTGTGGCCGGGTAACGCCTCTAAACGGCCTGAATCCAAACGTACGTTCTGTGCAGACTGCGCAATGGACTCACCAAGAAGACGCGGTGCGATCTTCGGTGCAATACCATTAAATTCTGAGACGCTAAAACTAGCCATTAGTAGCTCCAAATATTGGGTCTTGCGAACCCGTCATCGATGGTTAAATCGTCGAGGTGGATGAATCGACCGCCGCCTTTTTGCTGGACGCCTACACCTGTAATACCGAACTCGAACGCTACTTTGATCAGCCTAATGGCCTTATCACCGCGCACGGCAATATCAATCGCACGGCCGCTGGCATGTGAACCGGGCTTGGCTTTTCTGGCTTCGATAGGGTGTGCAGGGTCGCGGTATGCGGAGGTGATTGTAAAAGGGAAATCGCACTTTTTTCGTATGGCTTCAAGCGTGATCATAAAGCCGGGGTCCATTAAGCATTTACCGGTATGGCTACACTTCAGCTCATCTTCGGAGAAATACTTCCAGTCGCTCATCCCAAGATCCTTAAAAGCTTCGCGCCAATAGTGCCATCACTAAGTGCTACCATAAGTAGAGCGCCAACAGCGATCCACTTGATCTGTAAAAGGGTCTTTTCTATTCCGCCAAGCGTGCTCTCGAAAGTGTCGAGGCCCTTGTGGAGCTCTTCGAGCTGCTCAGCATGGTCGCTTAAAACGTACTCGGTTTTAGTGACCCGTTTCTCTAAGTCATGCATGGTGTTTCCAATGTATTAGCACTGCTTATATTATATAGCAAAACTATGGTTTTCGCTTGCTGATAATGCCTTCCGCAGCGCCGCCCATGAAGTAAAAACCGATAATAGTGAGCATGATCCAACCGATCTGGAACTCAGAGATTACCCCCTTAACCGCGGTGACGTCTTTGCCCATAAACACCATCGCCATTACCATGACGTAGGTACTGATGTACGTGCCTCCGAACATAACAGCGAGATAGCGCTGGGCGATCTTGAACGGCGAATACGCCTTCATAAGCTCCGTTTTTTGCGTCGTCTTCGCTTCGATCATCTCGACATCCGACGTGTGGATGTCGTCAATCAGGCTAAGTCCTTTGCTTATTACGTCTCCGCTACCGAAAATCGTGTTGAGAATACTCATAACCTACCTCTTGAAATCCATCACCATGTGAATCGGGCTTGACCACATAGCTAGCCGGTCATTGCTACATCTTCAGCTAACTCAGCTTCAGCTGGCTGTTCCGCCAACTCTTCTTCAAGCGCTTTCTCAAACACAGACTGCGCTGCGGCGATCTGCTGTTGGCGCATGGACAAGTCAGCCATCTGATTACGCAGCGATAAAAGCTGCTGATACGACACCTGTGCTTTCTCTGACATGTCGTCAAATACATACTTGCTGTCGTTGATCATTACTACGTTATTTTCGCTCATGGGTTAAGCCTCTTCGGTTGGGGTTTCTACTTCAGGTTCCTCTGATGGCGCGGTGATCGCACCCACACAGATCTTGTTGTGAACGCCACGGGCTACTTCGCCTAGACGTACTTGAATGCCATCATCGTCTAAGCCAAACGTATTAACGCTTCGCTCATGGGTGATCTCAGTCGTCTCACAGGTGAAGGTCACACTGACGGTGGCTTCTTGTGTTTCGGTGATTTCCCATGTGACATGGTGGTCAGGGGTTACTTCTACTTCGGGTACTTCGATTGCTGCATTAGTCATTTTGGATAGCCTCTCGTGCTGTTTGACGTTTAATTAATACTTCAGTGGGGATAGCTACCCCCGTTTCTTGCTCTCTCATACGATAGCCTCCCAGCTAGTAGTTTCTTCGTTCCAACTTACATCTTCGTTAAATGAGCGGGGTACAGGAGCTTCCCATGTACAGGTAGCCTCATCTAATGCCCAACTAGGATAAGGTTGGGGGGCGATGAAAGCATCACGCTCTCTATCATAGCTATAACCAACCCCTGCGAAGTTCTTACGCACAGGTTCCTTATTAGCTCGGTGTAACCCACCGCTAGTGTTGTAAGATGTTTGAATCCACTCACCGGCAGAGGTATCTATAAATGTATCGAAGAACTCAGGCTCAGCTACTATTACGTTAACGACCTTACCCTCCAATACCTTGGCAAAATGTGCCATATTATTCTCCTTTAAATAGTGTATCTGATAATGACAATACCTGAGCCGCCGGGACTTGTGCATGTCCAACCACCTTGACCACCGCCACCACCACCTGTGTTTGCCTGTCCAGTTGATGATGACCCCGTGCAAGCGTTACGTCCATTACCATTACCGCCGCCACCTTTACCACCAGAGCCACCACCTCCACCACCGTTAACACCACGACCACCGCCACCAGCGTAGTAACCATCATCACCTGTGCCTGTCACCTGTGCCCATTCAGCGAAGTTCTTTCCGTCACCGCCATTGGAACCACCAGAGCCACCAGCACCGCCGCCTCCACCAGAGTAATAACCGCTACTGCCGTTGCCTCCAGAATGGCCCTGACCTGAAGTTCCAGAAGCGCCACTGCCATAGTTACCACCGCCACCGCCTCCTGAACCACCAGCTGAACCGCTGCCGCCTTGCCATTTACCCCCGCCACCGCCACCTATGGCAGTAGTGACACCTGTAACACTAGAGTTACCCCCGTTACCTCCCGTATAAGAACCACCAGCGCCTACAGTTACGGCATAAGAACCTGTAGAAACACTGATTGCAGTAGATACAAGACCGCCTCCACCGCCTCCACCGCCTACGTCAACGGCACCGCCACCTCCGCCAGCGACGATTAACATGTCAACCACAGTAGAGCCAGCCGTTACTTGAAACGTCCCTGAAGAGAGGAACGCATGATATCGATACAACGCTGTGTCTGTTATTGTGCCGCCTGTTGCAGAGATACCACTAGAAGCAGCAGCCGCCGTCTGAATACTTCCATCAGGGAACTGCACCCCTGTACTTACTAATGCTGTGCTCATGTGAGTTCCTCCAATTTAAGTTTTAGTTCATCAATTTGAGTTTGTTGTTCTTTGATGGCTTCGATGAGAAGACCGACCATGTTGCCGTAAGCAACAGACTTGGTTCCCATCTCGTCGTTAGAAGTCATCACCACTTCAGGGATTACTGCTTCAGTTTCCTGTGCAATTACACCTAGTCCACGCTCACCGTCTTTGTCAAAAGTTACACCACGAAGGGCTTTAACTTTGTTTAAGGGTGAAGTGATGGTTTCGATGTTGGACTTCAGACGTTCGTCTGAGTAGGCAGTTAGGTTGCCACTAGCCGTAGCATTACCTGAAGTGTCGATGTAGAACGTACGTGTACCGGCGTTACCTGCGCCTGCTACTGCGGGTAGGTACTTAAACTCAGTATTACCGTCATGCCACCTTATTAACGCTCCGTTGTTAGCGGTATTTTCTACACCATAGTAGAAGCCGCCATTAGCGATGTTGCCGCCGATGCCTGCACCGTCATTCGTGACACCCGGTTCTGAAGCCCACATGGATAAGTAAGCTCTTTCACCTTGGTTTGAGGTGTCGCTGTCACGTCTTATTTGCAAACGCGCGGTGCCATGACCTCCTCCGAGCGTCTGGTTACCCGCAGTCTTGTGTAAAAAGCTAGATCCAGGTGTACCCGCTAAAGTATCCGCATCTAACCCGCTACCGGAGCCGTCATTTGAGCTATCCCACTGTTTACGCCAAGCTGTCAGAGTACCATTCTGCCGTGACCTGACTTGCATTTCACCAACACCACCACCTGTCATCTTAACGGCGATAGTGCTGTTGTAGTACGTGTTAGGGTTTCCGTGCCCCATTCGGATAGTGTTATACCAGTCAGTAGTAGGACTGTCTGTAGTGTTACCTTGAGTATTCAAATACTGTAGTGAACTGCCGGGTACACTGCTGGTAGAGTCTGCACCTATGTGATTGTGGCTGTGACTACTAGCTGCGTACGGATGGCTATGTGCTAACGCAAACGCAGAAGCGTGATTACCATCCAACAAATCAGCATCCAGCCCTGAACCAGAACCGTCATTATAACTACCCCAGATCTTATCAACTAACGATCCTGACTCCCACGAGGGCGACCATGCGGTGTGTTTAGTAACTGACCAATCACCGTCGATGTCCATGTTGTTTTGGTAGTAGGTGCCATTATTGACACTACGCACCACGACATTGCCATAACTCCAGCTTGAGTTGGTGTCACCTATGCGTATGAAGTATTTACCGCCACCATATCCAACGCGAACGGCTTTCGTGTTCTTGCCTGTTCTCGTAGAGCCATAATTGTGCCAAGAACCATTCCAGTTATGACCACCCACGGTGATCGTCGTAGCGTTGGTGCTGTTGTATTCATAAATATCAATAACAACGTGAACCATGCCATAGTCACTAGAGTCACCTGGGAAATTAATAACAACTGCGCCCGTAGAAGTTCCTGAATTAGACCATTGAGCCTTTGGGCGAACGATGGTCAGTCCTTGTGATATGTGCCCCGCAGTGTTCAGATTGCCCTCGTTTATGAAATCGCCCGCACTGGTTACGGTGGCTACGTTATTAGCTCCATTTCTAAAGACAAAGCCACGGTTAACGCCGGCTTCCATCCTGAAATACATGTTGTAATCGGAGGTGGTTTCTCCATTTACGCGACCACCGTAAGTACCGTTACTTGTTGAAGACATGTATATGCGATAGCTGCCGCCAGTACCGGAACCCCAGAAACCAATCCCTTGCCCATCGCCTGCTTGCGTGGCGAAGCCATTACCCCGAACTAACTTAGCCTCTGATCCCCAATCGTACCCATCAACCGTGTCCGCATCTAAGCCGGAGCCTGCGCCATCATTGCCTGATGTCCATACTTTATCCCATGAATGCCAAACATTGCTGTGCTTTCTACGGATAGACAACGTGTTGGTGTGTAGATCATGGTACTGCTGAGTGCCGTGAGCAGTGGAGTCCCACATACCCGTAGTTAATAATCCATCAATAGCCCCAGTTGGGTCGTCACTGGCGGTACTCACGTCCCAGAGTCTAACACTGGTGGTGGTGATGTTAGAGGCATTACCAGTTAGTCTGGCTCCAGTTGCAACGTAGTTATGGCTATGACTATTCGCAGCAAACGCCGAAGCATGTTGACCATCTAATAGATCAGCATCCAAGCCTGAGCCAGAGCCGTCATTGCCCGCGTGCCATATAATATCACTACCTTTTTTCAAGGAACCGTCGTCACCTATAGCAAGCACCTTAGTGAAGGTACTTAGGTTATGCGCTCCGGCTGTAGTGCCGTGTTTCTTAACTAAAAAGTCTAAGCCACCGTGGCCTCCGGAAGGCATCTTAACAACAGTCATCCCTGCGGCAGTGCTGCCAGCATACGAAGGGGTATAATCGTCGGTTTGCCCTCCTTGGTACACAGCATTGAACGTAAATTGAGTAGTGTTACTTTTCC
>Ga0209495_1003273_pt1 | contig 10103 bp, 7 predicted proteins | sample EN1Hudsemesocosm_FD_184629 | JGI IMG/M metagenome (GOLD analysis project Ga0209495, IMG submission 184629) | Methane-oxidizing microbial communities from mesocosms in the Hudson Canyon - EN1E Hudson Canyon (SPAdes) (version 2) | ecosystem: Environmental > Aquatic > Marine > Cold seeps | place... | reverse complement strand
TTCCCCGTGTTAATTAACAAGTAACGCGGGCTCGTTTTCCCCAGGTTCGCTTTAGAAATAACAACCGGAGCAGCACAGAATGCATTTTTTGTAAAAACACCTGCGGTTGTGGCACCTTCTGCTAATTCAAAAACAACTAGATCTCTCCGGTCAGGGTACTTTACCCCTGCTTTCGCCACACCAAGACGAACACCGTTAATGTTTTTAAATTCAGGTAGCTCACCATTACCAACAGCCATAATCACGCTCTCTTTTAAATTTCTATACTCTAAAACTAAATAAAGGGATGAACCTACCGGATCACCCCTCTACTACTCTACATTTGATAGCTTATTGTCTTCAAACGGTATTGTTCAGCTATGCAATTTTACCGTGGCATTGCTTAAACTTTTTACCAGAACCACAAGGGCAAGGCTCATTTCGGCCTACTTTACGACCATCACGAACAAAAGGTTCTACCTGGTCATCAGGGGCTTCATCACCACCACCTTCGGCCATTGCAGAACCGTCAGCATGCTGGGTTTTAGCCGCTTCCATCTGATGAGCCAACGCTTCTCTACGTCTGCGCTCTAGCTCCGCCATCTCATCCTTGCTTTGAACCTGAACATGACAAAGCACTCTTACCACGTCACTCTTCAGAGAATCGAGGAGATTATTAAACAATTCAAATGACTCACGCTTATATTCCTGCTTTGGATTTTTACCCGCATAACCCCGCAAGTGGATACCGCGACGTAAGTTATCCATAGATGCCAAATGCTCTTTCCAAAGCGTATCCAGTATCTGTAAAAATATTTGCTTTTCGAAGTTTCGCATGGTCTCAGAGCCAGCAATTGACTCTTTCTCTTCATAACCTGCTATTACCGCATCAAGAACTTTTGTACGCAGTGTTTCTTCATGCAGGCTATCATCTTCATCCAACCACTTCTGCACAGGTAAAGAAAGCGCCATTTCTGACTCAATATGCTTTTCAAGGCCAGCAATATCCCACTGCTCTTCGAGGCTCTGAGGAGGAACAAAACTACTGACAGTATCGTTAACGACATCTTCACGAATGGAAACTATCATCTCTGAAATATCATCATCGCTCATTACATCATTGCGTTGCTCATAAACTACGCGACGCTGATCATTCGCAACATCATCGTATTCCAGAAGCGACTTACGAATGTCGAAGTTTCGTCCTTCAACCTTTCGCTGAGCTTTTTCAATGGCGTTGCTAACCATACGGTGCTCAATAGCCTCACCTTTCTGCATACCCAAAGCTTTCATAATATTTTTAACCCGATCAGAGGCAAAAATTCTCATTAAGCTATCTTCAAGTGAAAGGAAGAAACGTGTACTACCCGGATCCCCCTGACGCCCCGAACGACCTCGAAGCTGGTTATCTATACGGCGAGATTCGTGACGCTCCGTACCTAGAATGTGCAAGCCTCCAGCCGTTATAATCGCGGCATGACGCACGCTCCACTCTTCTTTAACCTTATCAATTTGCGCTTGAGACGGATTATTTATCTGACCAACTTCAGCTTCCCAGTTACCACCCAACATAATATCAGTACCACGACCCGCCATGTTGGTAGCGATTGTTACCGCACCCGCACGTCCTGCCTGAGCAATAATTTGAGCTTCCTTATCGTGATGCTTGGCATTCAATACACTATGTTTGATGCCTGCTTTTTTAAGTGCTCCAGAAAGAACCTCAGATGTTTCTATTGAAGCGGTACCTACAAGAATAGGCCGTTCTTCTGCCGTAACATCTTTAATTTCATCAATGATTGCCTGAAATTTCTCTTCTTCGGTAAGATATACAAGATCATTATGATCTATTCGTTCGATAGTTTTATTGGTCGGAATAACAACTACATCTAAGCCGTAAATTTGCTGAAATTCAAAGGCTTCCGTATCAGCAGTACCCGTCATACCCGCTAATTTTTCATACAAACGGAAGTAATTCTGGAAGGTGGTTGATGCAAGCGTCTGGCTTTCAGCCTGAATAGTCACACCTTCTTTGGCCTCAATTGCCTGATGCTGCCCTTCGCCCCAACGACGTCCAGGCATCGTTCGCCCCGTATGTTCATCAACAATCACAATCTGATTATCCTGAACAATATAGTCGACATCTTTGGTAAATAAGGTATTTGCTTTAAGTGCGGCAGAAACGTGATGTAGCAGACCCAAGTTAATTGCAGAGTACAGGCTATCACCTTCTTGCAATAAGCCCTGATCAATCAATAGCTGCTCTACATAAGCATGACCTGCTTCAGTAAGGTCAACCGAACGACTCTTTTCATCAACGATATAATGACCATCATCTGCAGCTTCGCCTTCTTCATTCACTTCTGCTTTTTTCAGCATAGGCGCAACAAGGTTCATCTGCTTATAAAGCTTGGAGCTATCTTCAACCGCTCCAGAGATAACTAACGGTGTTCTTGCTTCATCAATTAAGATAGAGTCAACTTCATCCACAATAGCAAAGTGAAGACCCCGCTGAGCTTTCTCAGCAGAACTAAAGGCCATATTGTCACGAAGATAGTCAAAACCGAACTCATTGTTAGTACCATAGGTAATGTCACACTGGTAAGCAGCGCGTTTCTCTTCTGGATCCTGACCGCTGTAAATAACACCCACTTCCATACCCAGAGCGTTATATAGAGGGCGCATCCAGTTAGCATCTCGCTTTGCCAGGTAATCGTTTACCGTTACAACATGCACACCTTTGCCCTCAAGGGCATTAAGATAAACAGGGAGTGTCGCTACCAGTGTTTTACCTTCACCAGTACGCATTTCTGCAATACGACCTTCGTGTAAGGTAATGCCACCTATCATTTGCACGTCAAAGTGACGCATCCCCATCGCTCGCTTTCCAGCTTCTCGTACCACTGCAAATGCTTCTGGCAATACTTTATCTAAAGCTTCACCTTTGGCCAGTCGATCTTTTAATAAAGTGGTTTGACCTTTAAGCGACTCATCATCAAGTTTGGCCAATTCTTCTTCGAGGGCATTAATTAGTGGTACCAACTTGCCCATACGTTTTAATTCACGATTATTCTTACTTCCAAAAACCTTCTTTACCAGAGATGAAAACATAGTACTCTTCTGTGCTCTTCCGTTGTATGTCGACAACTAACCATGCCAACAATAAATTAAATATGGGGCTGCCGTGTTACTGTTTCGTTGTTATTCAAAGTGCGATTCAAAATGCCCTACTACGACGCCATCGTTTTTATTGATTCTTAGCCACAACTACCCCAGCATTCTAACCCTATTTTAACCAGGCAACAAAGGGTTTAGCTATGGGAATAAGGGATTTAACTAAGGAAAAAAGGGCAAATATGCCCTTTATTAAGAATTGTGTGAATAGAGTCAAAACAAAAGGTAAAAATAGACTTACCGACTAGCCCGATATATATATTTCTCAGGATTCAATGTCTTGTTATTTTTAATCACTTCAAAATGAACATGAGGGCCTGTAGATCGGCCTGTGCTTCCCATCCGGGCAACCACCTGTCCTTTTTTAACAACCTCACCTACTTTTACCAAAATTTCATTACAGTGCCCATAACGCGTCGTCACTTCGCCATGGTTTATCTGCACTAGATTACCATAACCATAACGAGAGGAAGACCAAGTAACGACCCCTGAAGCGACCGCAACAATATCACTGCCGTTTTTACCCGCAAAATCTACCCCGCCATGCCAGGCTCTTTTTCCTGAAAAAGGGTCAGATCGATAACCGTAACGTGATGACATCCACCCTTTTTTGATGGGACGTCCAGCTATAAAAAGATCTTTCTGAATCTTTTTACTAACAAATAACTCATCAAGAACATCTAATTGCTGCTCTCTATCTTCTATTTGACGCTCTATCTGAACCAATGATGCTTGTAAATCCGCTAAACTATAAGACTCTGCACCCTCAACCGACTCAGGCCCACCTACGGCAGGCGCACTTGCAAAATCAAATTCACCTTTACCTAGCTTAGCAACCTCTGTCAGGCGCTGACCTAAAGCATCAAGCCGCAATACACTTGCCTGAATAGACCCCATACGCAATGTAAGCGCATCAACTTGCTCAACAGATTCTTGTTTCAATGCATCAATTTGATGTTGCTGATCTTTTAACAAAGACTGCCAATAATCTACCGCCTCTCCGCTAACCTCGTTTAACTCACCATCAGTTTCAGCAGGTAAAGCCAGGTTATAGCCTGCTACGACAACACTAACGATCAGCAAAACAAAGGCCAATGCCAACATAGCTATTTTAGTGTTATTAAAGACCACTGTTTTAGATTTGCCGTGGCTGCGTCCAACAAAAATAATATTCATTACTTCGCTCTATTCCTTACTTTAAAGCTTGAATGTTCCACCTTCAAACGACATATTGATATTAAAGAGACCCCCGTATCTACAATATCTTTATATTGTCCAGAACACTGCAAACTCGATGTGGATGAGTTATTCTATTCCCATCGTTTAATAGTAGTTATTTTACAAAATTTTACTGTTGTTTCTTGTAACTGTACGTATTAAAAACGCAAAATTAACATTGAACTCCCATTTTCGCGTTTTATTGATTATTTATCAAATTTTTGCGTTATTTGTTAAGCATCCTCTTTGAATCGGACTCGAATATTAAGTACACAAGCCCTATGAAAAACGAAAAGCTTTCAGAAAAAAAGTCCCTTTCTCGAATCTCGCGTAAAACAAGCGATCTGAGCCGCCTTTTCAGAAAGGCTGAAGCGATTGCAAAACTGGATGCAGATCTAGACGATGCACTTCCTGACAAATTGAAAGGTCAGTTTAAAATTGCAGGCTATAAAGACGGGACGCTAAAATTAGTCGTACATTCTGCAATAATGGCTACTCGACTAAAGTTTAGCCAGAGCGAACTTATTGCAAAATTGCGATTCAATTCCGTACTCAAAGAGTTAAGCGCCATTAGCATTAAGATACGCCCAGCGCGATATACAAAAAAATTAAAAAGAAATTTACAGCCAATCAGCAATGAAAATGCCCAACTTCTAACAGAAGAAGCTGGGCAAACAAAGGATGAAGAACTTAGAAATGCTCTGTTGCGACTGGCAGCACGCACCAGCCATAATCCTGAAGAATAAAGTGCTTATATAAGCAGCATCCTGCTATTTATATAAATACTGTTGTTGCCATTCTGGCGTAGCAACCCTAAAACAATTACTCTGAATCAACTATTCCGAGGCAAGCAATGGTTTCATATAAGAAATTGGAGCCGTCGAAGCATCATCAAATGTTTCAACTTCCCATGCATCTTCTTGCTCAATAAGCTCTCTTAATAGTTTGTTATTCAGATCATGTCCTGATTTATGACCCTTAAACTCACCAATCAAGCTATTACCCAACAGATACAAGTCACCGATAGCATCCAGAACTTTATGCTTTACAAATTCATCATCATAACGAAGACCATCTTCATTAAGAACCTTGAACTCATCAACAACAATCGCGTTATCTACACTACCACCTAAGGCAAGGTTCATCGCCCGAAGCTGTTCAATATCACGCATAAAACCGAATGTTCTGGCACGGCTCACCTCTTTAACAAAAGAGGTGCTCGAAAAGTCTACCGACGTCTCCTGGCTTCTCCCCTTAAAAGCAGGGTGATCAAAATCAATCGTGAAACTGACTTTAAAACCATTAAATGGAACGAAGGTTGCCACTTTATCGCCATCTTTAACTGTGACTTCTTTCTTAATACGAATAAACTTCTTTGCAGATGCTTGCTCTTCTATTCCTGCAGACTGAATCAGAAATACAAAAGGACCCGCACTACCATCCATTATTGGCACTTCTTCAGCACTAACTTCAATATAGGCATTATCAATACCCAAACCAGCCATTGCTGAAAGCAAATGCTCAACGGTTGCGACCTTTACGCCGTCTTTCACCAAGGTTGTAGACAGCGTAGTTTCGCCTACATTTTCAGCGCGAGCCGCGATCTCAACAACAGGGTCGAGATCAGTTCTGCAAAACACAATACCTGTATCAATAGGGGCAGGTTTCAAGGTTAAATAAACCTTTTTACCACTATGTAGCCCTACACCAGTTGCCCGGATTATGTTTTTTAAGGTCCGTTGTCTAATCATAAGGATGTAAACCGCTCAAAGCTATTCAATACCATCACGCACCGCATCAGAGTACAAATGCAGTACCATGCAAAATTTCGCCTGATGATACCAGAAAAGGCACATTTAAACCAATCCACAGATGTTACCGTTCTTTAATCAGCCTGACGCCTCAAAAAAGCAGGAATATCTAAATACTCAACACCTGTCTCGGCACTCGCGGCTGAATTTGTATCTACCGCTGCATTACCATGAGCCATAGGACGTTTTCTCATTACAGCTGGGCGATCTAACTGTTTGTAATCAGTTGTTCCATCTACTGGTTTAGCGGTGTTATCAACCACTTTCACAGGCTTATCCATCACCTGTCCCAGACCAGTTGCAACAACTGTTACCTTGAGTTCTTCGCCTAAGCTTTCATCAATAACGGTTCCAACCACAACCGTCGCGGAATCTGAAGCAAACTCTTCAACAATACTACCCACTTCAGAAAACTCACCCAAATTTAGGTCAGGTCCAGCAGTAATATTAACAAGAATACCGCGGGCGCCTTGTAAGTTTACATCTTCTAATAACGGGCTACGGATCGCAGCTTCAGCCGCTTCTCTGGCACGGTTCTCACCATTTGCGGAACCTGTACCCATCATTGCCATGCCCATTTCAGACATTACTGTTTTCACGTCTGCAAAGTCAACGTTGATCATACCCGGGCGAATAATAAGGTCGGCAATACCCTGAACAGCTCCCAGCAATACATCGTTAGCTGCACCAAAAGCATCAAGCAAGCTAGTGTTTTTTCCTAGTACAGAAAGTAACTTCTCATTAGGAATAGTAATTAAGGAATCTACGTGCTCTGCTAGTTCACTCAAACCGGCATCAGCAATTTTCATGCGCTTGCCACCTTCGAATGGGAATGGTTTAGTTACAACTGCAACCGTTAGAATTCCAAGGTCACGCGCTACTTCAGCAACAATCGGTGCGCCACCCGTTCCGGTTCCACCACCCATTCCAGCAGTAATAAATACCATGTCTGCGCCTTTTAGCGTTTCAGCTATACGCTCACGGTCTTCAATTGCAGCCTGGCGACCAATCTCTGGATTAGCTCCAGCGCCCAAACCTTTTGTAATATTATTTCCTAATTGGATAATTGACTTGGCATCTAGTTCTTTTAATGCCTGCGCATCTGTATTCGCACAAATAAAATCAACACCATCGACCTCACTTGCCAGCATATGACGAACAGCATTACCACCGCCGCCGCCAACACCAACTACTCTAATTACCGCATTTTGAGGTACATTATCTACGAGCTCAAACATCGCCCTTCTCCTTTCCTTTTTTCTTCAGTCTGTTAGTTTTTTAAGTTCTTCGTTTTTTATTGCCTGTTTACCAGGCTTTTATTTTTAAAAGTTTCCGGCTATCCAGTTTTTTAGGCGCTCAACAATACTCACCTCTCCCTCTGATTTAGCCGTGGGCACAATACCCATTCCCTGCTGCTTTAGTCCATACATCAGCAGCCCTACGCCTGTGGAGTACATAGGGTTATTCACCACATCAGCCAAACCGGTAACACCTTGCGGTGATGCCAGTCGTACAGGCATGTGGAAAATTTCTTCAGCCAGCTCAACTGCGCCTTCCATTTTTGAAGTTCCGCCAGTTAAAACAATGCCCGCTGCAATTAATTCTTCGAAACCGCTTCTACGAAGCTCCGATTGAATTAAAGTAAATAGTTCTTCATAGCGAGGTTCTACAACCTCTGCTAGCGCCTGACGAGATAGATCCCGTGGAGGCCTATCCCCAACACTCGGTACTTTAATGGTCTCATCCGCACCAGCCAATTGAGTCAAAGCACATGCATACTTTATTTTGATCTCATCGGCATTTTGCGTAGGTGTTCGCAAAGCCATGGCAATATCGTTTGTTACCTGATCCCCCGCTATGGGAATAACGGCTGTATGACGAATTGAGCCGCCAGTAAATATAGCCATATCTGTAGTGCCGCCACCAATATCAACAACACAAACACCTAACTCTTTCTCATCATCCGTTAACACAGCATAACTTGATGCCAACTGCTCAAGAATAATATCGTCTACATCCAACCCGCAGCGCTTAACACACTTGTCTATATTCTGAGATGCATTCACCGCACACGTAACCAAGTGCACTTTCGCTTCAAGTCGAACGCCTGACATCCCTAAAGGCTCTTTAATTCCTTCCTGGTTATCAATCACAAATTCTTGAGGCAGTATGTGAAGAATCTTCTGATCGGCAGGTATTGCAACCGCCTGAGCAGCATCAATAACCCTTTCAATATCTGCCTGCACAACCTCTCGTTCACGCACAGCTACAATGCCATGTGAATTCAGGCTACGAACATGGCTTCCTGCTATACCCGCATAGACTGAATGAATTTCACACCCAGCCATCAACTCAGCTTCTTCTATTGCACGCTGAATAGCTTGAACAGTAGTTTCAATATTAACCACAACCCCACGCTTCAGCCCCTTTGAAGGGCAAGATCCAATTCCAATGACCTCTACGTTCCCTTCCGGGGTGTCCTGGCCAACAATAGCCACAACCTTTGATGTTCCTATATCCAGTCCTACAATCATTTTGTCGCTCACTAACACTGACGTCTTAAATTATGTTTCGGTTTGTTCTTTCCATCTAACCGCTATGCCATTGGTATACCTGGCATCAATTGATTCAATTTCTTCTACCTGCCCCTTTAGCCCTTGCTGATAAGCCTTTATAAATCGATCCAGCTTTGCATCAGCAGGGTCACGCCCTAGCTTTATTGATACACCACTTCTCAAGGCAATCCGCCATGCGCCTCGCGGTTCCAGACTTAGCTCAGATAAAATAGCACCACTGTCTGCTAAGCGGTCACGGTAATTTACATACCGTTGTAACACATCTTTTTCTTGCCCTGGCAGCCCAGACAAGTCAGGGATACCCTCAATAACAAAAACATCTCTGGGCTCGAATACTTCTCCGTATGCGTTCAAGTAAAAGTTTTTATTCCAGACCGCTACCGGGTACTGTTCTTTTACATAAACAATCAATGTTCCAGGCCATTGCCTCTGTAAAGAGGCGCTATACACCCATGGCATGGATTCTACGCTTTCTTTAACCTCACCCAGGTTTAGCGATATAAACCCTTCACCTAAGTGTCGATCCAACTGCTCTCGAAGTACTTTAGGCTTTAAATAGTTAACCTGCCCTCTAACTTCGATACTTGTAATTTCATGATCAAACTCATTAACGGCATCATCCCAATAGACGGAAACAAAAATAATTGCCAGACCTGCTATTGTTGCCCCTAAAACAAACCGCCATTTAACCTTCTTTAAAACACTAAACCTGGGTGTATCAAACGTAAGCCAACCAAATAGTACTCCAAGTTTAACACTGCGTTTTTTAGCTTCCTGTCGAGGTGTCGCGCCTTTTCCTTTAGTGCTAGCCACGTCACGCTCTTTTCGAGCCACAGGTATCTTCCAAAATTCTAACGACCAAAGCCTCAAAACTTATACCTGCATGCTTCGCAGCCATAGGCACCAAACTATGATCAGTCATACCCGGTGTCGTATTTACTTCTAATAGCCAAAATTTACCGTCATTATCCTGCATTACATCAACACGCGCCCACCCTTTACAGCCAACCGATTCACACGCTAGCTCAGATAACTTTGATATTTCTCTTTCTTTCTCTTCACTAAGACCGCTGGGTAAAAAGTAATGAGTATCGTTCGCTAAATACTTTGCATCGTAATCGTAAAACACATGGTCTGTGCTCAACCCTATAACGGGTAAAGCCTTTCCATCCAAAATTGCAACCGTATACTCAGGTCCTTCAATCCATTTTTCAACCAATACCTGAGCATCGTATGTTGCCGCACCATTACAAGCATCAATAAGCTCTTCAAGTGAGCGGGCTTTTTTAATCCCAATGCTTGAACCTTCATGAGCGGGCTTTACACTAATAGGTAAACCTAAACG
>Ga0209495_1003272_pt1 | contig 10104 bp, 14 predicted proteins | sample EN1Hudsemesocosm_FD_184629 | JGI IMG/M metagenome (GOLD analysis project Ga0209495, IMG submission 184629) | Methane-oxidizing microbial communities from mesocosms in the Hudson Canyon - EN1E Hudson Canyon (SPAdes) (version 2) | ecosystem: Environmental > Aquatic > Marine > Cold seeps | place... | reverse complement strand
CTCAAAAGATGGGCAACTTCAAGATCAGTGATGATGAAATTGTTGACGATGGACGTGGCAGTCTTACCGTGCAGCCTTTGCATAAAGGGGGCGCATTATGATTATTAATGGCGTAACCATTGATGAAACATTTGCTGAAGCTTTTCCAATGAAAGGCACACGGTTAATCATCACGGCACTTAATGCCAAATGGGCAATGATTTCAGCTCAAGCCTTTACTGGTTTTGCCACATCGGTTATTGCCTGTGGTTGTGAAGCGGGCATTGAACGTGAACTAGACCCTAGTGAAACCCCTGATGGTCGTCCTGGTGTAGCGATTTTAATCTTTGCCATGGGTGGTAAAAGCCTAGCAAAACAAGTTGAAACTCGCGCTGGTCAGTGTGTGCTCACATCTCCTACATCTGCTTTGTTTTCGGGTTTAGATAATGATGCTAAAGAAATAGCCCTAGGTCAAAACCTACGTTATTTCGGTGACGGATTCCAAATTTCAAAAATGATTGATGGCAAACGTTATTGGCGAATTCCCGTTATGGATGGTGAGTTTTTAACCCAAGAAAAAACCGGTGTTCATGACTCTGTTGGTGGTGGTAACTTCCTAGTTTTAGCAGAATCACAAGCACAAGCATTAGCTGCCTGTGAAGCGGCAATTGAAGAAATGAAAAAAATACCAAACGTCATTATGCCGTTCCCGGGAGGGGTAGTACGTTCTGGTTCAAAAGTAGGTTCCAAATTTAAAGCTCTCAATGCCTCAACCAATGACGCGTTTTGTCCTACATTGAAAGGCCAAACAAAAAGTGATTTATCACCAGAAGTTGAATCAGTAATGGAAATCGTTATTGATGGTTTGACCAAAGAAGACATTGATAAAGCGATGCGCGTTGGTATTCAAGCAGTGTGTGATTTGGGTGCCGAAAATGGTATTCGCCGTATTAGTGCGGGTAACTATGGCGGCAAACTCGGTCCATTCCACTTCCATTTGCAGGAGATCATGGCATGAGTGCATTAACGCTTACTTTAAAAAACGCACCTGCCCAACGTATCGATTGTTCGGCATTAACAGCAGATGCCTTAGCTGATAAATCAGTTGCGGATATTGCGACCATTGAACTTGTTTCAGGTAATAGCACCGTGCGTGTTGATGATGTGTTTGATATCACGGGTGATGAAACTAACAACATCGTTATTAACAATGCAAATGGAAAGCTAGACTTTATCGGTAAAGCAATGACACAAGGTAGCATTACCGTTAATGGTGATGCAGGTGCTTATTTAGGTCAGTTTATGGAAGCCGGTGATATTACGGTTAACGGCAATAGTTATGTTTATACAGCCTGTGAAATGAAAGGTGGCCAGATTAAAGTCAATGGCAATACCGGTGATTTTGTTGGTGGTGCACGTCCTGGTTATAAAAATGGCATGACAGGCGGCACAGTGATTATCTCGGGCAATAGCGGTGACCGTACTGGCGATCATATGCGTCGTGGTTATATCTTAATTGAAGGTGATGCAGGCGATTACTGTGGTGCTCGTATGGTATCAGGCACGATTGCTGTTTTAGGTAATGTCGGTGCTCATTTAGGTTATGCCATGAAACGTGGCACCTTGTTATTACAACAAGCGCCAACACAAGCGATCTCAGCTAATTTTAATGACTGTGGGTCACATACTTTAGCGTTTTTACCGTTGATGTTGGCTTCATTTAAAAAATTAGATAGTAAGTTTGCTGAGCTAGAGACTTTCTCACGTGTGCAACGATATGCTGGTGATTTATCGGGTATTGGTATGGGTGAGATTTTAGTTAAGATTTAAACAATGAACTAAACCGAAAACAAAGAAAAGCCACTGAGGGAAACCAAGGTGGCTTTTTTATTACTGTTCTGTCTTTGCTGCCGCAGGCGTTCATTTATTTTGTTTGCCCAAAATAAACAGAACCAAACAAAAAGGCAGCCCGATTCTTGCCCTTCGGGTTCCCTGCGCTTCTCAATATTACCGGACACTCCTGAACTCAAACAGCCGTTGTGTTTATCTGGTCATATTTCCGATGCTCGGCTTCGCATAAGGGCGATTTAAAAACCAAGTTATTTATCCGCTTGATTATCTAGCACCACTGGTTTATTTTATTCTTAAATATAGCTTGTAGAAAAAGGACACTCCTTATGTCAGATATTGGAAAATCCATTATCCAATTTATCGTTGAAGAGCAACGATCACATCCAAAATCAACAGGCTCTTTAACTGGCTTGATGAGTGATGTGGTTAGTGCTTGCAAAAAGATTTCACACCTTGTTAATCGTAGTGGCATTATCGGATTAGGCGGCGCTGCAAGTTCTGAAAATATACAGGGCGAAGTGCAAAAGAAACTCGACATTATTACTAACGATGTCATGATCGATCACTTTAACTGGACCGGGCATCTTGCTGCCATGGCTTCAGAAGAAATTGAAGACATTATTCCAATCCCCGATCAGTTTCCGAAAGGCAAATACCTTATTGCGTTTGATCCTTTAGATGGATCTTCTAATATTGATGTTAACCTCGCTGTCGGCACCATTTTTTCTATTTTGCGTTGCCCTGAAGGCATACTTCAGCCCACCGCTGAAGACTTTATGCAACAAGGCACCAAGCAAGTTTGTGCTGGTTTTTGTGTTTACGGCCCAACCACGATGTTAATTATGACTACGGGTGATGGTGTGAATGGCTTTACCTTAGATCAAGATGTGGGGGAGTTTATCTTGACCCACCCGAAGATGACGATTCCAGAAGATACTGCAGAGTTTGCTATTAATATGTCGAACCGACGTTTTTGGGAAGAGCCGGTTCAACGTTATGTTGAAGAATGTGTCAAAGGTACAGATGGCGGTCGTGAGAAAGATTTTAATATGCGTTGGATTGCCTCGATGGTGTCTGAGGTCTATCGCGTATTAACCCGTGGCGGTATTTTTATGTATCCCATGGATAGTAAAATAGCTAAACAAGGCGGCAAACTACGGTTGATGTATGAAGCCAATCCAATGAGCTTTATTGTTGAACAAGCTGGTGGCGCTAGCTCTACGGGATATGAACGCATTATGGACATAAAACCTGAAGCCATACATCAACGCGTTCCGGTAATATTAGGCTCTAAAAATGAAGTAGAACGGATTGTCTCTTATCACTTAGAAAGCTGATGTAATTTTATAGCAATGTTGAATCACTAAAGGCCATGGATGTGTGAATTTTTTCTCTATTTTATTTTCCTATCCATAGCCCAAGCAGGAATTAAAGAAAAAGCGACCACTTAAACAATCATATTAAATGGTTATTTTCTTATTCCGGCACGCTAATCCTTAATAACTTCCCTTGCTGTGTTATTTGCAGATGTTTTAAAAATGACATGCCTAGCAAAATCTCATCGAACTCCATGCCAGAGCTAATACTGGCAGGCACGTTGCTCATAACAATATCGCCAAGCGCCAGTGTATCAAGAGTGGTTTCATAGGACAGGCTATTTCCATTGGCAGTTTGAGATAGATAGTCTCGGCCTTTTTTCAATTTTAATTGTTTGGCAATATGCTCAGGTACTGAGACAACGGTGGCGCCGGTATCTAATAGGAACTCGACTGACTGGCCATTGATTTGACCGGTGGCAACATAATGACCGTATTTATTGCGTTCTAAGACAATTTCTCGATGACCATTTTCGTTGATAGAAATAGACAGCTGTTTATTTGGATTATTAATATCATCCAGTAGGCCATTAAAAATAAAGGTCGTGATGATTAACAAAACGATCCAAATAATTAAAACCGTGGTTTTATTAAATGTTGGTGGTCCAGAATCTGAAGTCATTGGAGTCCGTTCTTGTTATAAATAATCTTGATAATAACTAAGATAGGGTCATTTTTGTTTAAATCAATAAGATGATTGCTGGTAAAGTCGAGATGACCTGTTTACGATCGTTCTCTTTTGAGTGTGGATAACCTTTCTTGCAAGCCTTTTCAACGTCATATGATGTCATTATTTTAGGTGCAGGTGCCTCAGGGCTGATGTGTGCCTTTACTGCGGCTCAGCAGGGTCGTCGTGTATTGATCTTGGAGCGTGCCAATAAGGTGGGTAAAAAGATTTTAATGTCCGGTGGTGGCAAGTGTAATTTCACCAATCATTTTGTTGAATCATCCAATTTTATTTCTGATAATCCTCACTTTTGTAAATCAGCCTTAAATAGATATACCCAGTGGGATTTTATCGCCATGGTAGAACGTTATGGCATTGCATATGAAGAGCGGAAACATAGCCAGCTATTTTGTGAAAACTCGGCAAAAGAAATTTTGTCGATGTTATTAACAGAATGTGAATTAGCAGGCGTTGAGATCAAAACTCATTGTGAGATTGATTCCGTTAAGTCGTTAGAGTTAAAAGGCCACTCAGAAAAACACCAACATGAAGATAAGCGTGGCCGTTATCAACTCGCGGTTAAGCAGGGGCATGAACTGCAAAAAATGCAGTGCCAGTCTTTAGTGGTAGCCAGCGGTGCTCTGTCTATTCCATCTTTGGGCGGTAGTGGAATCGGTTATGACATTGCCAAGCAGTTTTATTTAAAGCTAACTGAGCGTCGAGCAGGTTTAGTACCGTTTATGTTTAGTGATAATTATAAAGCGATTTGTGAGCGATTATCTGGTTTAGCATTAGAGGTTGAAGTCAGCTGTAACGGACAGTTTTTTACTGAAAACCTACTATTTACACATCGAGGTTTAAGCGGTCCGGTAATATTGCAGATCTCTAATTATTGGTCTCCCGGTGATGAGGTCAGTATAGATTTATTGCCCGGTTTAAATGTGGCGGATTGGTTGCTCAAAGCCAAACAGAAAGAATCCAAAAGTTTATTAAGAACAGTACTAACCAAAAAACTCGCCAAAGGTTTAGTGGCCGAACTACAAAGCCTATTTTGGTTAGAGCAGGCTGAAATGTCCTTGGCAGAATTCAATGACAAACAATTAATAACCATAGGTGATCAATTAAATAATTGGACATTAAAACCGTCTGCGACAGAAGGTTACCGCACGGCCGAAGTGACTTTGGGTGGTGTTGATACCGATGGCATTAGCTCCAAAACAATGGAAGCCAAACAACAGCCGGGATTATATTTTATCGGTGAAGTATTAGATGTAACGGGACACTTAGGCGGATTTAATTTCCAATGGGCTTGGTCGTCAGGGTATACCGCAGGTTTATTTGTTTAAGGTCTTTGATCTAGCAATAAGAGAGAAAAAAGTGGCGCAACAATGTTCAGTTTGTCGGCAGGAATTTAATTGTGGCTCTGTAGAAGGGCAGCAAAGCTGTTGGTGTGCCAGTTATCCACCCATTATGCCCACCGGATTTGCTGAAACTTGTCGCTGTCCTACTTGTTTAAGTTTGGCAATCACAGAACATATAAACCAATCTTTACAGCAATATGGTTCTCAAAAGTTAGTTGGATTGGCAGCTCCATACCGAGCACAGACGGAGCTAGTTGAAGGCATTGATTACACCACTGAAGATGGCAATATGGTATTTAGTAAGTGGTATCACTTAAAACGTGGCTCCTGTTGTGGCAATGGCTGTCGTAACTGTCCATATGGCAATAATTAGAGGTAATGATGGACGATATTGACGTATTTGTATTAGCAAGAGCGGTGCATGTCTTGGGCGTTGTGCTGTGGATAGGCGGCGTGGCATTTGTTACATTGATTTTGCTTCCAGCATTAAAAACGATTGCCGATGGTGAACAACGTTTAAGTTTATTTGAACAGCTGGAAGGTCGCTTTGCTAATCAGGCTCGCATTGTTACGGTCATCACCGGTGTTGCCGGTTTTTGTATGGTCGAATTTATGGATGTCTGGCAGCGTTATCAATTGCTGGAATATTGGTGGATGCATTTAATGACGTTTATCTGGGCAATATTCACTTTGGTTTTGTTTGTTTTAGAGCCATTAGTGTTACATCGTGTTTTTCATAAAAAGGCAACGCAAAATAGTGATCGTGCATTTAACCTTATTCACCGGATGCATAAGATCCTATTAAGTTTGAGTTTGCTGGCAGTCTTTGGTGCTGTTGCAGGATCACATGGTTTTCAGTTTTAAAAAATAACTACTGACAGACTGTTGTCAGTAGTCCTTATTTATCATGCAACTTCTTTTTAACAATTAATCAAAGAGGTAGCAGAATGAGTAATCCAGAGTACGTATTAGATGTCGCAGTTTATACGGTGAAGGAAGAATATGTAGCCCAACTGCCAGCAATAAGAGAAGGCCTAAGGCAGGCGTTAAAGGATTTTAGTGGTTTTTTGGGCCTTGAAAACTTATCTCCGATAGGCGACAGTAGAACTTTTGTTGACCTAGCAAAATGGGACACAATGGAAAATGTGAAGGTCGTGGCCCAGGCATTTGAAAGTGGTGATGAGCGGTTTTTACCTTTAATAGAAGCAGTAGAAGAATTGAACTTTATGGGGTATTTTCAGCCTTAATGTGATATTGATAAAGGTGTCAGGAAGAGGCGCACTGGTAGCTATTTGTTTGTGATGATGTATGTTTTTAATAGAAATAGACGTGAGGCGATCAAGTAATTTATGTTGGAATTATTCCTATTGCCACTGACCTTGATGGGTGCAGTTTTTATCCTGGTGCCATTAGTTGGTCTTGTGCCCACGATCATCTTTTTGACTTTCTACTTTAAGCAGAAACGCGGATCCATCTTGCTTGCAGCTATTATCTGGGCTGCTTATACGGTCTATGAGTTTTTGATGCATGCACGGATCTTATGCAGTGGCGAGTGCAATATTCGGGTAGATCTCTTAGTCATTTATCCCTTGATTTGGCTTGTAAGTATTATTGCCATAGTGAGTATATTTAGAAGCAGAAGATCGCTATCGGCCAAGGCAGAAGATTTGTAAGAAACTGATATGAGCAAATCCGATCGCCTATTTCAATTAACCAATCTACTAAGAGCCTATCAGCCCGTTACTGCTAAACAATTGGCTGAAAAAATGATGCTGTCTGAAAGAACTATTTATCGATATATCGATGATCTTTCAGTATCGGGAATTCCTGTTTATGGTGAGCCCGGTGTGGGTTATCGTTTGACTGAAGGATTTGAGCTTCCACCTTTACATCTCACAGCATTAGAATTAGAAGCACTGGTTTTGGGCGTTAATTTGGTTACAACCAGAACAGGTGAAAACCTCAGCCAAGCAGCTCATTCATTATTATCAAAAATTGAAGCATCATTACCGTTAGACCATGAACTGCAAAAAGAAAATCAGACTGTAGCGCTTGCACCATATAGCTTTTATGATGAAAAAATCCGTAAAAAGTGGGATTTGGTTCATTTAGCAATAAAAGATAAAGCACAACTTCAGTTGTATTATTTATCGCTGGACAATCAAGAGTCCGATCGAGTGATTTATCCACTGGGCTTATTTTATTGGGGCGGAGTTTGGACGCTTGGTGCGTGGTGTTTTTTACGCAAAGCATACCGAAACTTTAGAGTGGATCGCATAGAAGACATTGCTGTTTCGAGTGAAATATTACCTGTGCCGAAACAGGTATCACTTGGTGACTATGTTCAAGCACAAAAGGGACAACCGTAAAACGGCTACTGACAGTATGCTGTCAGTCGTGAAAGGCATAATGCAGGGAACAATTAAACAAAGGAAATAATGATGCCCGACGAAATGATGAAGAAAGGCAGTTGCCTCTGTGGAAGCGTCACAATTACCGCAAAATACCTGGACCCTAAAGTAGGTGTTTGTCATTGCTCTCGATGTCGAAAATGGACTGGCGGACCCTTACTGGCTGTTCATTGTGGCCCAGAGGGCACTATAGATAATGAAGCATCCGTTACGGTATATCCATCATCAGATTGGGTTGAGCGAGGTTTTTGCATGAGTTGTGGCTCACACTTATTTTATCGTTTTATTGAATCAAAGGAATATATCATTCCTGCCGGTGTTTTTGACGATGATCGGGATTTTGAAATGGACCATCAAATCTTTATTGAAGAAAAACCAAACTATTACAGCTTTGCCAATAAAACTGAAAATATGACTGGCGCAGAAGTTTTTGCCAAGTATGCCCCTGCTGATGAATAACGCCGCAGTGGAAATACAAGCATTAATAGGTTTTGGCGGGAAGAGTCAGCAAAGTCTTGCCAAAATTGGTATTCATTCGCTAGATGATTTTATGGCAGCAGATCCATTTGAGTTATATAAAAAGCTTAAAGAAGCAGTCGCAGGAACAAGTTTAAATTTTATGTACGGCATTATCGCCGCTCAAGAAAACAAACATTGGCATCAGGTTGTTAAAGAACAGAAAACGGAAATTTTATTTCGCTTGGATGATATGGGTTTGGCACCAGTAACAGCCCAAAAGAAAAGCTCTTAATGAGGTTAAAGGAGTTAAAAGGGTTTGGCGAAAAAAGCGAAGAGATCCTTGCTAAAGTTGGTATTAACTCAGTCGAAGACTTTATGACTGCTGATCCCTTTGAACTTTATAAATCGCTAAAAGAAACCGTTCCCAGAACAGGCTTGAACTCTATCTATGCCATCATTGGTGCTCAAGAGGATAAACATTGGCAAGAGGTTGCTCGAGAGCAAAAGACCGAAATTTTATTCAGACTTGATGATATGGGTTTGGCTCCAAAGTCATAACAAATTTAAGCGACACTGAATGACAAAAGACTCAGAATTTGCAGACTATGTTGTTGAAATAACGCAATCCATCGGGCCTGTTTATGCAAAACGGATGTTTGGCGGCCATGGTGTTTTTCTTGATGGCTTAATGTTTGGCCTGATAGCTGACAAAACCTTATATTTAAAAGCCGATAAAGAAAGTGAGTCAGAGTTCACCGATTTAGATTTAGAAGCCTTTTCTTATAATAGAAATGGCAAACAAATGAAGATGTCGTATTTTCAAGCGCCCGAAGAGGCGCTGGAAAATATGGACGTTAATGTCTGGGCTAATAAAGCCTATAGTGCCGCATTACGAGCGGCGATGAAAAAGAGCAAAGCCAAGTCTTAATAAGGGCTATAGCGATTTGGTGTCCTCTTTTCCTTATTTATAGCTCGGATTCATCAGAACTCTATCTTAAGCTTTTAGCTTTTGTTACCAGAACTGCGTCGACGACGAGAACTGGTTGTAGGTTCTCGTCTTGGTGTTCGAGAAGTGCGATTACCCGCTTTATGACCTTGAGCATTTTCAGCTGAACGTTGGCCGTCTTGATGCCCTGTTTTTGGTTTCTTCGGCTTTTTCGGGCGCTGTTGTCTTAAGCGCGATGGTGGCACATCGTGAACAGGTTCAAATCCATCAACGAGTTTTCTCGGAAGTAGTTCGCCGATTAAGTTTTCGATATCTGATAATTGTTTGATTTCATCGGCACAAACAAGTGAGATGGCCTCACCAGAAGAGCCCGCTCGCCCTGTTCGACCGATGCGATGTACATAATCTTCTGGTATGTCGGGTAAATCAAAGTTAATCACGTGGGGGAGTTGGTCAATATCTAAACCACGTGCAGCGATATCGGTGGCGACGAGCACTTGAATTTTATTAGCCTTAAAGTTTGCTAATGCTTTGGTGCGAGCGCCTTGGCTTTTGTTGCCATGAATCGCGGCAGCAGTAAGACCAACGGCTTCAAGCTTTTTAGTCAGTTTATTAGCACCATGTTTAGTACGGCTAAAAACGAGAACTTGGTGCCAATTATTGTCATTAATCAAATGACCGAGTAAGGCTATTTTCTTACTTTTGTCGACAGGGTAGATCCAATGGTCAACCGTTTCGACCGTGGTATTGGGTGAGCTGACGGAAACTTCAACCGGATTATTAACCAGATTTTTCGCTAAATTGCGGATATCGTCGGAGAACGTCGCCGAAAATAATAAGTTTTGACGTTGTTTTGGCAGATACCGTATTATTTTTTTAATATCGTTAATAAAGCCCATATCCAACATGCGATCGGCTTCATCCAATATTAAGACTTCAAGTTGGCTGAATTTAACGGCATTTTGGTTATACAGATCGAGTAAGCGACCTGGTGTGGCAACAAGTACATCAACACCACGACGAAGACGCATCATTTGAGGATTAATTTTCACAC
>Ga0209495_1003261_pt1 | contig 10128 bp, 11 predicted proteins | sample EN1Hudsemesocosm_FD_184629 | JGI IMG/M metagenome (GOLD analysis project Ga0209495, IMG submission 184629) | Methane-oxidizing microbial communities from mesocosms in the Hudson Canyon - EN1E Hudson Canyon (SPAdes) (version 2) | ecosystem: Environmental > Aquatic > Marine > Cold seeps | place... | reverse complement strand
AGAAGAGGTTGTCATTAAACCATTAGGTGCTATGCTTCATGGTACAAAAGGTCTAGCAGGAGCAACGATCACAGGAGACGGTCGTATTTCCTTAATTTTAGACTTTCCTGAACTCATGAATGCCTACGCAAATAGAGGGTACTAAGGAAAAATGTGGTTACACGAGTATTAATAGTTGATGATTCAGCTTTCTTTCGAAAACGACTTGCCGAAATAATCACTGCCGATCCAGGATTAGAAGTAGCAGGTACCGCAGGCAATGGACAAGAAGCCATTGATCAGGTGCTTGCATTAAAACCAGATGTCGTAACAATGGATATGGAAATGCCCGTTATGGATGGTATTAGTGCTGTTAAAAGAATTATGGAGCTTCATCCGATCCCAGTATTAATGTTGTCTACTTGGACAACTGAAGGCGCGAGGGCAACCTTAGATGCACTTGAAGCTGGGGCTGCTGACTTTTTACCCAAACGTTTTGAAGATCTTTCTGAAGATCGCAGTGTTGCCCATCAAAAAATTCGCCAACGTCTGCACAATTTAGCCATGGATTTTCGCGGTAAAATACATGTCAGACATGCACTCAAAGCAACACCTGCTCCAACAAAATCAATAAAACGTTCATCATCGCTACCTAACAAAATCAAGCTTATTGCTTTAGCGACATCAACCGGTGGACCAGTCGCATTACAAAAGGTGTTGACACAATTGCCCGCCAACTTTCCTTATCCACTTATCTTGATTCAACATATGCCGGCCACCTTCACACCTTCGTTTGCAGAAAGGCTTAATGACCAGTGCGCTATTAACGTTAAACATGCTCAAGATGGTGATGTACTGGTTGCTGGCACTGCCTATTTAGCTCCAGGCGGTAAACAAATGTTGCTTAAAGGCAATAAAAACAGACAATATCTGGCTATCGAAGATGGTCAAGCAAGCCAAACCTACAAACCCTGCGTTGATGTCACACTCGAATCTGTCGCTAGAATATGTCCTGCTGAAACATTAACAATCGTATTAACGGGTATGGGATCAGATGGCCGTGATGGCTGCAAAAAACTTCATAATCTAGGTGGTTCAGTCTGGGCACAAGATGAACAAAGTTGTACCGTTTACGGGATGCCAATGGCGGTTGCCTCTGCCGGCATCGCAGACAAAGTGCTTAGTCTAGTAGACATCGGCCATCAACTCGCAGAAATCTCATAGTCATGGATATTCTTAGCTTAATAGGTATTATCCTTAGTTTTGGCGCCATCATTGGTGGACAAGTCTTAGAAGGCGGACACCTTGGAACCATTCTCAATTCCGTAGCACTGTTAATTGTGCTCGGTGGCACTGTCGGTGCAGTTATGTTGCAGACACCACTCAATACCTTTATACGATCACTTAAACTACTGACTTGGGTACTATTTCCACCTAAAAACTCTGCTGCATTAACTTTAGAAAAAATCTTAGAATGGAACCAAGTAGCTCGTAAAGAAGGCTTGATCGTTTTAGAGTCACTCTCAATGGAGGAAGAGGATCTTTTTATTCAAAAAGGTCTACAACTTATTTCTGATGGTGCCGAACCAGAAGTTATTAGAGAAGTCTTAGAAACAGATCTTGATCTACAAGAAGAAAATGACATACAAGCTGCAAAAGTTTATGAAGCAATGGGCGGTTATTCACCTACAATTGGTATTATTGGTGCAGTTATGGGATTGATTCACGTGATGGGTAATTTAGCAGATCCATCCTCCTTAGGCTCAGGTATTGCGGTCGCATTTGTTGCCACCATTTATGGTGTTGGTTTGGCAAACTTACTATTTCTTCCTATTGGCAATAAATTAAAAACACTGGTTGGTCGACGGAGTAATATACAAATGATGTTAATTGAGGGTTTAGTTGCTGTTGCTAATGGTGATAATCCGCGCAATATTGAAAGCCATTTACAGGCATACCTTCAATAAATCGCCATGGCTCGCAGAAAAAAGGTTGTTGAGCACGAAAACCATGAACGTTGGTTAGTATCTTATGCCGACTTCATTACCCTGCTGTTTGCATTTTTTGTGGTGATGTATTCAATTTCATCGGTCAATGAAGGTAAATACCGCGTTTTATCCACTACTTTAGAGTCTGTTTTTTCTGATAGCCCTCGCAGTGCTGAACCGGTTCAAGTTGGTCAATTAAGCAGAGGAGATGGCAAAGTATCAGCTCAACCAGGCATAGCTGATGTACCCATTTTCAATATCGAGTTACCGTCGGTACCTGACTATACCCCTCCTCCCGTTGCAGAAGAAACAATTCGAACCATTAACGAACTATCTGAGCAATTAAGTGAAACCTTATCTGACCTTATTGATAGTGATGATGTGTCTATCAAAAAAGGTGATGATTGGTTAGAACTAGAGATGAAGTCAAACGTGCTCTTTGGTAGTGGCGAAGCACGCCTTGAAACACAAGCTGTGCCCCTTATTGGTAAAATTGCAGCCATACTGCAAACCTCAGCTAACCCAATTCATGTAGAGGGGTTTACCGATGATAATCCAATCAATACCCCTCGTTTTCCATCAAACTGGGAATTATCTGCCGCCCGTGCAGCCTCAGTAGTACATTTATTAGAACGTTATGGTCTTAAGCCTAGCCGAATGACCGCGGTCGGTTATGGCCAGTTTAAACCTATTGCTGACAATGCAACTGAAGCAGGTCGTAAAAAGAATCGCCGTGTTGTTTTAGTATTATTAGGTCATGAAGAAAGTCGTCGTTCTTTAGATGTATTTGACCCAACAAAAAAAGAAGTTGTACCTAGCAGACCAACAAGCCAAGTTGAAGATATTTCAGAAATACCTGACAGTGCATCAACAGGCACTAAACCTCCTGCTAAGCCCCAAGTTTAATGATCATAAAAAGCTTATCATCTAGCCGAATCGAAAATTCATTTTAAAAAAAAATGGCTGATTTGTAGACTTCTATCGAAGCATTGCTAAAAACGGTACAATCTTCAATAAGGTACTGATTTTATGTCAATATTAATTGGCCGATGATTAGTCATCAGAATAACTAAAAAAGTGGCACAAACAGTGCTTATATTTTGATAACGATATAGGCCGCCATCTATTTGGCAACCAATATTTTTGAATGTGAAGTGAAGGACTGATAAACAATGAGCCAAAAAGACAGTGCCGCAGATGATCCTGTTCTACAGTGGGTGACTTGCCAACTTGAAGACGAAACGTATGGCATTAATGTAATGCAGGTACAAGAGGTGCTTCGTTTGAGTGAAATAGCACCTGTTCCCGGGGCTCCAGATTACGTTATTGGCATTATCAACCTTCGGGGCAATGTAGTTACGGTTATTGATACTCGTCGTCGTTTTGGCCTAGCACAGACAGAATCCACAGAGTCATCTAGGATCATCATTATTGAAGTAAATGAAAATGTCATTGGCATGTTAGTAGATAGTGTCGCTGAAGTAGTTTATTTACATCAATCTGAAATCGAAACAGCGCCGACTGTGAGCAGTGACGATAGTTCTCGGTTTATTCAAGGCGTATGTAGCCGGGAACAACAACTATTAATATTAATAGATGTGAATAAATTATTAACCGAAGAAGAAATTGCGGATTATTCAACATTTTAGATTGCTGATGATATGGCAGAAGACATTACTCCCACTCAACCATCATCAACTTCTTTACTGGTTAATCCACCACCAGAAGATAAACGTCGTGAAAAACAAAAGAAACAACAAAATGATACTAAGAATGAACATGATAACGATGAAAAAACCGATAGACCACCACGTCATGGCTTGTTTGATGAATATGTATAACTCAAAACAATTTTTGTAGGAGACAACGCTATGACAACTTATATTCTTGTTGCAGCTTTTACTTTTCTCGGCCTAATTACAGTGTCGAGCATTGTGCGTTTATTTAAAAAAAATCGCATGCAAGCAGAAAAAATTGCCGGTTTGCAAAATCAATTGTCGGTACTTTGCATTGGCGCGGTTGGCACAGATGAGCGTATTTTACGTTTTGAACAAACCTTGAATAAACTCAAAGAACATCAAAATACATTAGATTTAGGAACCACTACGCAACAAAGTTACGAGCATGCTATTCGCCTAGCCCGTAAAGGTGTCGGCATTAATCAGTTAATTGATAGCTGTAACCTAAGTGATGAAGAAGCACACTTAATCAGTCGGCTTCATGGCGGCGACATCCAAAACAGTCATATTCAAGAAATTCACTAAAGATTTGGTAAATACGCTTGAGGTTTTCCAACGAGGTAACCTTGAACATAATCCACGCCATAACTCTGTAATAAATCCATCGTTTCTTGGTTTTCGACAAACTCTGCGACTACTTTTTTATCTAAGCTATGTGCAATATCGATCATGGACTTAACCAGTAGTTGATCAACAGAATCATTAATTAAGTCAGTGATAAATCCACCATCAATTTTTAATATATCGACTGGGAAATGTTTTAAATAACTATAAGAGTTAAATCCGGCGCCAAAATCATCTAAAGCAAAACGACACCCTAAAGAACGTAAGCGTTCAACCATTGCTTTGGTTTGTTCAAAATTTGAAATGGCCGAAGTTTCCGTTATTTCAAATACAACCCGATGTGGCTCAACACCTGTCTGAGCGAGCTTTTTCTCCACTAAGGGATATAAATTATGATCGAGGAAAATATTACCCGATAAATTGATGGTAATCGAAATCTCTGGCGCCATCATGCTTAGCAAATCAAATGCTCGATTCACCACCCACAAATCGATTTGATGAATTAATCCCATCGCCTCAGCAACCGGAATAAACGAGTTTGGATAATGTAAGGTCCCATCTTCATCACGCATTCGAATTAAACATTCATAATGTGTGACATTGCCAGCGGAGAAAGAATGGATAGGCTGGAATTCTAATAGAAAGTTCTCTTGTTTTAATGCTGCACGAATACGCGGTGCCCACTTCACATTATGACGAAGAACATGCATTTCACGATCAGCCAAACTAAACAAATGAACACGATTACGGCCACGATTTTTGGCGGTGAAACATGCTTGATTGGCTTGAGACAAAACTTCCCCCGAAGATATCTCATTGATACCTTCAATTATTTTGACACCAATACTCACCGATAAATGATAAAAATGTTCATTAAATTCAAAGCTGTAACCATCAAACAAGGTACGTAAACCTTCAGCATGATCCAATGCTGATGCCTCATCAAGGTTATTAACTAACACAGCATATTCATCGGAACCGATGCGTACTAAAGTATCATCGGTAGCAAAATAGCTGCGTAAAGAATTTGCTACCTGGATCAGTAATTCATCGCCGGCTTCATGTCCTTCAGCATCATTTAATACTTTAAAGCTATCTAAATCGATATAGAATAAAGCGCTGCTGCTATTAAAATTTAATGTCTGTGTCAGGCACAAATCAAGAGCTTGCTCTAGGCGACGGCGGTTTGATAAGCCAGTTAAATCATCGTGGGTAAGAGAAAATTTTAATCGAGCTTCCATGACCTTCAAATTAGCCAACTCGTCTTCTATTTTTGCTTGATGTTTTGCAACAACATCTCGTTCTCTTTTAACCGCTAATGCCGTAGTCACCGCTGGGGGAAAAGACTCTGCTGTTAATGGCCGATAATGTAAGGAAGTCACCGCATGACCTAGATCGGTCAAGATTTGAGCGTGATCCCATTGCGATTCTTTAGTTAAAGCGATAATTGGGATCAAGCGCCATTCATCAAACTGGTCCATGATCGAACGAAGATCGTGGGCGTTCATATCCGTGAGATTACTATCTAAGACAATTAAGTCGACATCACAAATATCATCTTTAATGCCTTGGCGAAGGTGCGCGATCACCCCTTCACCATCATGTACACCGGTAATATCGGAAAAACCACTGATTTTCAACATGGTTTCCATAAAGGCCACGTCTGAAATATTAGCACTGGCTATAATAATTTTAGAGTCAAGCAAATCATCAACATCAGAGGCCGTAATAGGCACTACCTGTTGTTGTATTGTGAGCTCTTTATCTAGCTCAAATTTGCTGTCAATCACCATTTCCATCAGTTACATCTTTGCCGCATTGCGAAAACCATCTATAAGTAACGATAAAGACAGTATCCTTTTTATTTATAAAAATCAACACTTAACCGTATTTATATAATCCTATTTGTTATGTGTTGGTATTTTCACAACAAGTACTTTTTCACTTCCCTATAAAAAAAAAACTTAATCAGCTAAGTTTTTATCTTTTATTTCAGGAACTTTGCCGGCTATGTGATAAGCATAGGCAATCACTTCGGCAATCACTCGGTACAGCAAAGGAGGAATCTCATCACCAAGATCTAACTCACTTAAAAATGCTGCCAATATGGCATCTTCCCGCAATGGAATGCCATGTTCCTTAGCAATGCGGATAATTTCTTCTGCTATGTCGCCCTCACCTGATGCGGTTACTGTTGGTGCATTTTCCCCATCATATTGCAGCGCAATCGCTTGTAAAGGTTTGTTTATATGGCTCATACAGATATATCAACTAAAGAATCAGTTTGATAAAAGTTTGATGCTGAAACCGTACTTACTGAAACATTGCCACAGCGACAACTTAAATGATTGATGTTGACACCTAACTTTTCTAAATCCGCATTTAAGATCGCCATATTCTCTTCCAGTAATGTTGCAGTTTCCGCTCTCTCAGCACATAACATCACTTTGACACTTTCAGCATACATATTAATAGTGGCTTGTAAGGGACCCAGATTTTGAGTGTCTAAGGTCAATTGCACATTCCAAGCATCCTCATCTTCATCATTTTGATTACGTTGATGTTGCTCAATACGCATCTGCAAAATATCAAGTCGATCTTTATCTTTTAACGGTAGATCCACCAACCATACATTAGGGTTTGTCGGTGAATCAGGATCTTTCAACATTGATAATTGATTAAATTGCACTTTGGCATGCACGCCTTCAACTTCTCTTAATAACTCTCTTAATACAACTAGTTCTGCAGCTAATACCCGATTTTGTACTTGTGGCTGTTTGTCAGCTAAAACTTCGGCCGCTTTGATGGTTTGACCTAATACTGTTGTTTGGTTTTGAGACTTAACATCAGATGTTGACTCTGAAGAATTGCCAAAACTCGCCATTAATAATGATAGTAACTGCGTTGGTGTTTTGCCCATCGATGCAAGTGCCGTCTGTATTTGTGCCGGTAATTTTGACAAATCTTGTGGCATTTTTGTCAAAACCGCTAATGCTGATTGAGCCTGAACAGGTAGAGATTTTATATCTAGTTTTGCATCAGGTGAAAGAGTTTGATTACCTTTAGCGATCACCGACTCCAAAGCGGTAATTAATCGTAATAAATTAGCTTTAAAGTCTTGATTACTGCTCGTTGGATTACTTAATAATTGACGTTCAAGGAACACACCTGAATTTTGTATTGCTTGTCTAAACGCGTCAGGTTTCACCACTGCCGGTTTTTCTAATACATGCTGTAATAACTGTTTGACTTCTTTAATCACAGGTTCAGAAACTGTCTTTTGTTGTTGGACTTTCACAAGTCCATCCAACTTGGTTTTTGCTACTGGCTGCTGCGGCAAAAGCTCACGTATTTTGTCTAAAATCAAGGTATTGCGCTGACTATGATCCGCTTTTAACTTTATCGCTAGTGGGTTTAAACCTACGACTTCCAATACCAATTTTTCATTGGGTTTAAATGTCGTATTAAGTCGTGAAATATCAATCTCAAATTGCTGCTTGATAATAGCTGGTGGTGTCGGTTTGCTTGCAACATGCTGCGGAGACTCGACTTTAACTGATTGAGTAGCTTGTTTAATGTTTAGAGGAGCTTGTTTTGTTGCTTGCAAAGCCTGTTTACTAATTCCAGGGTCTTGTTTAAGCTGCTCGGGAAGTTTTTGACTCTGTTGCAAGTTGGGTTTTGATTTAACTTGCTGCGGGATAGCTTGAGCAAGATCCTTTGTTGTTAATAACAAGCGCTTGTCATCAAGCACTTTAAGCACTTCTACCGGCAGTTGTTGACCAACTTTTAAGCTTAGGGGTAATACTGGATTATTGAGTTTGGTAATCGCTACAGCATCTTTAGCCTGCACCAATTTCAACATTAGTTTGCCGTCTGCTGTCTGCACCACTTCTAACTGTACTGTCTGTCCTTGTTTTAAGTCAATTGGCGTTTTTAACTCCAACATCATGTCAGCAACACGCAATTTTACAAGCTCAGCCATCATTGCATTTGTCAAAACAACAGCATCAACACGTTGACCAACGGTTAAATTGGCTAATAAATTGGCAGGAAGCTCTTTAATTGTTCCTACTGAATTTTGTAGCATTTGTTGAATCAACATATCAATGACCATTTTTACTGATACACAGCAAGCCTAGTGTATCAAACTATTGCATAAGCTAGAGCTTCACAAAGCATTTAAACCGCGACATTACAGCTCGTCACTTTGCAATATCGCCCCGTATTTATGTGTATTTATTCGGTCTTGAAATAGTTTGCTACACTACAACAATGTATCAAGCACGATCCGAAGGGAAACACTGAATGATGAATAAAAAAATCACCACTTGGTATACCCGTGAAAATGGCACTGTATTAGGGCCTTTTTCTAACGCTATCATCAAAAACAAGATATTAATTGGTCGTTTATCAGATAGTGATGAGGTCAGTATTGATCAACAATCATGGCAGCTTATTTCCACTGTTACTGATCTAAGTAATCGTACGGAACCCGAAGAACTTGAACGCTCTAAAAGAAATCTCGATGAACGAGATGGTTTTGATCGCCGTCACTCCGAAGTAACAGTCTCAGATGAAAACCTACAAAAACGCACGCAAGAAGAGAGGCGTAGCAGTGAAGACGACCGTGATATCGAATACCGTCAGTTACGCACTTTATTATTAAAAAGATACCGCCAACATAAAGAACGACTATTTTGGCCACTGATGGCTATATTTTTAATCATGTCGGTAACCCTAGGCTTAGCTCTGGTATTTCCCACTAAACTGCCAATGCCATTGCCTAATTGTGAAACAGTTGCAGGTCCCAATATCAACTGGAATAACTGCTCAAAAGCTAAAACAGACCTACATCAGCAAGACTTAAATGGTGCTCAGTTACGGAGTAGTAAATTGCTTGGCTCAAGCCTTTGGAATGCTTCTCTTATAGCCGCAGATCTCGCTTATGCCGATCTGCGTTTTACTGATCTAAGTTACAGTCAATTACAAAATAGCAGCTTAATTGGTGCCAATTTACAAAAAGCCAACCTATCTTATGCTGACTTAACAAATGCAGATTTCTCTTTTGCTGATCTCACCGCTGCAAATTTAGGCGGCAGCAAACTGGATAATGCTATTTTTGATTCTGCTATCTGGCCTGATGGCAGTACTTGTGCCGTAGGCTCTATTGGACAATGTATCATTGCTACTCCGTAGCATGATCTATTTGTATCAATGTAAGGTTTGTGGTGCTGCTAATGTAAATGCAGGAATATCAACATCAAATCGTTCACCATCATCCGCTAACATCAAATAGTGACCTTGCATCATACCCACAGGCGTATCTAACATCGCAGCACTGGTATAAGTGAAGGTTTGCTCTGGACTTAAATGAGGATGCAAGCCGATAACACCATCGCCTTCTACTTCTTGTTCATGACCATTACCACCCGTGATTTTCCAATAACGAGCTAATAATCTAGCTGGATTATCGCCTTGATTTTTAATGGTAATCGTATAAGAAAATAAGTAACGAGATTTTTCAGGTTGTGATTCCTGAACTAAATATGAGGTTTCAACATCAATTAGAATAGAGTTATTTTTATCGTTCATGCAGTCATTATACAACGCTTTGTAGTGCTAATAATCTAGCGCCCATTAATCCAACCTTTGCTTGTAAGATGACATAGACAGGAATTTTTTTGACCAGATGCTGCATTTTCCCTTTTTCTCTAAAGGCATCAAGAAAGCCAGCATCTTGAAAACGTTCAAGATTTTTGGCGGCAATACCTCCAGCAATATACAAACCCGCCATTGGAATAACACTCAAAGCCAAATTACCAGCCTGCGCGCCATAAATCTTAATAAACATATCTAAT
>Ga0209495_1003255_pt1 | contig 10139 bp, 13 predicted proteins | sample EN1Hudsemesocosm_FD_184629 | JGI IMG/M metagenome (GOLD analysis project Ga0209495, IMG submission 184629) | Methane-oxidizing microbial communities from mesocosms in the Hudson Canyon - EN1E Hudson Canyon (SPAdes) (version 2) | ecosystem: Environmental > Aquatic > Marine > Cold seeps | place... | reverse complement strand
TGCTATCTCGCTTCCCTGTTGGGCCGCATGATAACCCGCCGCACTATTTTTTAATGTGTCATGATTCGCGGTGGTTTTTCCGGTTGTATCGTTTAAATATTGATCATAATTAGATTGCATTCCATCCAACGCAGCTGTTCTACCTGATGCTAAGGCAGCATCTAACGCGGCAGCCTGATCATTGTATGCGCTTTGCGATATGATGCCGCTATCTAAGCTAGTGCGTAATTTATCAACCTGCGTGTCATATAAATCATCATACGACGCGAGCAATCCGGCTTTATAGTCATCAAAGCTAAGTTTTGAGGTGGCAGTAAATGCGTTTTCAGCGGCTAATTGGTTTCCGCTTGCCGTTTGTCTGAGTGCTTTTATTGAGCCGATGTGGGCCTGCTCTGCTACGACGGCATTACTGTTTCTGCTTGCAATCGCGGCGGCGGTTTCTTGCGCGTTTTTTTCTGCACTGACTTTAACATCCGCCATCCAGGCTTTGATCTGATCAGACGGTAACGGCTTGGCTAATTGTGTATCTAGTTCTGCTTTTGTTTCTAATGTACGCTGTTTAAAAGTATCCGCAATGCCTTCTAAGGTGGTGCTATATTCCGCTGTAACGCCGGGGATACTATTCAGTAAATCAGTAATGGCGTGATCAATACCCACCAACATGCTAGAAATCACTGTCCCGAATAAATTACCCGCGACTTCTGCAGTACCCCACATAAGGCTGATGCCGTGAATCCCATCCGCCATCACACCGACACCGGTGGCAACGGCATCAACTACGTCACTGGCAACTTGACCAAATCCCCCCGCTTCTAAGGCAGATTCAGTGAAGGCATTAGCAACCGCTTCTAAATATGGCGCAACTTCAACCGCTAGCGAATTACCAAAACCCGAAGCAACAGATTGCGCTTTAGTCATGGAATCGTTAGCGGCTTCAATTTGGGCGGCATCCACACGCGAGACAGCCAAACCGAACGCATCAGCCTCTTGTGCTGCTTTGTTTAATCCTTCAGCACCCAAAGCCATGGTGTTAACTAAACTAACCCCTTCGGAATCGAATAGTTTCATTGCTAAACGAACTTTGTCGGACTGATTGCCAACGCCGTTCATTGCCTCAGAAATTTCAATAAACGCTTGATCAGGCCCTATTTCTTTTAAGTGCTGTGCATCTAGCCCCAGCTCTTTGATCGCGTCTTTTGCTTCACCCGTACCTTTTGCCGCCTCAGCTACGCGTCGCGTCATCCGTTGCAAGGCCATATCCATTGTGCCCACTGACACACCGGTTAATTCCCCCGCATAACGCATACTGGCAAGGGATTTAGTGGTAATGCCGATTTTATCGGACATTTTAGCCAGGGAATCTATATTGCTATTCGCCGATGTAACCATTGCGGCAAGTCCTGTTGCCGCAACTGCACTCATCGCAGTAAAGGCTTTACCCGCCACATTAATATTTTCTCGCGTTTGCGTGGCGAAATCTTTCGTGCCTTTTGATGCCTTGCGCAGTTCATCGTGAAAACTGGCAGATTGGGCGACGAGATCAACGGTTAATGTGGCAAGTGTGCTCATGCTAAAACCTTTTGCATTTGTTGAATATTAAATTGCATTTCGGACTGTTCATCCCTGAGTGGCTCGTGCCCGTTCTTTTCTCTTGCCCGATAGTTATAGTAGGCAATCCATTCTAAATATTCAGCGTGGCTAAGGCGTTGCCCTAGTTCGCTGACTGAACAGCCAAACCGCTCCGCCATGGTCATCCTGATTAAGCGCGCGGGCTGGCTATTTAGTTTTTTTGGAGCGCTTCAACGGCTTCGGCTTGATTAACAACGTGGTTGTAACGTAGCACTTCACTAAAAATCTTAAGAATTACGCTTTGGCCCGTGTTGGCTGAAAATGCTAATAGATCTTCTTCACTGATCTCTTGCTGATTTCCCGCAAGGCCCTGAAGCGCGATTTTTGCATAAAATTCATTGCCTAAATAACGCTCTTCACCCTGTTCGCCCATGCTTTCAATAAACAATTTTCGCTTCAGCGTGTCTTTTTCTTGTTCTGCACCAATATCCCAGATGACTTGGGCGGGGAGTTCGTGTATTTCTACATCGCCTAATCCGTCAATATTGATTGATTGACTGCGTAGGTGTGAAGTTTTGATTAAGTCTTTGTATCCTAATGCCATGATGCTTCCTTATTGATGCGGGTATGTGATGGGTTTCACGATGGGGCTATTCTACCCATCCTACGTATTAGCCGTAGGATGGGTAGAGGTACGAAACCCATCATTAATGTTTAAAAATTAAGCGACAGTCCAAGCGACAGCGCCGGATTGTTTGCCGTAGACAACACCGATTTGCTGTTTGTTGTTTTCCACTGATTCCAACTTAAAGCCATTGGTAATCAATAAAAATTCCGCCGTTGTGCCACCGGGGTAAGTGATTTTCATATTCACAGAATCACTCACTCTTGCTGCAACAATAAAGGCTTGTTGACCTGCATCACCCGGCAAGTAGTTCATGTTTATTTGCTTATCATCAGGGGTTTTTAATCCGCTGATATATTTACGCGTCGTGGCATCGAGCGGCGTGGTTTCGATAAACTCACCCTGCTCACCTACTGCACCAAATGATAAAACGTCGGGAATGGATAAAAATACCGTGGGTGCGGCGATGGTTGAATATTCGACGACTGTACCTGCGCCGATGGTTGCGACTGTTGCGGCCATGATTGTTTCCTATGAGTTATGGTAAATAAAAAAGTCTAATGCTTTCCCTAGCTGACGAAGTTCGTCATCAAATAAATCATTACTTGATTCATGTAACACCAGCGCGACGGGTTGGCCGCCGAGTGTGCCGGTGATTTTATTCAACGCGGTAATGACTAGCGCGCTGAGTTGTTCGGTTTCTGCTTTGCTATCGGCCCAGATGCTGAGTTGATAGCGCGATTGATGCAGGCTATCGTCTAAGCCTAATGTGTAGTTTTTTTGGGTATCGATCAGGTTAAAAACAATCGCGGTATCGTGCTGGTTATGCGATTGCGGAATGATATTGGCGTAAACCGCCACGCCATTCATTGCATTGACATTGCTATCGGTTGTTAATGCGGCGTAGATGCCTTGCTCTATACTCATAATCCGCCTGCTTTGGTGATGTTTTGTTTTAAGCGCTCGGCAAAGCGGTCGATAATGATGTTTTTATTTCTGTCGAATGCGGGACGAATGAAGGGGTGCGGGCGCTGCCGTTTACCGCCTTTTTCCAGTAAATGCGCTTTTAAGTGATTTTTCTTGTTGGCCTTACCTTTTAAGCGCGTCCCGACCGATAAAACCGCTGTATTTTTTTTACTCCGGCCTTTCTTGTCTATTTTCGTGCGACGTTTAATTGATAACTTAGTTTCGCCTGAGAGCACTGGAGCATTGCTTTTAATATCTTTAACCAATGGCGTTGTGGCGTACATCATTGCACCGCGCAATGCTTTGGTGGCTGTTTTCACTTCCAGATCAGCAAGGGCTTTGTCGAGTTCTGCTAGACCTTCTATGTTGGCCGTTAATAACAAGGCATTTTCTCCAGGCATAAAAAAACCCGCTTTAAGCGGGCTTGATGGTGTGTGTGTTTTATTTTATGGGTTTCGTACCTCTACCCATCCTACGATCCATGCAGCCAAAACGTACTGCGTAGGTTACGACTGTAATTTTTCAGTTCTATATAACATTGAACGACAGCGGTATCGGTATTGAAATCATTAACATAAACATTATTCATATACACTGGCTGACTGTGGCTTTTTAGCTTTACATTACCCGTCCATGCGCGCTTTGTGCCCATTGACGGACTGCGAAAATTACCATTGTTTTCATATACCGCGCACTGAGTCATGCCTTTTCCGGTCCATAAAACATAGTTACCGGACTTGTTGGTGTAAAAGAAATCAATCTTCAACGATCCATTGACCATGTGCGCACCCATCTGCACATTCGAGACGTATTGCGCCTTATAGTTGGTAAAAGTTACTTCTGCTAACGCGGCACTGCTGAGCACACTGAGTAGTATGAGTGTTGTTATTAATCGCATTCCCTTCCCCTGATTAGTTGAAAGAGTAATTCTATCAATTTACTAGACTTATTCAACTCTGAGCTTCACCATGATCTGCAATTCTCGGTTGAGTTCTTTGATATTGCTGATGTGTTGGATGTCATAAATTTTTGAGCCTTGTGCAATTTGCCAGGCAGGCGATAGATCAATCAGGGCCGTATCGTATCGCAAGGTAATACGAATATTCGATTCGGCTTGCTCGCTATTCGCGGCGATGTATTCTTTGCCATTAATCGGCTGAATTTCAGCGCGACGCGTGGCAACATCAATCCACGCTATCGTTTGCCCCCCGTATCCGTCGGGCGTTTCGGTTTTTTTCTGAAAGGTGATTTTATGTCTTAGGCGGCCTGATCTCATGCGTAAACCCGATACGGCTGTAACAGCGATTCAACGCCCATGGGGATTTCATGCGATACACTTCCTACCATTGAATTTTCCCTGCTGTTGTACCAGTGGCCTATTAATAGCAGTAAGGCGTGCTGTATTGCGGTGCTGAGTTCGCCTGCAAAGCAATCGCCTGTGCCGCTGTCGGTGAATTCAACCGCCGCACCGCCTTGGGTTAAGCTAAGTTGAAAGCTTGAGCCGGTGGAATTGATCACAAAATAGGGGGTTTTGTTGCTTAGTCCAGCGGGTAAGGTGTGATTGGTGCTTAATATAATCACTTGATCGTCACTGAAACCAAGGCCGTTTGCTGTGAGTGTGTTAGCTGCAAATTCAACCGTTAATGGCACTAAATAACCCGATTGAAAGCTAATATTAATGCTTTCTTCAGCGGGTAATACGCTGGGCCATGCGGCATTGTAAGCAAGGGCTATTTTTCCTGATTGCAATAATACGCGGTAATCTGCTGATGGCATGGTTTGCTGTACGCCATCGCCATCTAAGTAACGCACGCTATCCACGGATAAAAGCGGCAAACGATTTAATGCCTGATCGCTAAAGCAGTCTGCATTTTTAGACCAGCCTTGCTGAACCAATGCGCGATTGCAATGATCCTCTACCCATTGCACAGCACTACTGACCAGGGTGGTGATGAGTAAATCATCATCTGCATGATCAATAACAAGATGGCGCTTGACGCTATCAATATGTAATGGCTGTGCGGCTGGCTGGCTGGTCTGGGTTAGCATGGCTTATTTTTTGGTTGATTTAGTGTCAGAATCTTCAGGCGCTTCATCTTCTGGTTTTTTATCTTCGGGCGGCGTTTCTTCTAGTTCATCTTCTTCAGGCGCATCACCTACCCATTCCGCTAGCTTTGCGACATTAACTAGGTGTTTAGCGTTTTCTTTTGTGACAGACACTTTTTGCCCTGCTTCACACGTTCCGACACGATCAATAAAGGTGCGCTGTAATAGTTTAATTTTTAGCATGGTATAAAAGGGGCTATTGCTAACCCCGCTCCTATAATAATTTATTTTAGTAAAGCGATGGGTTTCGCAAAAGCGCTCTACCCATCCTACGAATCAGCTTGCTTATAATGGTGTTAAATCACCACCGATAATCGCGGCAGGGGTTTCAACGGTGACAGCTAATCGACGTTCTGCACGTACTGTGATTAGGTTTTTAGTGAAGTTATCACCATCTGATTCAGATAATTCAACCACAACACCTTGACGATTATGCACGGTAGCTGCCTGACCAAATGAGCCAACTAGAAAGCTATCTTGCGTAATGGCAACGGACTGAATGACAGGTAAGCCAAATAATACCGGCTGGCCCGCAGCATTGATGTTAATGCGCACTTGCCCTGCAGTTGCAGTGAATAGATCAATTTCAATTTCTCCAAAATCAATTGGGTTAAGCATGATGGCATCGGCTGGGTAGCCTGATGCGAAGGCTTGCGCAATGACTTTGCGAATTAAGGCTAATTTTTTAAGCGATGTACCTAATGCCGCGTCAGCAATGCCATGTGCTGTGTAGTTAGCGGGTAATAATAAACCGGATAATTGACCAACACCTGAACCTGCACCGATTTGAATTTCTGCCTTTTGGTCAACGCCGTACATCATTCGTGCATTGATATACGCGGCTAGGGCGGGCGCATCATCAGCTAATTGACGGGATACTTTAGTCCAATGCGCAATGGTGCTAACGGGCATCTGTTTTAATTCAAAAGTAATATCGGTTTCAGGTTTTGCGCCCCCCTCTGCAACTGCCGCCGCATTATTAACAAAGGTCGCTTCACGGGTATATTCAACCGCGTTGCTGGCCGTTGGAATGCCCATTAACGCCTGTTCTAGCGTTAATAGCTGTGTTGCACCTGGAACAATACCTGCTTTTCTATCAGGTGCAACGGTTGCATCTGTACCGGTTGCGGTATTGTTCTGCACTTCAAAGCGGGCTTTTTGCGTACTGCCATTTGTAAAGTTGCTGTACGCATCCGAGCCAGTGAACTGTTTACCCATGCTGATCGCGGCATCACCATCACCACCGCCGCCACTGTTATTTTGCTCCAATGAAAGCAATCGATCAGCCACCTCTCTTTGTTGTACGCCGAGCGCATCAATGGCATTTTTTGTTTCTGTGCTTTGCGTGCCGTTGGCTTTGATTTCTTCGTTAGCTTTGGCTTGGAAGGCAGTCATTGAATTTTCAATGCCTTCGATTTGTTTTAATACTTTCTCAATAGGATCTGGCATAATTTTATTCTCATATTTTTGACATAAAAAAACCAGCGTCTAAGCTGGCTTATTGATTGCGCTACATTCCTTCCTTGGAATATGAACTACTTAAAATGTTGTCGGTTGCGCAACACCGCGAATAGCCCACATAAAACCTTCCTGAAGCTTTGTTTTTCCAAGGCTTACGCATCTTTGATCATTACTTGATAGACCCTGCAGTTTCTCAACAAGTTCGCCGCACTTTCCAGCCAAATCTTTGCATTCGTTCATTAAGTCAATTTCTTCTTGAGATAAATCTCTATAGCCTTTTATCTTTTCGTGCTGATCTTTCATAATGTTTCCTTATTTTCTGACATAAAAAAACCAGCGTCTAAGCCGGCTTATTGGGTTACGTTATAACGATGCGGGAACTTTCAGCCGCTCTAAAGCGTTGGCTATGTCTCGCATTGCAGTGTTATTCGGTGGCTCAGACTCACTCCGAAACAGCGATTTAGCACGACTGGATAACGCAGTTGCCAGTCCTTTTGAAAGTCCGCCTGAATCTCTCAGGAATGTTTCGTAATCTTTTATGGTTTCAATTTTTTCTATTTTTTGATCAATGCTTTGGGCATTAAATGGTAATGATTTAAAGTGCTGGCTAAAATTGGCTTTGTTACTAACGCCAACCGCATCGCTAATGGTGTCGATAAAACCAGCGTCTAAGGCTTCGCTTGAATTAAGCCAGGTTTCAGAGTCCATCATTTCGCTGATTTCATCGCTATCTTTACCGCTTTTTTTAGCGTAGATGTTGATTGCACCCGCTTTTAGTTTATCCATGACATCCGCATAATCGCGCATTTCATCCGATCCACCGTAAGCGCCGCCTGCTGGATTATGAATCATAATATAAGCATCTTCAGGCATGGTAATCACATCACCCGCCATTAATACAGTAGATGCCGCACTAGCCGCAATGCCGGTTACATGGCTATATACTTTTGCAGGGTGCGCTTTTAATGCGTTATACATGGCTAAGCCATCGAGCATATTGCCGCCAGGCGAATGAATCGATAGGTTGATTGATTTAGCGGTGGTGTTACTTTTTAGTTCGTTAATGAATTCAGACGCAGACACACCCCACAATCCAATTTCATCGTGCAAAGCAATATCAATACAATCATTGCCTTTGTTTTTAATCACATACCAAGATTTCATTGTTACTGCTCCACTGTTGCGGGTGGGACTGAGCCGCCCATTGTTCGAGGTTCGCCAAGTTTATCAACGGGCATTAAGTTCATTTGTGCCGTTAGCATTTCGCCACCTGATAATTCAGGCAGGTTTTCATTTTTACGGCATTCATTACGCGTTTTTAGCCCGTTCTGTACGGCTTTGGCATGAATTTCCATGCGATCTTTTAAGCTTGACCTTAATAGCGCATCTAAATTGAATTCTGCCACGATGCCTTGCGATCTTTGTTTAGGTGTTAATACGCGCTGGTGAATCACTTGTTCGATCATTTCCAGCATGGGCCTTAGCTTTAACTTGTGAAAACCATCTACAATTTGCTGTACGCTGGAACCGAGTGAGGTACTTTCACTGGTATCGTTGATCAAAATAGACGGAACGCCAAACCAACGGGCTAAATCTTGTACGGCAAAACGTCGAGTCTCTAATAATTGAATGTCTGCAGGTGACATGCCGAGCGGTTCAAATTTGAATTGAGCTTCTAAAACGTACAATTCTCGACCGCTACCCGTTGCAATATCGCCAAAATTATCTCTAACGGCTTGGCGCTGTTCTTTATTGAGGACTTTATCGCTCATTAATACACCTGGGCGGCGGGCATCTTTTTTAAAGGTGCGCTTGGTGTGGTTTTGCGCTTCAATCGCTACGCTAACGGATGAGCGCATATATTCCAGAGGTGACATGCCGATCACGCCATTACCCATGCCGCGAATGTGCATTATATCGCTTTCAAGATAAACCACGCCATCTTGTCCGTAGGAATAGACATAAACTAAACTGCCATCATCAGCAACGATCACTTCCATTTGATCGGAGGCTAAAGGCCATAGCGCGATGACTTCGCCGGCATGATCTCGGTCTATTCGTGCATACGCATTACCTCTTAACACCAAATTAAGAATCATAAACATCCAAAACTCCATTGAGGTTTGGCGCTTATTGGGCGAGTCGTGCAATATGGCGTAAATTCGCTGGTTTTTTGCTGTTATGCGCTGGTCTTGGCTATCAACTTGATAAACCATCAGCGGCAATGAGGCGATATTTTCAACTAATAAGGTGACACACGCCCAAACGGTTGAGACTTGCAATGATGAATCAACCCCAACCGAAGGCGAATCGTCGTGCGCGGTGGTTAATGGGGTGGAATCTTGGCTACCTTTGCGCTGTTCGGTTGCGTTACTACGCCAGCCTTTAAACATTCTTGAAAAATAGCTCATAACATTATGGGGTTGTTTAGGAAGTCGTTAAAATCGCCTTCGTCATTATCATCAACTAACATTGCCCGACCGATTGCCATAATTAGCGCAACAGCAGGATCAATCTTTTCTGATGATTTGTTTTTTGCGGGTTTTATGTTGCCCGCTGGATCTTGATCGGCCACTAAGTTACTCATGGCCCAATTTAATACCGGATCATTCAGGTGCTTTATTTCTCCAATCAAATAACGGCGCTCGATGTCTTTCATTGGAGCGTTCATGCTGGCATAGCCTTGCCCGAATGCGACCATAGGCACTTCAATTTCTATTAAATCATTGACTAATTGCGAGCTGTTCCAGCGATCGAACGCAATTTCTTTGACTTCTGCACATTCCATCAGCTTTTCTATGTCTGATTTAATCCAGTTGTAGTCAATTACGTTGCCAGGCGTTAAGGTTAACCAGCCATCATCAGCCCAGCGCGTTAAAGGCACGGGCGTTTTTCTGATGTTGTTATGAACGGCTTCTTCGGGTAAATAGTGCTTACCGAATGCAATCCATTCGCCAGAATTCATAATGGCGACACCGCAAAGGCTGGATATATCCGAAACACTGGATAAATCAAGCCCCATGTAGACTTCTTTTACGTCATTGAAGTTGATTTCATTAAATCCGCAATAGCATTGCTTCCATTTTTCAATATTGCACCAAAGGCTTGCGCCGGTTGTCCAAATATTCAGGTGCTTGGTTAAGAAGTTTACTAAGGCGGTGGGCATGAATTCCGCTTTTTTTGCCTGCTTTTTAAGGTAATCAAGGCTAACGGATACGCCTAAATTTGGGTTTGCCTTGATCCAGTTGTCGGGGTTTTTCCAATTATCGCCCTCGAAGTCTTTTGCATCGAGCGTGTAAATTATGGAAAAGAAACTGTCATCGTCGATAATGCCTTTTAAAACTTTGATGGCATAATCGCGGATTTCGTAACAAATTCCGTTTTTATTAAATCCAGCGGTAGTAATGGCCCA
>Ga0209495_1003252_pt1 | contig 10144 bp, 9 predicted proteins | sample EN1Hudsemesocosm_FD_184629 | JGI IMG/M metagenome (GOLD analysis project Ga0209495, IMG submission 184629) | Methane-oxidizing microbial communities from mesocosms in the Hudson Canyon - EN1E Hudson Canyon (SPAdes) (version 2) | ecosystem: Environmental > Aquatic > Marine > Cold seeps | place... | reverse complement strand
TGTTCTGCCAGGCTATTCCAAAGGCTTTCACGACTGCTGACTTCAAAGCCGAGCAGGCTAACACGCTCAATTACGTCACCGATTAAGCGTTCTATATTATCTAGCGCACGCTCTTCTTCACGGCTTACAAATGAAATGGCATGCCCTTTTGCACCTGCACGACCTGTACGGCCAATGCGGTGTACGTAATCTTCAGCCAGATAGGGTAGGTTAAAGTTAACCACATGCTCCAGACCTTGAATGTCTAGGCCTCGGGCGGCTACTTCTGTGGCGATTAATACTTGTATTTTCGCTGATTTAAAATCAGCCAATGCTCTGCGACGTGAACCCTGGCTTTTATCGCCATGGCATATGGCTACGTCAAACTTCTCTTTTTTAAGTTTGCGCATGAGTGCATCAGCCTGGTCTTTGGTGCTGGTAAATACCAATACCTGAAACCAATTGTATTTATTAATCAGTTCTACAAATAAATCGATTTTCCGTCGTTCTTCAACGGGGTAAACAGTGTGCTCTACGGTGTCTGCCGTTGCGTTTTGCTTGGCCATACTAACCACTTGGTGCTTAACCAGCATCTTGTGTGCTAGCTCGTTAACCGCGGGTGAAATGGTGGCAGAAAACAGAAGCGTTTGACGCTTTTTAGGCGTTTTTTGAAGCAAGGACTGAACATCGGCAATAAAGCCCATGTCCAACATTCTGTCAGCTTCGTCGAGCACTACAAACTCGACCTTTGAAAGGTTTACGTTACATTGCTCCATGTGCTCAAGTAGGCGCCCTGGCGTCGATATGATGATATCAGCACCTGCTTGGAGTTTTTTCTGCTGCCCGCTCATTTTTACACCGCCATAAAGGGCGACTATTTTAAAGGGCAAAAACTGGGCATAACGTTTAATGGTTTCTGCCAGTTGCTCTGCTAGCTCTCTTGTGGGTGTGAGAATGAGTGCGCGAGCATTACCTGGTAAAGCAGGCTTGGGGCGGTCGTGCATTTGTTGCAGTATAGGGATTGCAAAGGCTGCTGTTTTACCTGTACCTGTTTGCGCATTGGCTAGAATATCTTTACCGCGTCGGGCTGGGATAATGGCATTCTGTTGTACGGGAGTCATCTCTTTGTAGCCACAGGCGTCTAGGGCTTGTTGAAGTTCTGGTGCCAAGTCTAAAGATGAAAATATCATGGTAAATCCTACGTAGATCAGGTCTTAATTAAAAATATCGGGCATTGATTAAAAATATCAGGTATTAACTAAAGACAAAGTACTCGGCATTAAAATCAAGCGTATCTTCTCCTATTATCGCTTCAAGTGGCCCTGGGTCTGCTTCTTTTTTGAAGTTTAGATAGGCCGCGACGCTTACGACTAAGTCACCGTTATCTTCCTGGAACAGTACTTCGTCTTTGTTTATTGCTTTAAGTAACTGTTTCTTTTGGTTATTAGATACGGCTATTTCTTGAATGCTCATAAATTTCCTAGTTGTCTGATCTGCGCGAGGTTGGTTAGCGCTAATATGGCCTGCATTATACTGTAGTTTTAGTTATAGTACGCGCCCACTTTGTTTATTAATGAATATTACCATGCAACCTCAAGCAGACCCGTTTATTGTGCCTTTGTGCAATGAAGAAATTGAGATTATTTATCAGGATGAGCATCTTTTATTAATTAATAAACCCAGTGTTTTATTGAGCCTTTCTGGTAAGCATCCATTAAATGAAGATTCAGTTCACTTTCGTTTGGTGAAAGATTTTCCAACGGCAACGATGGTTCACCGACTCGATTTTGGCACTTCAGGGCTTTTAATTATTGCACTGAATAAGCAAATTAATGCTCACCTTACTAAGCAATTTCAAGATAGAACGGTAGATAAAACCTATACGGCGTTGTTACATGGGCATCTCCCTGAAGATAGCGGCCGTATAGACGCGCCTATTGCTAAAGATAAGCCTAATTTTCCGCTACAAAAAATCTGTTATGAGAGCGGTAAGCCTGCTGTGACGAATTACGAAGTGATTGATCGTTTGCAGCAACCATTGTCTACACGGGTTACATTTAAGCCTGTGTCTGGCCGAACACATCAATTGCGTATTCATAGTCAGAAAATAGGCCACCCCATTTTAGGATGTGATTTATACGCGAGTGATGAGGCCTTTTTTATGGCTAATAGGTTAATGCTACATGCAGAACGAATTGAGTTTGATCACCCTGTGACGGGGGAAAGAATTAAAGGGTTTAGTCCTTGTCCATTTTAGAAAATATTAAAGAAGGCTATGATATGAACTTACAAGAATCAATCGAGCTAATTAAGAGTTTTAGCAATAAAGAGCTAGCACTGGCAACGGAAGTAGATAGCTCTCGAAGCGCTGAGTTGGAACAACAAAAATCAATTCAATTTCCTCCTGAACTTAAAGCGTATATTGATACAGTCTGCCCCTTGCAGGGCTTAGATATTGAAAGTGTAGGGCACCCCGTTGAGCTGTTATCAAGGGCTGAAACTGCTTGGGAGATGCAGGGTTATAATGTTAACCCTGCAACGAAAGCGCTTATTCCGGGTTGGAATGAATCTTGGTTTTTAATCGCTACTGAAGGGGGAGACCCCATTATAGTTGATCTTAGTGAAAACAATGAGTCATCTATAGTTTACAGTGCTATGCGAGGAGCCGGTGCCTGGGAGTTTTGCCCCATTGCGGATTCTATCAGTCAGTTTTTATTATGCGCTTTAGCGGTTGAACATGCTTTGAATTTCCCTGGCATTAAAGAGCCTCTGGATGAAGACTTTAATTTAGTCGGTGAGGCTGCTCGCTGGTTGTTTCCTTTTCTAAAGCAACATGCTGAAGAGTATTATGATGAGTGGGCGTCTGTGTTTGAGAATTATTAGCCTTTTGTCATTTGAATTTTCTTGGCTTTGCCCGAGCAGTGGGTTCAGCTTGTGATGGATCATCTGGCCAGTTATGTTTTGGATAACGGCCTTTCATTTCTTTCTTTACATCCTGATAACTACTTTTCCAAAAACCGGCTAAATCTTGTGTGACTTGAAGCGGTCGACGGGCGGGTGATAATAGGTGAATAAGTAGTTTGACCTTGCCATTAGCTATGGTGGGAGTGTCTTGTTGCCCAAACATTTCCTGAAGTTTTACCGCTAATATCGGTGGGGTTTGCGTGTAGTCGATGAGTATTTTTGAGCCGGAAGGCACTTGTATTCGTTCTGGCGCTAATGTGTCTAATTGTTGAGGAAGAGGCCAGGGGAGTCTTGTCGCTAACAGGGCTTTGAGGTCGAGTTTCTTGAAGTGATTAATGTGTGAGACTTCATCAAGGTAGGGCAGCAACCAGTCTTCCATGTCTGATAATAATCCTTTGTTCGACATTTCAGGCCAAACGTCGCCTTGGTTTTTGTCTAATTTCTTGCGAAGTAATTCTATTCGGGCGCACCAGCTTTTTAATTCTGGTGTCCAAGGCAGTAGTTCTAAGCCCTTTCTACGCACCAGTTCAGTCAGCGCTTTGTTTTTTTGTTCTTTGGGAATGTTGTTTATTGCTTTTCGCTCGATGACTAATTTGCCTATTAAGGTTTGTTCTTCTGCTACCAGGCGGCTGGTTCGGTCGTTCCAATCGATGTGTAGTGTCTGCTTGAAATTGTTAGGTGAAATCTCTTTTAGGTTTTCGATATTTAGCGGAGAGGCTAGAAAGATTTTATCTTTGCTTGAGCCACTTTGACCACCTAGCTGAACAATCGCAATAACAGGGTGACGTTGCATTGGATCGTTTTGACGCAGGGTTGCCTGCCGACCATTACTGAGTTTGTAATCATAACTATTTTCAGAGTGTCTGAGTGCAATTCTATCAGGGTAGGCGAGTGCTGTTAGTAACCCTATGGCTATGTTTGAATTAGTGCTGTTCTTGATATTGGTATTGATGCTGGCTTGCTTTGTTTGTGGTGCAAGCTTGAGTTGATTAAGGGTGCGTTCAAATTGCTTTGCCAACTGTTGAATACGTGAGAGTAAATGTTTGTTTGAGTGGCTTGCAGGCCTATCGCCATTAATAAGTTCCAGGCGTGACTCAATGTCGGATGAAGAACTGTCTAACGGGTCTCTCTCTGATAATAGTGCGGCTATTTGGCATGCCAAACGAGTGTGGCCTAATGCCTGGCTATTAATCAGCATATGCGCCAAGCGAGGGTGTAGTGGCAGTTGTGCCATCGCTTCACCGTGGCTGGTCAGCGCGTTGGCTCGCTCACATACTGCATCTAGTGCGCCTAGTTGTCTTAATAGTTCTGTGGCTTGTTGAAAAGGGGCTTTCGCTGGAATAGTCATCCAGCGTAGCTCTTCGGGTTCACTAATTCCCCATTTAAAAAGTTGCAAGGCGAGTGGTGTTAAATCAGCTTGTTCTATTTCGGGGGTGGCATAGCTGGCTAATGATTGTTGTTGGTCTTCAGACCATAAACGATAACAAACACCAGGTTCAGTTCGTCCTGCTCGCCCTGCTCTTTGCTTGGCTGAGGCTTTGGAGACACGTTCTGTTTTTAAACGCGTCATGGCGGTTTTAGGATCGTACTCAGGGAGGCGAGCGAGCCCCGAATCAATAACGACCCGTACACCGTCAATGGTTAAGCTGGTTTCTGCCAGTGCGGTGGTTAATACAATTTTTCGTGTGTTTTTGGGGGCTGGCTGAATTGCTTTACGCTGTTCTTGTAGTGATAAACTGCCAAAAAGAGGGGTGATTAAAATATCACTTCTGTTGGTTAGCTCTCGTGATATGAGTTTATTAACTTCTCTTATTTCACCTTGCCCTGGTAGAAATACTAGCAGGCTTCCCGTTTGCTCTTCTAGCGCTTGTAAAATGGTGCTCGCCACCCTGTCTGTTATTCTGTCTCCCCATGATTGTTGAGCTTGGTATTTAGCTGCTTGGCCATAAATAATATCAATGGGAAAGCTACGACCTTCACTACTGACAATAGGTGCATCATTCAATAACTCGCCAATCTTTTCGCCATCAAGGGTGGCTGACATCACGAGTATCTTTAGGGGCTGCTCTCGTAGGTCTGCAAATAGCTCTCGACCTTGCAGGGTTAGCGCTAGCCCTAAGTCTGCATCAAGGCTTCTTTCGTGAAACTCATCAAAAATTACTAAGCCTATGCCGTCTAACGAAGGGTCGTCCTGTAGCATTCTATTGAGAATACCCTCTGTAACCACTTCAATGCGGGTGTGTTGGCTTATTTTAGTGTCCATGCGAACACGGTAGCCAACGGTTTCTCCCACTTTTTCATTGAGTAAGTCAGCCATACGCTCTGCTGCTGCACGAGTAGCAATGCGTCGAGGTTCTAACATGATAATTTTTTGATTGTGTAGCCATGGCTCGTTGAGCAAAGCAAGGGGAACCATGGTCGTTTTACCTGCCCCAGGTGGTGCTTGAAGTACTAGCTCATGATGGTTGAATAGGGCTGATTTAATATCGTCTAGAATGTCTTCAATGGGGAGATTTTGTACTTTCAATATTGATTTCATAACGCTCGCCATCGGCTTCTACTTGTGTGAGTTTTACCAGGAGGTAATCCCACTCTTTGGCAAACCATAGAATACTATCTCTTTTGTCTGATTCTGTACGCACTTTTTTTACAATAACTGCCGTAACATCACCGAGTTCAGTGCTAAGTGATTCTTCCCCTTGCCGTTCAAAGCTGAATTCTTTGAGATAGCCACCGTCTGCGACTTGATAGCGTAAGTCGTGCTTGCCTGCCATTAGGTCTAGTCTGAGTTGTAATTGATAGCCTAACTTATCAATCGCACCCTTTGGAATGGCCATAGACCAGGGGACTCCTTGTACGTCATTAAGTACCTTATGTTTATTCCAGTTGAATTCTAAGGTAGCTCTTCGGTTAGTGACCGCCCAGCCGCTTCGTTTGTAATGATAGGTGATGGGAATTACTTTTCCCTCTGTCCATTGAAAGTAAACAGATTCATTTATCTCAGCGAGGAAAGAGTCAACATTAAACTGATAACGCCAGATATTGCTGGAAAGCTGAATTAGGGTATGAGTAGCTGTTCCATTTATAGGAATGCCATTTTCGAATTCTGCTTTATATTGGGTAACGCTGGGTTTTAGCTCTAAAGCGGCTAGCGCAGAAGGTAGCGCTAGCAAAAGCAAAGCAGAAATTAGGTATACTGAATGCAGGGCGTTAAGTAATTGCATTCGACTATGTTGATGGTTTTTAGAGCTGGCTTCAAGCAAATAAATTAAAGTTAATTATTCACTTGCGCCATTTACATGTTGTTCCCCTGACTCTGAAAGCAATGTTTGATCAAGGCTGGCTTGATTTCCTATCATTTTCAATCGCCCCTGTGCGAACCATTTAATGGCTCTGGGGTAAATTTGATGTTCCTGAATCAGAACCTTGGCAGCGAGGCTTTCAGCTGTTTCATCTGGAGTAATAGGAACCTGTGCCTGAAGCACGTTAGGGCCGCCATCAAGTTCTTCTGTAACAAAGTGAACGGTAACACCATGTTCATCTTCACCTGCGTCAATGGCTCTTTGATGCGTATTCAACCCACGGTACTTAGGCAGTAATGAGGGGTGAATGTTTAGCATACGGTCACTGTAGTGACGAACAAACTCTGGGGTCAGTATTCGCATAAAACCCGCAAGTACAACTAAATCAGGTGAGAAGTGGTCGATTTTGGCTTGTAGTGCCTGATCAAAATGTTCTCTGCTGTCGAAGTCTTTATGAGAAATGACTTCAGTTGCAATACCTGCATTAGTCGCTCTTGTTAAACCATAAGCACTTTCTTTATTGCATATAACTGCACTGATTTTCGCTGGAATTGTTCCGTTTTGGGTCGCATCTATAATTGCTTGCAGATTTGACCCGCTACCGGAAATAAGGACAACCAGTGAAATTTCTGGTTGGCTCATTAAGCGCTCAACCCTTTAAGGTCTACTTGCTCTTCGTCTGCCTGTGCTGTTTCGATGTTACCCATTATCCAAGGTGACTCGCCTTCAGCTTCTAGTAGTGAAATGGCGGCCTGTGCATTATCTGCAGGTATAACAAGTACCATGCCTACGCCACAGTTTAAGGTGCGGTACATTTCACGCATCTCAACATTGCCTTTTTCCTGAATCCATTTGAATACAGGTGGAATGTTCCAGCTTGTTGTATCAATAACTGCTTTTGTTCCTTCTGGTAGTACACGTGGAATATTTTCTAATAAACCACCGCCAGTAATGTGTGAAAGCGCATTTACCTGGCTGCTTTTAATAAGCTTAAGCAAAGGCTTAACATAAATACGTGTTGGCTCCATTAGCGCTTCTGCTAGAGGTTTGTCACCAACCACTTCATTTAGGTCTGCATTAGAGACTTCAATGATTTTTCTGATTAATGAGTAACCATTCGAGTGTGGGCCCGAAGAAGGAAGGCCAACAAGTACATCGCCAGCGCCAACCTTGCTGCCGTCGATTAACTCAGACTTTTCAGCAATACCGACACAGAATCCGGCAAGATCATAATCTCCGCCTTCATACATGCCTGGCATTTCAGCTGTTTCTCCACCTACCAGTGATGCGCCTGAAAGCTCACAGCCAGCGCCAATACCTGCAACAACATTCGCGGCTACATCAACATCTAATTTCCCCGTCGCATAATAGTCGAGAAAGAATAGCGGTTCTGCGCCAGCAACGATTAGATCATTTACACACATGGCTACGAGGTCAATACCAATGGTGTCGTGTTGGTTTAAGTCCATGGCTAAGCGAAGCTTTGTGCCTACGCCATCAGTGCCGGAAACCAACACAGGCTGCTTATAACCTGTTGGTAGTTCAAAGAGTGCGCCGAACCCACCCAGTCCTGCCATTACTTCAGGACGACGTGTTTTTTTAGCAACGCCTTTAATACGTTCAATCAGGGCGTTTCCGGCATCTATATCAACACCGGCATCTTTGTAGCTTATGGACTGCGTTTCTGGCTTGTTTGTCATCGTTTTCTCTGCGGCTATTTTAAGGACGAAGCGATAAAGCGCGGTATTTTAACAGTTGATGAATAGAACAGCCAACATAGGAACAAATGTTTTATTGGTGTATTATCTCTATTCTATTGATTTGTCGTTATTTATGGATGCTGGTTTGATTAGAATTAATACAGAAAAGTTAATAAAAACATTAGGTAAGCTATTTTTTGTAATTTTATTTACTTCTTTTTCAAGTTTAATTTCTGCTTCTCAGATTATTGGACTTTATCAGTCTGAAGTATTGGTGAGCTCTCAAGAGACAGAAGAACGACAAAAAGCATTCAGTTTGGCGCTGAATGAAGTCTTGGTAAGAGTGTCAGGCAAGGCATCAGTACTTGATAACGCTGAGTTAATGCAGGCGCTTACTCAGCCTGAAAAATTAGTACAGAAATTCAGTTATAAAACATTTGATGCCAATGTTAGCCCGAATCGTGTTTCTGGCGCATTACAGACTCGCCCTGATGCTAAGTCAGACCTATCAACGCCTTATGTTTTTTCTCATACAATGAGTGTCGTTTTTTCTCGTTTAGCGATCAATAATTTTCTGAAACAATATGGTGAGCCTGTATGGGGTGGGAATCGTCCTGCGGTTTTATTGTGGGTAGCGGTAGAAGAAAAGGGTGTTCGAAGTGTTGTTAGTGCGGCTTCTGATACGACGTTTGCCTCCGCGCTAATGCGTGCTGCAAAAATAAGAGGCGTGCCACTTTATTTACCAGCGATGGACTCTCAAGATGGTGCGCTGGTAAATTCTTCTGATATTTGGGGGCTTTTTATTGATTCTTTAAAAGAAGCTTCTAGTCGATATCATGCGGATGCAGTGTTGGCTGGGCGATTGGGGCAGAGTCGAACGGCTGATGGCTCGTATCAATGGTCAGGTCAGTGGGTCTTTGAACTTAAAGGTGTTGTTTATACTGGCACGGTCGAAGGTCAATCGATAGATGAGGCGGCTATGTCATTAATTGCCCCTATTGCTGAAGACCTATCTGAACGTTATGCCATTCTCGGTGGGGAAGCCTTACTGAATAGTGAAATAGAGCTGGAAATTAGCGATATTAAAACAATGGAAGACTATGTAGGGGTAACACGGTATATTGAATCACTACCGCCTGTTAGTTCTGCCCAGCTTACTTGGGTTAAAGGTGAGAAAATTCGTTTTTCTGTGAGTTTAAAAGGATATTTAGAGCAATTGGAAGAGCATATTGAACTTGATTCAAAGCTGTCAGCTGAAATTACTCAGTCGTTTGACCTTAGTGATCGTTCTCGACTTTATTACCGTTGGTCTACGTTGAATTAGTATGATTCTTCAATGGCATCACTTACCCAATGTGCTGACTTTTTTACGGATTGTATTGGTGATTCCTTTTGCTGCCAGTATATATTTCGAATCATACCGACAAGCGCTCATACTCTTTTTTGTTGCAGGGGTTTCTGATGGTGTTGATGGATTTTTAGCACGACATTTTAATTGGAAATCTCGTTTTGGTGAAATAGCGGACCCTTTGGCAGATAAACTGTTGCTTGTTACGGCTTATGTGATGTTAACCATTACGGGTCACCTTCCATTATGGTTAACGGTTTTAGTTTTTTCCCGAGACCTTATTATTGTTGCCAGCGCGTTAATTTATCATTATTGGGTTGGGGCTTATAAAATGACGCCCTCACTGCTTGGAAAAACAAATACTTTTCTGCAAATTGTTTATGTATTAATGATCGTTGTTTCACTGGCGGGTATTCAAATGCCCCAACTTGCGTTGGACTATGGTGCTTGGGCTGTGGCGATTATAGCGGTGCTTAGCTGCACCCATTATGGGATGGTATGGGGACGAAAAGCCTACCTGTTAAAGAAGTAGATTATGAAACGAAATAACGATAGCTGTCAGCCTCAGCAACTTACTTTATCCGTTAAGCTTAGGCAAGATTCCACTTTTGATAATTTTTTAGGGGCTGCGAATACGAAGAATAGCGCTATCCTTACTCATGCCTTGAATACTGAAGAGACGTTTGTTTACATTTGTGGTGAGCAGGGGAGTGGTAAGACGCATTTATTGAATGCTTGTTGCAATGCATTGGAAGCTAAAAGCAAGCGTGTAATGTTTATCTCTCTTAGAGAATTAGATGCACTCAGCTCGCACCTATTTGACGAGCTTGAAGCATTTGATGTGGTTATTT
>Ga0209495_1003248_pt1 | contig 10148 bp, 10 predicted proteins | sample EN1Hudsemesocosm_FD_184629 | JGI IMG/M metagenome (GOLD analysis project Ga0209495, IMG submission 184629) | Methane-oxidizing microbial communities from mesocosms in the Hudson Canyon - EN1E Hudson Canyon (SPAdes) (version 2) | ecosystem: Environmental > Aquatic > Marine > Cold seeps | place... | reverse complement strand
CCTATAAACAAGTATTTAAAACTACTTCCAGTTAGCCTGCTTAGCTTTTTGCAATTTTTCATAACCTTCGAGCAATGCAGTGTGTCGTTCAAATCCCTGTAAACTTAACCCTGGACAGTGGAGATTATGGAATAAGGCTTCACCTTCGACGATTTTAATGCCATCAATCACTGTTTGCTGACCATACATCAATGCTAAGCCGTGTTCATAATCGGCATAGTCACGTTCATCATCCCATTTTATTTCTAATAGGGCTTTTAAACATAAGTTATGTCTTCTTGCTGCATCATCAGCTTGATCCAATGATAAACACCACTCAATCCAATCGATAGCTTCTTCATCTTGCAGGGCAAGGCATAGCATGGCTTTAATTTCACCTAGGCGAATACTAGACCATAAGGTATTAGGATCAGGAGCCAAGCCTATAAATGGTGCGGCTAACGTTTGGTCGTTATAGCCACCATCATCTAGGCGTTCTAGAACATCTCGCCACTGTGCTTTATTACCTTGTGCAAGCGTTAAGAAGTCTTCGCGAAACAAAGCACCTTCATTATTGTTTTCCCATACAAGTTCATCAACGGGATAAATATCTGACATACCCGGTACCAATATACGGCAGGCATACACATTCAAATGCTCATAATCAGAGATGTAAATATCAAAACCCATGTCATGAATAAGCTTGCTCAAATATTCAAATTCATCACCGGTATTACTGTCATGGTCCCAATCATAGAACTCAAAGTCGGGCGTTTTCTTGAAGAAATCATTCGAAATATAACCACTGGAATCAATAAAATGCATTTCTAAGTTTGCTGGCGAGGCGACTTCTTCAATATCAAAGATAGGCGGATGAAACACATCTAACTGGTCTAGATTTCGACCTTGTAATAGCTCTGTTACCGTTCTTTCTAACGCGACCTCAAAACTAGGGTGAGCACCAAAAGAGGCAAAAACAGACCCATCTTTTGGATTAATCAGGGTGACACTCATTACAGGATATTTACCGCCTAATGAGGCATCAGCAACTTTAAGTGTGTAACCATGACCTTCTAGCTCGGTGATGGCCTGTTTGATTAAGGGGTAACGATTAATCACTTCTTGTGGCACATCTGGCAGGCAAATACCTTCGGCAATGATCTTATTCTTCACATAGCGTTCAAATACTTCAGATAGGCTCTGAACACGAGCTTCATTCTTAGTATTGCCTGCCGACATACCATTACTAACAAAGATGTTGGCAATAACATTAATGGGAATATAGACCGCTTCGCCATCACGTAAACGATGATAAGGCGCGGCACAAATACCACGTTCACCTGTGCCTGAATTAATATCAAATAGCTTAGCAGGACTGAGTTCATTTTCAGGATCGAAGTATGACCATAAAGACGCATCCATTAAACCTTCAGGCATCTCTTCTGTTGAGCTATCAAACCAACGTTCATTTGGATAATGTACAAAGTCATTCTGGCTATGTTGTTCACCAAGATAAAAATCGGCAAAAAAGTAGTTACAGCTCAAGCGCTCAAAGTATTCACCTAGGGCACTGGCAAGACACGATTTCTCTGTGCTACCTTTACCATTAGTAAACATAAGTGGGCATGATTTATCACGAATATGTACTGAATAAACATTGCTGATAGGGTTTAACCATGACGCTTGTTCAATATCAAAACCAAATGATTTCAGCTTTGCCTGCATGGTAGCAATACTCGTTTCTAAGTCGCTATCTTTACCTTTGATATATGTTTTTTCTGTCATATTCTTCATCCTATCTACAAAAAATTAACCCCCTTAGACAGGGGGTTAAAATAGTTAATCTTCATGTTCGTCTAACAGTTACTGTTTTTTAGGTTTCTCAACACCAATAGCACCATCAGAACGAGCCATTAAGTATGCATATAGCTGATCACGACCCGCCATTACTTTCACATTCGCTTTCCAATTAGGCATGCTGCCTATTGTGCCCGACTTACCATTTTCAACAACATTGAAAAACTCTTTCTCAGAAATCACTTTTAAGCTATCTGCTAAGTTAGGACCCACCATGCCTTGACCATATGTGCCATGACAACGCGCACACCAGTTACGGTAAAGTTTAAAGCCAGCATAACTGTTAGCATCTAATTTATTGCCATCAACAACACTATAAAGTGCTGATTCGTTCTCATTTTCAGCGGGGCTGCTAACAGCATCCGTAACAGGGGCAGTGACTGGAGTAACAACTTCTTCAACAACTGGCGCAACAGTCTCAACAACGATTTCTGGTTCAGCCGCTTCTACTACCTGTTCAACTGCTTTAGGTGCAACAGCAACGGCTCCTGAATAAGCATCATTGCTACCGTTCATTGCAGGCCAGATGGCGACCACAAAAAAGATCCCAAGCGCGACATGGAGGAGGAGTGCGACTATTGCTTTCATTGCTGTTCCTTAGTTATTGAAGATGTATATAGTAATAATATCACTTGAACCTAATCAATGGCTATAAAAGCTAATCTATAGCGTAGGATAATGAGACAATATGCAAACTATTAAATTTAAGGTTTCATCAAAATGAGTACTGAGCAAACATTAATGCAACGTGGTGATTCAAGCTGTGAATTATGTGGTGCGGATAACAATCTCTCTGTTTATGAAGTACCTCCTACTAGTGATGGTAGTCCGGAACAGGCTGTTTTAGTTTGCCAAACCTGCCAAGATCAAATCAATGCACCAGATACGATGGATACAAATCATTGGCGCTGTCTGAATGATGCGATGTGGAAGCCTGAGCCAGCGATCCAAGTCATGGCATGGCGCTTATTAAAGCGCTTAAGTTCTGAAGGCTGGGCTAATGATCTCCTTGATATGCTTTATTTAGAAGATGAAGTGCAACAATGGGCTGAAGCGACTGAAACCAACGGTGATAATGAATCAAGCGATCATAAAGATAGTAATGGTGCAGCGTTGTTTGCTGGTGACAGCGTGACACTCATTAAGGATCTTGATGTTAAAGGAGCAAACTTCACCGCTAAACGCGGCACGATGGTGAAGAACATTTCTTTGACAAGTAACCCTGAACAGATTGAAGGGCGTGTTAACGGAACGCGTATTGTTCTTTTAACTAAGTTTTTGAAGAAAGCCTAGGTTTAAAGGAAGAAAGAAGATCGTTGCGTAGCTTGGGCTTTCGTCCAATATCATAGAGTTCGCACCTGAGCTAAAGCTAGTAGAAATTAAGAATAATCGAGCTGGCGCCACGCTTCATACAAGATAATCGAGGTCGCATTAGAGAGATTCAAACTTCGGCTGTTTGCTTGCATAGGGATCTTAATTTTCTGATCTGCTGAAACAGCATCTAAAACCTCAGCAGGCAAACCTCTAGATTCAGGGCCAAACAGCATTACATCTTCATCTTGAAAGCTCGCTTGGCTATGAAATTGTGCTGCCTTGGTTGTGCACGCAAAAAGGCGACGAGCGCCCAACCACGTTTGAAATGCTGCGAAGTCAGCGTGAACCTTCATCTGTGCATATTCATGATAATCTAAGCCTGCACGACGAAGACGCTTATCATCCAACTCAAAACTCATTGGCTCGATAAGGTGAAGTTGCGCTCCCGAATTAGCACATAGGCGAATGATAGCCCCTGTATTAGACGGTATTTCAGGCTCATAAAGTGCAATATGTAACATTATTAAATACTTCCATGTTGTTTTGTCACATCCACGTATAAGGTTAAGTTTTGACCTGGTTTTAATAACGTGCGGTCACTCAAACCATTCCATTCTCGTACCTGCGCCACACTGACATTAAACTTCTGAGATATCTTCCAAAGTGAGTCGCCACTTCGTATTTTATAGTTAACAGAGCGTACTGTTTTACTTGAAGATATGTTTTTACCTTTGGTCCAAATAACCAATTTCTGACCTAGGCTTAATGTATCGCCAGGTGCTTTTCCATTCCAACGTGTTAGTTTTTTAACATCTACTTTATAAGTATTGGCAAGATCCCACCAAGTATCGCCAGCAACAACGGTATGAATTTTCTTGCTACCTGTTTGCTTTTTGTTTTGTCGTGTCGCTAAACGTTGGCTAGCCGACATAGGATAACTGCTCGGCTTACCCGAAGCGATAGGAATCAACAAATGCCGTCCTGCTCGAATACTAGAGCTCCCCAAACCATTGGCTTCTTTGATAACCGCTACGGTCGTTTTATAATGCTTGGCAATAAGGCCTAATGATTCGCCTGTCTTAATTTTATGACGAGTCCATTGCACTCGCTCACTCGCAGGAAGATCTGCCAAGGCTTGTTGAAAGATCGCTGCCTTTTCCACTGGCACAACTAAATTATGGGGTCCCTCAGGTCGAGTTGCCCAACGATTAAAACCAGGGTTAAGCTGATAAATGTCATCTGTTGTCATTCCCGCCAGTTTTGCCGCAACTGACAAATCTATTTGCGATCCCACTTCAACCACCATCAAGAAAGGTGAATTATCAATTGGGCTTAGTGTGAGTTGATACTTGTCAGGATCATTAATCAAATGAGCAACAGCCATAAGCTTAGGTACATAAGCAGAGGTTTCTTTTGGTAAGTCTAATGACCAAAAGTCTGTTGCCTTGCCTGCTTTTTTGTTTTTCTTTATTGCTCGTCCAACCGTGCCTTCACCACAATTATAAGCTGCAAGAGCTAACTGCCAATCACCAAAGTCATTGTGTAGCTTTTGCAAATAATCCAATGCGGCACGCGTAGATTCAATAACATCACGGCGGCCGTCATACCACCAATTCTGTTGCAACCCATAGACCTTGCCCGTTCCAGGAATGAACTGCCATAGACCTGCAGCACGACCATGAGAATAGGCAAAAGGTTGGAAGCCACTTTCTACCACAGGTAGAAGTGCAATTTCTAAAGGCATATTGCGCTGCTCTAACTCATCAACAATATGATGCAGATAAGGTCTTGCTCTCTCGACGACACGATCAACATACTCAGGGTGTTTTACAAACCATGCTAATTGTTTTTCTGTCGCAGAATGTAGCGTTGGGTAAGGGATGGCATAACCATTACGTATCCGCTGCCATAAATCTGTAATCGGGGCAGGTGTAATATTTTTTAGTTCAACATCTTCAACAACACTTTCTGACAGACTATTCACCTCATTATCTTGAGGCTCTCCATAGGCTTGTTGCCATGTTGTTTCAGGGGTAATTTGCTCTTCAACCTGCTGCTCAGAATCCACTGCGGTGCTTTCAACTTTTGTGAAAGGCGCAGTACATGAAGCCATCAAAATAGAAATCAATATTGATAGCAGTAATTTTAACGTTATTTTATATTTCACCATAACCGCTGATTATAAATCAGATATGCTTCCATGTCTGTTTCAAACCTGTGCATAAACTCGCATTTTTAGGACATTGATATTAGCAAAGGTCAATAATGCGCTAAACTATAGGCTTAATGAGGGATATAAAGGTTAAGAGTGTGATGGAATTTCAAGGGCAAGTCTCGAAAATGAAGGTGTCATTAGCTGACAAAAATGCGACACCAACGTATCACATGGTCTTAGGTGAGCAGCAGATTGAAATGAATGCCTTAATTGGTCAGCAAGTACACTTCCGCTTTGCAGGTGAAATCCACTGTCAGGCATGCGATCGCCTTACAAAGAAAAGTTACAGTGGCGGGTTCTGCTTTCCTTGCTCTCAACAATTAGCACAATGTGATCTGTGCATGATGAAACCTGAAACCTGTCATTTTAATGCAGGAACCTGCCGAGAACCCCAATGGGCAGAAGACGTATGCATGCAAAACCATTATGTCTATTTAGCCAATAGCTCTGGCATTAAAGTAGGAATTACACGATTTAATCAAATTCCTACTCGCTGGATAGATCAGGGGGCAACACAAGCTATTCCTATTTTCAAAGTTAAAACTCGACATCAATCTGGTTTAGTCGAAGTTATCTTTAAATCTCATGTTGCAGACAAAACAGACTGGCGTAAGATGCTGAAAGGTTCAGCAGATCCGATTGATCTTGCTGCAAGACGTGATGAATTAATGGCTGAATGCCATGATGAGATTGCCGCTCTTCAACAGCGTTTTGGTGAGGATGCTATTGAGCCTTTACTCAATGAATCAATTGTTGAAATCAACTATCCCGTTTTGCACTATCCTGAGAAAGTAAAATCATTTAACTTTGATAAAACACCTGAGATTAGTGGTGAATTACAAGGCATAAAAGGTCAATATCTCATTTTAGATGGTGGCGTATTAAATATTCGCAAGTTCAGCGGATATCATCTAACAATGGTAGCGGAAGGGTGACGTGGTTAATTCAAAAGTCATTCTGAGACACTGTGGCTCAAAGCCAAAATAACCTGCACATTAATAAGGCACTCTAAAACTATGTTCTATCAATTAATACGAAAACTGATGTTCAAATTTGATGCTGAAAAAGCACATCATTTGGGGCTAAATGGCTTGAACTTCCTCGAAATGTCAGGGTTCTCGTCATTACTATACCCAAAACAAGCAGCCACCCCCGTTAAGGTAATGGGGCTAACATTTCCGAATGCTGTAGGTTTGGCGGCAGGCTTGGACAAAAATGGTGACTATATAGAGGCTTTATCAAGTGTAGGTTTTGGCTTTGTCGAAATTGGTACGGTTACCCCAAGACCGCAAGATGGTAATCCAAAACCTCGCTTATTTAGACTGCCTAAGGCTGAAGCAATTATTAACCGTATGGGGTTTAACAATCTCGGTGTTGATCATTTGGTCGAACAAGTAAAAGTGGCCCAAGCAGATGCCATCATAGGTATCAATATCGGCAAGAACTTTGATACGCCGGTTGAAAAGGCGGTTGATGATTACTTAATTGGCTTAAACAAGGTGTACGTCCACGCTGACTATATAACCATTAATATTTCTTCACCTAATACGCCTGGCTTGAGAACATTACAGTTTGGTGAATCACTGAATGAATTATTAAGTGCTCTAAAACAAGAGCAAACAACATTACACCAAAAACACGATCGCTACGTACCTATGGCTGTCAAAATTGCACCTGATCTTACTGATGATGAAGTTGAAGAGCTTGCCGAAGCGTTTACAAAGCATAAAATCGATGCCGTTATTGCAACAAATACCACCATGTCTCGTGACGGTGTTGAAGGGCTTCAATTTGGTGATGAAGCGGGAGGCTTAAGTGGGCGTCCTGTATTTGAAAGTTCGACAGAAATTGTCAGAAAATTTAAACAATTATTACCCGAAGACTTGCCGATAATTGCTGCAGGTGGGATTATGTCAGGCGACGATGCCTTAAAGAAATTAGATGCAGGCGCAAGCCTTGTGCAAATCTATAGCGGATTCATCTATCAAGGACCAAAGCTAGTCCAAAATATTATTAATTCAATTGAACAAAGGAAGTAACAATGGAAGCAGGAACAAATAGTGTCGTAATGGCATGGTTAATCAATATCGCATTTGCAATCGCAATTGTTGTTATTGGTCGAATGGTTGTTAAGTGGCTTGTAAAATTAATCCGTAAATTATTAGTTCGTTCTGATATCGACCCCATTTTAGTTAATTTCACCAGCTCAATCGCCAATGCAGTGCTATTGTTATTAGTCTTAATCGCTGCTCTAAATCAACTAGGCGTAGACACAACTTCATTCATCGCTCTACTCGGTGCGGCAGGCTTAGCTATTGGTCTGGCTCTTAAAGATTCATTACAAAACTTTGCTGCAGGCGTGATGATGATCATCTTCCGCCCCTTTAAGTTAGGCGACTTCATCGAAGCGGGTGGCGTTACAGGTGTTGTAGAACAAATTAGCATCTTTAGCACAATGATGAAAACGGGCGACAACCGTGAAATTATTATTCCAAATGGTCAAATCTACGCAGGTGCCATTACTAATTTTTCTGCTCGAGATACACGTCGAATTGATATGGTCTTTGGCATCGGTTATGACGATGACATGCTTAAAGCAAAGAAAATAATGGAAGACATTTTATCTGGCCATGAATTGATTTTAGATGAACCAGCACCTGGTGTTGCTGTTGCAGAACTTGCCGATAGCAGTGTTAATTTTAATGTTCGCCCGTGGGTTAATAGTGCAGATTATTGGGGTGTCCGTTCAGATCTAATCGAAAAAATTAAGTTGGCCTTTGATAAAGAAGGCATTTCGATTCCTTATCCGCAAATGGATATCCATACAGATAAATAAGATGATGCATTAACGTATATTGAAGCCCGTGGTGATAAAAATCAGTACGGGCTTTTTTGTTTCAACATAAATAAAAAGGTAGTGTGTTATGAATATCAAGATGTTGTTTATTGCTCTATTCACTTTTGTATTAATGGGCTGTGTACAGTCTGCTGGCGTAAGATATGGTGACGCGCCAAGCTACAGAAGTGCTCCACCTCCTCATGCGCCGGCTCATGGATATCGCCACAAACACAAAAAGCATGACATGTCTTATGACTCGGGGCTTAGTGCGTATGTCGTTCTTGGCATGACTGATCATTATTATGATAGTGGTGTTTACTACCGCTATCGCGATAGTGGCTGGCAAGTAAGTGGTAGTATTGGCGGCCACTGGGAAGACACCGTTGATCGTGCTGTACCTTCAAAACTTTATAAATCAAAGATGAAGGATGTTAAACATCACAAGAATCATCATGGTAAAGGTAAAGGCAAAGATAAAAAGAAAAAATGGGATGACGATTAAAAACCATCTTTCCATTTTCTAACAGCAGTAAAAACCTGTTGCTTTGTTTCTAGCGGCTGAGCAGACCATTGCTCAGCTGCTTTTTTCACTTGTTCATTATCACAACGTAAAAATGGGTTAGTGTCTAACTCCAGCGCTATATGTGACGGTAAGCTTGGTAGACCACGTTGGCGTAACTGTTCTGTATGCTTAAGCCGCTGTTGAATCTTCTTATTGTCAGGCTCAATCTCAGCAGCAAAACGTAAATTAGCCTGCGTATATTCATGAGCACAATACACACGTGTATCCAAAGGTAATTGAGCTATTTGCTGCAATGATTGGAACAAGACATCTGCTGGTCCACTATGTAACCGCCCACAGCCCGCGCCAAATAAAGCATCTCCACAAAACAAACAGTCCTCAATTAAAAAACCAATATGCCCTGCGGTATGACCGGGGATATCTAAAACACGAAGGCTAGGAAAGTGAGCATTAATAACTAAATCATCACATGCGCCAAGGGGGTGAGAGATATGTGGAATGAATTCATTTTTTGGGCCATAAACAGGAATATCATAACGCTTAAGCAGTCGCTCTATTCCATCAACATGATCATGACAGCCATGGGTTATTAAGATTGCAACAGGAACAAGCCCCTGCCGCTCAATAGCGGTAATAACAGGTTCAGCATCTCCTGGATCAACAATTAATAGTTGCTGAGATCCTTGCGCCTGAATAAACCAGATATAATTATCTTTAAAAGCAGGGATAGCATCAATCTTTAACATGAGGTTTCACTCGCAGGATAGGTTTATGGTTGATTATAAGACGAATTCAGAAAAAAGGGAGGCACAATGGTGGCAAAGCCCGCTCGGCCAAAATGTCTTAAATCAAGAACAAATAATCATTCAATCATTGTCTAGCCACTTTCACGGTTATTATCAACTTCAGCTAGGCCAAGAGCAGTCCTTATTGCCTTCACTGTCTCGACCAAGCATTCAAAAAGTCATGGCTAACTCTGCAGATGTACAAGGAGAATGCACAGAGTTACCGTTCAAATGCCACAGTATTGATACCTTATTATTAAGTCACGTTTTAGAATTTTCTGACGAACCACATCAAGTTTTACGCGAAGCCGACCGCATTTTGGTTAATGATGGAACCCTCATCTTATGTAGCTTTAACCCGTGGAGCCTGTGGGGATTGCGTCGTTTTTTTTCATGGCGCAAGGATCCACCATGGCACGGCACCTTTTTTAGCCAAACTCGTCTAAAAGATTGGTTGGCGCTATTGAACTTTGAAGTTATCTCAACAAAGCATTTTCTTTTCAGCCCACCTATTCGAAGTAAAAAATGGTTTGATCGCTTTAGCTTGCTAGAACATTGGGGAAAACGTTTATGGCCACTCTTTTCAGGCGTTAGCATTCTCGTTGCTACAAAACGTACAATTCCGCTAACACCCGT
>Ga0209495_1003244_pt1 | contig 10158 bp, 11 predicted proteins | sample EN1Hudsemesocosm_FD_184629 | JGI IMG/M metagenome (GOLD analysis project Ga0209495, IMG submission 184629) | Methane-oxidizing microbial communities from mesocosms in the Hudson Canyon - EN1E Hudson Canyon (SPAdes) (version 2) | ecosystem: Environmental > Aquatic > Marine > Cold seeps | place... | reverse complement strand
AAATATGGGAACAGGCTACGAATAGCATTCCAGTCTTGATTGTCTTTCATAAATCGCAGTTTAGCTTAAATAATTGATGGCAAGGAAAAGCCAAGCCATCGCATTATAGGTTTTTTAGGTATAATTGCTCAGTTTATTAATCGACGAGTTAGTTTTGGACACACATTTAAGCTGTGATCTTGAAACTTGGGATAGAGTTAATGCCGTTATATGAATACCGATGTGATGCATGTGAACATGAGTTTGAAGCATTGCAAAAAATAAGTGATGAGCCATTAAAACATTGCCCTGATTGTGAGCAGCCCCAATTACGCAAGCTAGTCTCTGCTGCTGGCTTTCGCTTGAAGGGGGAGGGTTGGTATGAAACTGATTTTAAAAGTGGTAAAAAACGCAATATAGCAGAGAGCGATACGAGCCCATCAGCAAAAAAAACTGAAGTGGCATCATGACATTGAATACTGCGCTTATCCTGCATTTTGAAGTAACTAAATTAAATGCGTAAATATCTAATTGCAGGTCTATTAGTTTGGATGCCTTTGGGCATTACCTTTCTTGTGGTTCGGGCAATAGTTGGTTTTTTAGATAAAATTTTATTATGGTTACCAGCCGCGTATCAGCCTGACGCTTTATTAGGTATTCATATCCCGGGTTTGGGTGTGGTATTAGCGATAATACTAGTACTGGCTACTGGAATGATCGTCGCCAATTTATTAGGTCGTCGTATTGTTGCCGCGTGGGAGTCATTATTGTCGCGGATCCCGGTTGTGCGCAGTTTGTATGCGGGTATCAAACAGATTATGGAAGCGGTATTAGCCACCGATGCTAAATCCTTTCGCAAAGTATTGTTAATTGAATATCCACGAAAAGGTGTGTGGAGTTTAGCGTTTATGACCTCAGATAGTTTAGGGGAAGTGCAAGCAAAAACAACATCAGATGTGATCAGTGTGTTTATTCCCACCACACCAAACCCGACGTCGGGTTTTGTATTGATGGTGCCAAATAGTGATGTTATACATTTGGACATGAGTGTTGAAGAAGGATTAAAAATGATTATCTCGATGGGGGTAGTCGTGCCAGCATGGCAAAAAGATACGTTAATCAATGTTGATGACATTGATTGATAACAAAAAATGATAATGACTGCATAAGGCAGTGATTTACTTGTACATATATTAAAGATATTGGAATAAACTATGCGTAGCCATTATTGCGGCGATGTTAACGAAACATTAGAAACTCAAACAGTCACGGTCTCTGGATGGATGCACCGTCGTCGAGATCATGGTGGCGTTATTTTTATTGATTTACGAGATCGTGAAGGTCTTGTTCAAGTAGTTTGTAATCCTGAAGATGCGGAAAGTTTTGCAGTGGCAGAGCGAGTACGTAGTGAATATGTTTTACAAGTTGAAGGGGTGGTAAATTTACGCCCAGAAGGCAGCGATAATTCTGATCTGAAAACTGGAAAAATTGAAATTATTGCCAGTAAGTTAGAAATTCTAAACAGCTCAGAAACGCCTCCTTTCCCGCTGACGGAACAAGCAGAAGTGAGTGAAGATGTGCGTTTGCGTCATCGTTATATCGATTTGCGCCGCCCAGAAATGTTGCAAAAATTACGTTTCCGATCACAGATTACACGTCAAATTCGTAACTTTTTAGATGATAACGGCTTTCTAGATATTGAAACGCCAATTTTGACAAAAGCAACGCCAGAGGGTGCTCGCGATTATTTAGTGCCAAGTCGTACACACCGAGGTGATTTTTTTGCTTTGCCACAATCACCACAATTATTTAAACAATTGTTAATGGTGGCGGGCATGGATCGTTATTATCAAGTTGTACGTTGTTTTCGTGATGAAGATTTACGCGCTGATCGTCAACCTGAATTTACGCAAATAGATATTGAAGCTTCTTTTGTTGAAGAAGAAGATTTGATGACAATGATGGAATCAATGATTCGTGATTTGTTTGCCAATGTGCTTGAAGAGGCATTGCCAAACCCCTTCCCACGAATGAGTTATGCAGAAGCGATGGCGCGATTTGGTAGTGATAAACCAGATTTACGTATCGATTTGGAATTAGTTGAAGTTAGCGACTTGATGAAAGAGGTTGATTTCAAGGTGTTCTCTGCACCGGCCAATGACGAAAAAGGTCGTGTAGCGGCTTTACGAGTGCCAAATGGTTCAAGCTTAAGCCGTAAAAATATTGATGAATATACCAAATATGTCAGTATTTATGGCGCGCGAGGATTGGCGTATATCAAGGTCAATGATATCGATGCTGGCCGTGAAGGATTGCAGTCACCAATCTTAAAATTCTTACCGGATGATGTGGTTGATGCCATCATGAAACGGACGGAAGCACAAACGGGTGATTTAGTATTCTTTGGTGCTGATAAAGCTAATATTGTGAACGAAGCCTTAGGTGCATTACGTGTTAAGTTGGGCCATGACTTAGGTATTGTTGCTCATGGCTGGCGTCCACTATGGGTAGTGGCTTTCCCGATGTTTGAATGGGATGACAAAGCGAGTCGTTGGAATGCATTACACCATCCGTTTACCGCACCTCGCGAATCTGATGTTGAATTACTGGATACTGACCCAGGTAAATGTTTATCTCGTGCCTATGATATGGTTTTGAATGGTACGGAGTTAGGCGGTGGTTCTATGCGTATTCATAGCGCTGATGTGCAAAGCAAAGCTTTTGATATATTAGGTATTAGTAAAGAAGAAGCTAACGATAAGTTTGGTTTCCTATTGGAAGCATTGCAATATGGTTGTCCACCCCATGGCGGTTTAGCATTTGGCTTAGACCGATTAGCAATGTTGATGACCGGTTCTGCTTCAATTCGAGATGTAATGGCTTTCCCGAAAACACAGTCTGCAAGTTGTTTATTAACTGATGCGCCAAGCAATGTGAGCGAAGCACAACTTAAAGAATTAAATATTCGATTACGGAAAATACCGACAGTAGAAGAGTAAAAATTAAACTTTAAATAACTTAAAGAGGATTTGCTATGGCCGAACAAATAACACTGAAATCATGTAGTGAGCAGCGTTATGATGTTCGCCGTAGCGATTTACCTTTAAGCTGCCCAACTTCTGAAATGACAGCGTGGGATGCACATCCTAAAGTGTATTTGGATGTTGAAGCAATGGGTGAGGTTTTGTGCCCTTATTGTGGCTCTCTGTATGTTTTGGTAGAAGACCAAAAGTAACTACGGTGAAAACAGTTCATGTCGCCGTAGCTGTCATTTTAAATGACCATGATGAAGTACTACTCGCTTTACGCTCACCAGAGCAACACCAAGGTGGTTTATGGGAGTTTCCTGGCGGCAAAGTGGAAGTGGGTGAATCAGTCAATGAAGCTTTAAAACGAGAAATTAGAGAAGAGCTTAATATCACTATTACCACTGCGGGAGAACTGACCTCAGTAAAGCACGATTATAGTGACAAATCAGTATGGTTAGATGTTTGGAGTGTGACTGGTTTCGAAGGAACCCCACAAGGTCATGAAGGTCAAAAAATACGCTGGTGCGCAATTCATGATTTACAAGAAAATGAATTTCCTGCCGCCAATGCCCCTATTATTTCAGCAATCCAAGCAAAATTTAGCGTGAGCTGTTAAATATAATGAAAAGAGCGAAATATACATGAGTCTTGCAGAATCTATTCCTCAACAGTTACAAAACAGTATTGATCATATTATTGATAATGTCGCGCCTAATCCATGGTTAACAGAAGCCGAAAAGGCGTCGTATATTGAAAAAATTAAAGTTTTATTAAAACAAAAAAATGCCGTTGTCATTGCTCATTATTACGTTGATGATGAGTTGCAAGCGTTAGCCGAAGAAACCGGTGGTTATGTCTCTGACTCCTTGGATATGGCTAATTTTGGTGCACAACATAGCGCAAAAACATTAGTTATTTGTGGTGTACGCTTTATGGGCGAGACTGCTAAAATTCTAAGCCCAGAAAAAACGGTGATCATGCCAACGTTAGAGGCGGAATGTTCATTGGATTTAGGTTGTCCGATAGATGAATTTAGCCAATTTTGTGATCAATATCCTGATAGAGAAGTAGTGGTCTACGCTAATACCAGTGTCGAGGTAAAAGCTCGAGCTGACTGGATCGTTACGTCGAGCAATGCGATACAAATTATTGAAAATTTGATGGCACAAGGTAAAAAAATTGTCTGGGGGCCGGATCGTCATCTAGGTCAGTACATTCAAAACAAAACCGGTGCCGATATGATTTTGTGGCAAGGTCACTGTGTTGTTCATGATGAATTTAAGTTATATGAACTTGAACAGTTAATGGAAAAATATCCGCATGCTGATGTTTTAGTACATCCTGAATCACCAGAAGCAGTTATCGAAAAAGCAGATTTTGTTGGTTCAACCAAACAGATCATTGCAGCAGGTAAAAAATCAAAAGCTGATACGTTAATAATCGCTACCGATCATGGACTGTTTTATAAAATGAGCCAAGTAGTTCCTGAAAAACGCTTAATTCCTGCGCCAACTGGAGGTAAAAGTGCCGCCTGTAAAAGCTGTGCACATTGTCCGTGGATGGCAATGAATACCTTAGTTAATTTGTATGAAACTTTGTCGGAAATGACAAATACTATCGAAGTTGATGAACAGATACGGCTAAAGGCTTTACAGCCTTTAAATCGAATGATCGACTTTTCTTATCAGCAGGGTATTTTGACTGCTGGCGATGCTTGATCAAGTTTTAGTGAAATTCTGAGGGATCTTGATCGTCAGTAGAAGGCATGTCATTACCCTCAATACGATGATTTTCACTTGCCCAATCACCTAAATCAATCAGTTTGCAGCGTTCACTGCAAAAGGGTTTCCATTTTTTTTCCTCTTGCCAAGGAACTGATTTGCCACATTGGGGGCAGTTTACTGCGGTAACCATTTTAGATTTACATCACACACGTGCTAAGAAGAAAGCTTATATCTTCATTAACTTGTTGTGGTCGTTGATTGATATCAAACTGCATCAATCGAACAGTAAAACGATGTTTCCCGCCGCTAATCTCAGGATAATAATCAGCGTTTTGAGGTAGTTTTACTCGAATTAACTGGGTGGGTAAATTGCCATCTAAACTATGTTGGTAGAATCCAGATGATGCACTGTATTCTGCAAAACCGGTACTGCCACGGATTAATTGCAAGCTGATAGTAATCGCTGCACGCACAGCTGAAAAGTGCTCTGACCAATCTAAAATTTGTGCATGGCGCGCTTCATCACTGCTGTGTTGTAGCCAAAAGTGATAAGCGGGTAGATCGAAGTCACAGGTGCCACCCGCAATGCTTGATCGTTGACGAATGCCATAAAGAAAATCATTTTCTCGTAAGCTTTGACCAATTGATGACTTAGTCAGGTGCAGCGCGTCTAGAGTTTGGTCTAGATTGGAAAGTAGTTCTTCTAATGCTGATTTATCAACGCCGGGTGAATTTTCCAGTGCAACAAGATTGCTGATGAGTCTTTCGAGCTCTTTAATAATTTCAGCTTTAAGATCGCTGCGTTCAAATACGGAGAGAATATTAAGTAAACCATCGATAGCATCACGGTTGTTTAATTCAGAATTTTTTTGCAATGCGTTATCAACACGCGCAAACAAGAATTCAAGCCTGAGAAAAGTACGTATACGCTCGTTGAGCGGTTGTTCGTAAATAATAGTTTCGGCCACAATGCGTATTTATGTGAGTGAGCAGTAATTGATAAAGTAGCTATTCTCCATGACTCTGGGGCTACTGGCAACCTATAGAAATAGTCGTGGCAAGATCGAGATATTTTTTATGTAAACTTTCTACTACGACATTGAGTTTCTCAGATGAATTATTATTGATAATTATATCGTCAGCCATGGACGTCCTTTGTAGTGAAGAGCTTTGTGCTACCACAATATCAACGGCCTGTGACTTAGAAATATCATCTCGCTGGCAGAGCCGTTTTAATTGCTCATCAGCATCAATTTCTATGACTAATATTCGATTCACTAAGGATGCCATCTTTGCTTCAATTAACAACGGTACCGAGAGTATGCAATATGGCGATGAACTGTTGTTACTTTGAATTATAAGTTGTTGTCGAATTTTAGGATGTAAAATAGCTTCTAATTGCTGCTTTGCTTCAGGATCAGAAAAAATGACTTGTCGCAGTTGCTGGCGATCCAATTCACCATTGTTGAGTAGAATTTTTTTACTAAAAGTTTGTATGATCTTTTCTAGACAATCTTGGCCTGGCTCTACAAGTTGACGTGCAATAAGATCAGCATCGATGACATCAATGCCAAGAGTGGAAAATAATTGACTTACGGTTGATTTACCACTGGCAATGCCGCCAGTAAGGCCAACTTTCAGCATAAGTTGTTAATGAAAACCTGACCAATTTAAATAGGTCTGATTAATAACATCACCCCAGATTAATGTGATCCAACCGGCTGCAGCGAGGTAAGGTCCAAAAGGTATAGGCACATCTCGATGTTGTTTTCGTAGCGCAATTAAACTGATCCCAACGATTGCGCCAACTAGTGATGAAAGTAAAATAATAGTAGGTAGAAATGACCAACCGATCCAAGCGCCTAGAGCTGCTAACAATTTAAAGTCACCATAACCCATACCCTCTTTTCCTGTGGCTAAACGAAAGCTATGAAAAACTAGCCATAACGATAAATACCCTGCAATTGCACCGATGACACTTGTTTGCAGATCAACATAAGTACCAAATAAATTGAAAAAGATGCCAAACCACAACAAAGGTAAGGTAATGCTGTCGGGGAGCAATTGATGATCAACATCAATAAATGTTAACGCGATTAGTGACCATGTAAGCAATAAGGCACCCAAACAGGCCCAAGAAAAACCAAAGTAATAAGCAACGATGCCAGATAAAATGCCGCAAAGAAGCTCGATCAAAGGATAGCGTAGCGATATTGAAGATTTACATTGTCTGCATTTTCCAGCTAAAACTAAATAACTAATAACAGGAATGTTTTCTAGAGCACTAATCGCATGCTTGCAATGGGGGCAACGGGAACGAGGAGAGCTTAACGTTAAAGGTTCAAGTTCTTGGGGAGGATTACCCGTTAACTCGTCACATTGCTGTTGCCACTCTCGCTGCATCATCAAGGGCAAGCGATAAATAATCACATTCAAAAAACTACCAACTAATAAACCTAGAATAAAAGTGGTGCTAATAAAAAATGGGATTGAACTTTGTAAAAAATCGATAATGGGCATTTATACCACAGCACCTAACTTGAAGATAGGCAAGTACATAGCTATAACCAAAGTACCAATTAGACCGCCAAGAACAACCATGATCATTGGCTCCATTAATGCCGTCATATTATCAACCGCATCATCAACTTCACGTTCATAAAAGTCAGCTACTTTAGATAACATGGCATCTAAAGCACCAGATTCTTCACCGATAGCAACCATTTGCACTACCATATTAGGAAAAAGATCAACATCTGACATGGCTTTATTAAGTTGGGTGCCGGTAGATACATCATCGCGCATCACCATGGTTGCTTCACTAAAGACAATATTACCGGTTGCTCCTGCAACAGAGACCATGGCTTCAACCAAAGGAACACCCGCTTTAAACATGGTAGAAAAGGTACGTGCAAAACGTGCAATAGCACCTTTATATTGCACCATGCCGATAACCGGTATTTTTAGTAATAGCCGATCAAAGAAATGCTGTACTTTTCGAGAACGTTTTTTGGCTTGCATAATGCCCATCACAGTACCAATGATCGAACCAAAAATTAACCACCAATAAGTTTGGAAGACTTGAGAAATATGAATAACTAATTTGGTTAAACCAGGTAAATCCGCGCCAAAACCAGTAAATAAGTCTTCAAATTGAGGAATAACAAAAATCATTAAAATGGCAGTCACAATAAAAGCCACCACAAGAATGGCTACTGGGTAAACTAAGGCTTTTTTGACTTTTGCTTTTAATGCTTCAGTTTTTTCTTTATAGGTAGCAATTTCATTTAATAATGTTTCCAATGTACCGGACTGCTCGCCGGCATGAACTAAACTGATAAATAAGTCATCAAAATGCAAGGGGAATTTTGCTAGCGATTCAGCCAAGCTGGTGCCTGATTCAACATCCGATTTTATGGCTAAAATCATTTCTTGCATGCTGGCATTTTCATGACCTTCACCAATAATTTGCATCGACTGCATTAACGGCACACCGGCTGACATCATGGTAGCGAGCATACGGCTAAATACGGCGATATCAGCTGGTTTTATAGGCGGTTTTCTTGCTGCAAATAAGTCTTTAGGTTTTTTCTTGACTTTTAACGGTGTAATACCCTGCCGGCGTAGATGAGCTTTTACTAAATTTACACTTTCGCCTGCTTGTTCACCTTTGACCCGTCGACCTTGTTTATTAGTGCCTTGCCAGATATAGGTATTAGGAATTTTTGTTTTTTTCTTTTTGTTAGCTTGTGCCACGGATTACTCCTTGATAACACGATTAACTTCTTCGAGACTGGTAAAACCAGCAGCCACTTTTTTTAGACCCGAAGTAAGCAAGTCTGCAACACCTTCTTCCTTTGCCTGATCGGCAAGATTAATAGCATTGCCGCCTTCCATAATAATTCGTCCCATGGCATCGGAAACAGGCATAACCTGATAGACACCTACCCGACCTTTGTATCCTTCGGTACAGCTTTCACAGCCGACGGGTTTATAAACAGAAACACCTTCGTCGACTTGCTCTTGAGTAAAACCTTCTTCCAATAAAACATCTGCGGGGAGGTTTTCTTCTTTTTTACAGTTATTGCAAAGGCGTCTCGCTAAACGTTGTGCAATGATTAACGACACTGCAGAGGCGATGTTAAATGCCGGTACACCCATATTAGCAAGACGAGTTAATGTTTGTGGTGCATCATTGGTATGTAGGGTTGAAAACACCATATGTCCTGTTTGCGCTGCTTTTATAGCAATCTCTGCGGTGTCTAAGTCACGGATCTCCCCCACCATGATGACATCTGGATCTTGACGAAGAAAAGCACGTAAGGCTGCTGGAAAGGTTAAACCAACCGCAGGGTTAACATTCACTTGATTGATACCCGCTAGGCTTATTTCTGCTGGATCTTCAGCCGTTGAAATATTACGGTCATCGGTATTAAGAATGTTTAAAGCGGTATATAACGATACTGTTTTACCACTACCTGTTGGGCCAGTGACCAGTACCATGCCATAAGGTTTATGCATCGTTTCCAAAAAGATTTTCTTTTGATCTTCTTCATAACCCAATGCATCAATACCTAACTGAGCACTGGTCGGGTCCAAAATACGTAATACGATTTTTTCACCAAATAAGGTCGGACAGGTATTGACACGAAAATCGATAGCTTTGGTTTTGGATAACTTCATGCGCATACGACCATCTTGCGGTACACGCCGTTCAGCAATGTTTAATCGAGATAATACTTTTAAACGAGCAGAGATTCGGCCAGCCAAAGCAATAGGAGCGGTTTTACTTTCATGCAAAATACCATCAATTCGGGTGCGAACACGGTATTTTTTTTCATAGGGTTCAAAATGAACATCTGAGGCGCCGGCTTTGATTGCCGTGGTTAAAATGCCATTGATAAAACGAACAACGGGGGTATCATCGATATTAGCATCGCTACCATCATCTTTTTGCTCTGTATCATCAGGTCCCAGGTCAATATCATCTAATTCGGCATCACCAAAATCATCTAATTGGTCATCTGATTTATCCAATGATTTTTCAATTGAATTAGAAAGCTGTACTTCATCAACCAATAAAGGATAAGTATTTAAACCAGTATTAAATTGAAACTCATCTAATGCTTGTAGGTTTGTTGGATCGGACACTGCCACATAAAGTCGTTTACCGCGCTGATATAAAGGCAGCGCATTATGTTGACGGATCAATTTTTCTTGAATAAGGTCAGTCGCGGCCAACTCCATATTCATCGTATTAATATCAAATAAGGGCACACCAAACTCTTGAGAGGCAATAGATGCAAGATCGGCACTAGCGAGAATTTTTTTATTTACTAAGTAACTGACAAAAGCCTGTTTAGATTCTTTAGCGGCAGATTGTGCGCTATGAGCATCTTCATCTGTTAATAGACCGTCGCTAACGA
>Ga0209495_1003242_pt1 | contig 10161 bp, 11 predicted proteins | sample EN1Hudsemesocosm_FD_184629 | JGI IMG/M metagenome (GOLD analysis project Ga0209495, IMG submission 184629) | Methane-oxidizing microbial communities from mesocosms in the Hudson Canyon - EN1E Hudson Canyon (SPAdes) (version 2) | ecosystem: Environmental > Aquatic > Marine > Cold seeps | place... | reverse complement strand
CGTTCAGAATTCTGTGTCATTCCATTAATATTAAGGAGTGACACATTATGTCCAATTCATTTAATTTTGATGAAGCCCTTAAAGACCTACAGTCAGGAAAAGACTTAACCGGTAAAGACGGTATTTTAATGCCGTTAATAAAACAGCTAAAAACCAAATTCTACAACAAACCGGAACGGCGATGTTAGCCCAGGCGAACTCACAATCTGAAACTGTAATGAGTTTGTTGAAATAACAACCGTTAGTTTTACAACGTTAGGTTGACCCAAACCCAGGGGAGCCATTATGAAAAGCGGTGAACAAGTAAAAGATTCAAAGTTATCAACGTCCGTGGAGTTCAACACGGCCAAAGATTTTAAACACAATAACATAACCGTTCCATCGTACAGCGACCAGAACCGTCAACCATCGGCTCTTAACGGTGAAGATTTAAACGATGCCATGGTGTTACTCAATGATTTACTCATTGCCACTGCCGCGTTTTACCCCCAACCATACGACCAGAAGCACCTACCCAATAATATTGCCCTGAAGCTTTACAGGTGACTCTGCACGTTAATAAATTACCCTTGAAACTTATTCTCTTATGCTGCTAATGTGTAATTGTGTTGGGTCAATCTACCTTGAGTAGAATTCGCATGTCTTCCTTCCATGTGATATTAAAGCCACAGCGTTACTGGAGCTTTTGATTATGGATGGTTAAGAGTTCTTAGTAGCGTTCTTGCTGTAGGTTTTATTGACTCAACGCACTCACCAAAATACTAGTTTAGTGCAAAGTCTGGGAGTGCTATCTACAAGAACAGCAAGCTGTCGCGCTTTGCCCCTACGCATATTATTGCTAGGTAGTACCTTTGTTGCTAATGTGGAGTTGTGTGAGGGCTTGCCTATTATTTATACACGCTAATGGTGATGAAAATAATCGGGCTGGGCGTTACCCTTGATTTGTTGTTGGATTGCAGGTGGTAATTATCATCGATGATGAGAAGCTTCATTAATTAAAGCAAGACATCCGCTATAACGTGGTTAAATAAAGCCTCTACAAGGTGCATCTATAATCCTAAAGCACTGAGCTTAAACGGATCAGTACAGGATATCACCCTCTTAGGGTGTCGGGCGTTACAGAACAAGGGGGGCGTTAGTCTAAGTGATGCTTTCTTTCGATAGTGCTTTGAAAAATATTAAGGTGATTGAATAAATTTCTCGGGGTTAGGCTTGCGCGCATAAGTAGTTTAGTCCGGATGAAAGCAGCAACCAGAAACCCGGCTATACGTGGACCCCACGTTGGTCTGGTTTCTGATAAAAAAAGAAAGTTATCAACCCAGAGCCATGAGAGTTGTATTGCAAAGAAAACGATAGTGGCTATGGCAGCCCATTTGAAGATATCTGTTGCACCGGAGCGAACACCGCCTTGGTACGTCCAGCAGGCAATATATATGGTTATAAAGGCACTAATCATGATTGCTGTTCCTCATCTGTTATTTTAGGACCACTGAGGTCTTAATTTGACTTGGTATAATAAAAAATGTTCCTGATTAATATAACTGATTTTAGCTAATAGGCTGTAAGTGAAGTTGAAAAAAATTATTTTTTATTACTGTAGGATTGTTTGTTTTCATGGTTACGTAAGAGGTAAATCAGTTTTAACTTGGGATTAGCTATGCTATCATCATGATTTATCAGGGTTTTGATGTTTTTAAAGCGATAAGTGAGTCCCGCCACCTGAACGATTCAATACATGCGTTGTTAGTTTCTCTTTGTTTATTGAGTTTAGAGAAAGACGTTTAATTTAAATTTTGGAGTAACAAATGCCTATTTACGAATATAAATGCCAGTATTGTGGCAATGTTCATGATGCACTACAGAAAATGGATGCGGAACCGTTAACGGACTGCCCGGCTTGTAAAGAGCCTGGCTTAAAAAAGATGATTTCAGCGGCTGGTTTTAGGTTGAAGGGTACCGGGTGGTATGAAACTGACTTTAAAGGAAAGTCTAAAACAGAAAAGTCGACGGCTGGGCATTCTGCCAGTTGTGCGACAAAATCTGGAGGCTGTGGGCACTAACTTAACGGCGCGTTGCATTCACCGTTGAGTGAGCGTGGAGGTTAATCCCATTATTTAGATTGCGTCCAGCTTTTTAAGGTCGGTACTTGCAATATGAACACTAAAAAAGTAATATCGACGATTTTTTGATTAGGTAAGAGAGCATTATGCGTACCCACTACTGTGGTGAAGTTAACCAGAAACATTTAGAGCAGAAAGTAACCGTATACGGGTGGGTGCATCGACGCCGCGATCATGGTGGCGTTATCTTTATTGATCTCAGAGATAGAGAAGGATTATTACAGATAGTTTTTGACCCGGATTCACCTGAAACATTCACTCTAGGTGAGAGTGTTCGCAGCGAATATGTTCTTGCTATTGAAGGTATTGTTCGTCCAAGACCCGAAGGAACCGTGAACTCCAATATGGCAACGGGAGAAGTTGAGGTTCTGGTTACGCAGGCTGAGGTTTTAAATGCCTCTGAGACACCGCCTTTCCCTATTGAAAGTGATATTGAAGTTAATGAAGAAATGCGCTTGCGTTACCGTTATTTAGATTTACGGCGAACCGAAATGCTAAATAAAATGCGTTTTCGCCGTGATATTACCAAGTGTTTAAGGAATTTTTTGGATGCCAATCAATTCTATGAGATTGAAACGCCTTATTTAACGAAAGCGACGCCCGAAGGGGCAAGAGATTATATTGTTCCCAGCAGGACCCACGAGGATGCTTTTTTTGCATTACCGCAATCGCCTCAGCTTTATAAGCAGTTGTTGATGATTTCTGGTATGGATCGTTACTATCAAGTCGTTCGTTGTTTTCGTGATGAGGATTTGCGCGCGGACCGCCAGCCAGAATTTACTCAATTAGACATTGAAACGTCTTTTATGAATGAAGGCGAGATTATGGCCATTATGGAGCAAATGATTCGTCATTTGTTTGCTGAGACATTGCATGAGTCCTTGCCAGAATCATTTCCTCAGATGACTTATGAGGAAGCTATGCGGCGTTATGGGACGGACCGTCCTGATCTGAGGATACCCTTAGAATTAGTCGATATTGCTGACGAAATGAAGGGCGTAGAGTTTAAGGTGTTTTCTGGGCCAGCGAATAACCCTTTAGGGCGAGTGGCGGCATTGAAGTTGCCTCAGGGTGCGCAATTATCGCGTAAAGAAATTGACGGGTTAACAAAATTTGTTGGTATTTACGGTGCGAAAGGGTTGGCCTATATTAAAGTTAATGACCGTGCCGCGGGAATGGCAGGGTTGCAGTCACCTATTTTGAAATTTATTCCCGATGAAGTGGTCGAAAAAGTGTTACTCAAGGTGGGTGCTGAGACCGGTGACTTGGTGTTTTTCGGTGCAGATAAAACGACGGTTGTTAATGACTCGCTCGGTGCATTGCGCGTTAAACTTGGCAATGATCATGGTTTAATTGAAGGAAAGTGGAAGCCGGTGTGGATTGTAGATTTCCCAATGTTTGAGCGTTCTGATGAAAAGGAAAACTGGCATGCTATTCACCACCCCTTTACGGCACCGAGTTGTGACCGTGATGTGATGCTTGAGAACCCAGGTGCGGCTTTATCTAAAGCGTATGACTTGGTTTTGAATGGCAGTGAAGTGGGCGGCGGTTCTATTCGTATACACAACAGTGAGATGCAGCAAACTGTATTTAACTTATTAGGTGTTGGTGCAGAAGAGGCACAGGAGAAGTTTGGTTTCTTACTTGATGCCTTGAAGTTTGGTTGTCCTCCGCATGGGGGGATTGCTTTTGGGGTCGATCGATTGGTTATGTTGATGACGGATTCAGCGTCTATTCGTGATGTTATTGCTTTTCCTAAAACCCAAACTGCGGCATGTCCGCTGGTCAACGCGCCGGCTCCAGTGAGTGATAAGGATTTGAAAGAGCTTGGTATTAAGTTGCGAACTAAGCCGGCATTAGAAAGTGTTAAGGATAACTGAGTAAAATGACAACTTTAGCCCGTCCTATTCAAGATTATGCATTGTTGGATGACTCGGAATGTGAAGAGCGCATTGTTCTTGCTAAGAAGAAACTCGGTCGTCGTTGTGTTATTTTGGGGCACCATTATCAACGTGATGAGGTGTTTAAGTTTGCAGATCTTTCTGGAGATTCGCTGAAGTTATCAAGAAATGCAGCAAAATCAGAAGCAGACTATATTGTCTTCTGTGGTGTTCATTTTATGGCAGAGGTGGCTGATATTTTGTCTCGGCCCGAACAAATTGCAATTCTCCCTGATTTAGCAGCGGGTTGTTCGATGGCTGATATGGCTAACGAATCTAATGTGCAAAAATGCTGGGATGAGTTAGCCGCTATTATTGATGTAGAGTCTACCGTTACGCCTATTACTTATATTAACTCAGCGGCTGACCTTAAGGCGTTCTGTGGCCAGCATGAAGGGATTGTCTGTACGTCATCAAATGCCAAAAAGATATTAGAGTGGAGTTTTTCGAAACGGGAAAAAGTGTTGTTTTTCCCCGATCAGCATTTGGGGCGTAACACGGGCTTTGATATGGGGATTCCTTTGGAGGAAATGGTTCTGTGGGATTTTAGAAAGCCGCAGGGTGGACTTACTGTCGAGCAGATTAAAAAGGCTAAGATTATTCTTTGGAGTGGTTTTTGCTCGGTTCATCAGGTTTTTCAACCAGAGCATATTGACGACTTTCTTAAGCGGTATCCAGAGACTAAGGTCATTGCCCATCCCGAAGCCAGTTATGAAGTGTGTCGTAAAGCGGATTACATCGGATCAACAGAAACAATCCTTAAAATTGTTAAAGAAGCGGAGCCTGATACGCGCTGGTTGGTTGCAACGGAATTGAATTTGGTTAATCGTTTGCACGAAGAATGCAAAGATCAGGGAAAAAATGTACATTTTATGTCGTCGACGGTCAGTATGTGCTCGACTATGTTTAGAACCGATCCGCAACATTTAGCGTGGGTTTTAGAGAATTTAGTGGCGGGGCATGTTGTCAATCAAGTTACGGTTCAAGAACCCAAGGCTACGCTTGCTAAAAGAGCATTAGATAATATGCTTTCGGTTGTTTAGGTAGCCCATTACGCAGCGTTTGTTAGTTACTTTATTTGGGCTGTTTTTTATCATTTCTTTATGGGGTGCAAGACGTCTTCAGGTGATTATAATTTATTGAGTATATAGCAATAGTATGGTGTAATAGGGGTTTTACTTGTCTCCTCGCAAATTACGGATTGTTAGTGGTTGTTTGCAGAAAAGACAAACAGCAATTTATCTATCAACACATTAAATTATTATGCATTTTACTCTTGATAAAGGCCTTGACTTGCCAATAACAGGTGCGCCTGAGCAGGTCATTCAAAAAGGAAATAAGATTGGGTCGGTGGCCATTTTGGGGTCTGATTATATTGGCATGAAGCCAACAATGATGGTTGCAGAAGGAGATGCTGTTAAGTTAGGCCAGCCCTTATTTGAAGATAAAAAAAACCCGGGTGTTTTTTTTACTTCTCCCGGTGCCGGTAAGATCAAAGCCATTAATCGAGGCGCAAAGCGGGTACTTCAATCGGTTGAGATTGAATTAAAGGGTTCCGCTCAGGTTACTTTTGAAAAGTATACGTCAGAACAGTTGGTTGCGTTAACGATCGAACAGGTGAAAGATAATCTGACTCAGTCAGGTTTATGGACAGCTTTTAGAACCAGGCCTTACGGCAAGATTCCTGCGGTTTCGAGTAGTCCTAATTCAATTTTTGTAACGGCTATTGATACGAATCCTTTAGCCGGAAACCCTGAGGTGGTTATAAAAGGTCGTGAAGATGATTTTAATAATGGTTTGTCAGTTATTTCCAAATTAACTGATGGTCAAGTTTTCCTTTGTAAAGCACCTGATGCAGTTATACCTCAAGTCACTGGTGACAAAGTTGTAGCAGCTGAGTTTTCAGGGCCTCATCCTGCCGGATTAGCAAGTACCCATATCCATTATTTGGATCCAGTTAATATTGATAAATTTGTTTGGCATCTGAGTTACCAATCCGTTTTAGCGATTGGTGCTTTATTTACTACCGGTAAGTTAAACGTTGAACGAGTGATCGCTTTAGCAGGACCTTCAGTAAAAAAACCACGGTTATTGAGAACGCGTGTGGGTGCTAATATTAATGATTTGACGGCCGATGAGTTAGCTGACGGTGAAAATAGAGTCATTTCAGGTTCGGTGCTTTATGGGCGTAATTCCCATGACTGGGCCAGTTTTTTAGGGTACTACAATGATCAGGTTTCAGTGCTTAAAGAAGGGCGAGAGCGTGAGTTCTTTGGTTGGATTGTTCCCGGTAAAAATAAATATTCAGCAATCAATATTTATACCTCAAGTCTTGACCGGGATACCGGGCGTCAATTTCCATTAACAACAACTAAAAACGGCAGTCCGCGTGCGATTGTTCCTATTGGTGTTTTTGAGGCAGTTATGCCGCTTGATATTTTATCGACTCCCTTGTTAAAAGCACTCGTTGTCGGAGATAGCGACCAGGCTCAACTATTGGGATGTTTGGAGTTAACAGAAGAAGATCTTGCGCTTTATACTTTTGTGGATCCGGGTAAACATGATTTTGGACCGGTATTGCGGTCAAACTTAACTAAAATTGAGAAGGAAGGGTAATGGCTGCGACAAGAAAGTTTTTAGATAAAGTCGAGCCGCATTTCACCGAGGGTGGTAGGTTACAGACTTATTATGGCCTCTATGAAATGGTGGATACATTTTTGTATACCCCATCAGATGTTACACAAGGGGCGACACATGTACGAGATGGTAATGACCTGAAAAGAACCATGACCTATGTTGTTTTAGCGACCATGTTGTGTGTAATGATGGCTTGGTATAATACCGGTTATCAAGCCAATATTGCGTTAGAGTCTATGGGCAAAGCCAGTATTGATGGCTGGCGAGATTATATAATGAGTTACTTAGGTTATAACTCCAGTAATCCATTGTCATGCATGGTTCACGGGATGCTTTATTTCTTTCCTATTTATATAGTAACGCTTGCAGTAGGTGGTATTTGGGAAGTTATATTCGCAACTGTAAGAAAACATGAAGTTAATGAAGGGTTTTTAGTCTCATCTATGCTCTTTACACTCATTATGCCGCCCGATATTCCTTTGTGGCAGGTGGCTTTAGGGATTTCGTTTGGTGTTGTTATTGGAAAAGAAGTTTTTGGCGGTACCGGTAAAAACTTTCTAAATCCTGCTTTAACCGGAAGAGCTTTTTTGTTTTTTGCATACCCTGCATCCTTATCGGGTGATTCAGTGTGGGTTGCTGTGGATGGTTTTACTGCGGCGACGCCTTTAAGTTTAGCGGTAACCGGTGGTGTTGAAGCTATTAACGCGGCTAATATTACCTGGATGCAATCATTTTTTGGTTTTATTCCGGGATCTATTGGTGAAACATCAACTTTAGCTTGTATGGTAGGTATCGCATTTTTGTTATACACCCGAATTGCATCGTATCGCATTATCGTCGGTGTTTTTTCAGGGATGGTTCTGATGAGTTTGTTACTTAATCTGATTGGTAGTGATACAAACCCGATGTTCGCTTTACCGTGGTATTGGCATTTAACATTGGGTGGCTTTGCCTTTGGTATGGCTTATATGGCAACAGATCCTGTTTCTGCTTCGATGACAAATACGGGTCGTTGGTTCTACGGGGGGCTCATTGGTGTCATGGTGGTTCTGATTCGGGTCGTGAATCCCGCTTTTAGTGAGGGGATGATGTTAGCGATTTTGTTTTCTAATATGTTTGCTCCGATTATTGATTATTTTGTGATTCAAGCCAATATAAGCAGAAGGATTAAGCGTCATGTCTAATGATAATAAAGATCAAAATGATCTAAATACCTCTCCAACAGCATCTGGATTTAGTGCTTATAAAGAACGCGTATTGGCATTAGGTAACGATAGTTTAGAAAAAACTATTGCTGTTGCTTTAGCGCTATGTTTGGTTTGTGCGGTCTTTGTGTCGCTATCAGCGGTGGCTTTAAAGCCATTGCAAATCTACAATAAAGCATTGGATATGAAAAAAAATATCCTCGATGTGGCTGGTTTACTTGAAGAAGATACAAATATTGACCAAGCGTTCGAAACCCAAATCGAGGCTAAAATTGTAGACTTAAAAACAGGTGATTATGACGATTCAATTAATGTCGTCAGCTTTGACCAACGTAAGGCGGCTAAAGACCCACAGCAAAATGTGGCTATTCCGCGTAAAGCAGATATAGCGAGTATTAAAGTAAAATCCAAAAAAGCTAAAGTTTATTTGGTTAAAAAAGATGGACAAATAAGCAGTATTATTTTACCGGTTCACGGTTACGGATTGTGGTCTACCATGTATGGTTTTTTAGCGCTTGATGCGGATGGTCAGACGGTTCAAAGTATTAATTTTTATGATCAGGCAGAGACACCGGGTTTAGGGGGGGAAGTTGTTAATCCGGCTTGGCGTGCCCTCTGGAAAGGGAAGCAACTTTACAATGCGGAATCAATTCCAGTTTTACGACTTGTAAAAGGAGTTGTAGACGTTTCAAGGCCTGGGGCTGAATATCAAGTCGATGGGTTAGCAGGAGCGACCCTGACCAGTAACGGTGTCTCTAATTTGATACGTTATTGGATGGGTAATGAAGGATTTGCACCTTATTTAAATAAGGTCAGAACAACTAAGAGTAAGGAAGGCGTATGAAGGCTGAAACTAAAAAAGTACTCGTCGATCCGTTAGTCGACAATAATCCTATTACATTACAAGTTCTTGGGATTTGTTCTGCGCTAGCGGTCACATCGCAGATGAAAACATCGATCATTATGGCCATTGCGTTAACGGCCGTTGTTGCCTGTTCCAGTGCCGCGATTAGTATGGTGCGAAACCATATTCCCAGCAGTATTCGGATTATTGTTCAGATGACAATTATTGCTTCATTAGTAATCGTTGTTGATCAAATCCTGAAGGCATTTGTTTATGACGTGAGTAAGCAATTATCTGTTTTCGTTGGGTTGATTATTACTAACTGTATTGTGATGGGGCGTGCTGAAGCGTATGCCATGAAAAACTCCCCCTGGGATAGTTTCGTGGATGGGATTGGGAATGGCTTAGGCTATAGCTTGATTCTATTAATTGTTGCTTTTTTTAGAGAATTATTCGGTGCCGGTAAATTGTTTGGCATAGAAATTTTAAAATTGACTAAAGATGGTGGTTGGTATGAACCCAATGGTTTAATGCTGTTGCCACCCAGTGCATTTTTTATTATTGGTTTGATTATCTGGGCTTTTAGATCATGGAAACCTGCGCAAGTAGAATCTGCGGATTTTAAAATTTCATCCATTGCCCACGGTGAAGGAGGGCATCACTAATGGAAGCTTATATTAGTCTTTTTGTTAAAGCGGTTTTTATAGAAAATTTAGCACTGTCTTTTTTTCTAGGAATGTGTACATTCTTAGCCGTTTCTAAGAAAATATCTACGGCGATGGGCTTGGGTGTTGCGGTTATGGTAGTCCAAACGCTGACGGTACCCGCCAATAACTTTATTTATAACGCCCTGTTAAAAGAAGATGCCTTGTCATGGATAGGGGTCACGGGTGTTGATTTAAGTTTCTTAGCCTTGCTGAGTTTTATTGGCATTATTGCCGCAATGGTACAAATTCTTGAAATGATTCTGGATAAGTATTTTCCTGCCTTATTTCATGCGTTAGGTATTTTTTTACCGCTGATTACCGTAAATTGCGCCATTTTAGGGGGTAGCTTATTCATGCTTGAACGCGACTACGACTTTGGTGAAAGTGTTGTTTATGGCGTCGGTAGTGGTTTAGGTTGGGCGCTTGCTATCGTCGTCATGGCGGGTGTACGTGAAAAATTAAAATACAGTGATATTCCAGAGGGCTTAAGAGGTCTTGGGATTACATTTATTACAGCTGGTTTGATGTCACTTGGCTTCATGGCCTTCTCTGGAATTCAACTCTAAAAGGTATAGAAATGCTGGAAATTGCATTAGGCGTTTTATTATTTACAGTAATTGTAATTGCACTTGTTTTCGTCATTGTTGGCGCCAAAAGTAAGCTCGTTTCATCAGGTGATGTCGAGATTTTAATTAATAATGAAAAAAC
>Ga0209495_1003235_pt1 | contig 10175 bp, 9 predicted proteins | sample EN1Hudsemesocosm_FD_184629 | JGI IMG/M metagenome (GOLD analysis project Ga0209495, IMG submission 184629) | Methane-oxidizing microbial communities from mesocosms in the Hudson Canyon - EN1E Hudson Canyon (SPAdes) (version 2) | ecosystem: Environmental > Aquatic > Marine > Cold seeps | place... | reverse complement strand
GGCTAGATTGATTCAAGATAAAATCAAAAAACCACTAGCGAATGACCTGCTGTTTGGTGAGTTAGCAGAGGGTGGGCACGTAACGGTGACTGTTCAAGATAAGGAGTTGTCATTTGCAATAACAAGCAAAGCAATTGACGAAGCAGAAGTGGTTGAATAAATTTAAGCTTAAGTAAAGGCCGCCCTATAATTAGTTGGCGGCTTTACTTATAAAACGACGTGTGAAACGTTGTTTTAACGCATGCGGAAAGTAATGCGACCTTTTGATAAGTCATAAGGTGTCATTTCAACCTTAACTTTATCACCGGTTAAGATACGGATGTAATGTTTGCGCATTTTTCCAGAAATATGGGCAGTAATAACATGGCCATTTTCTAGTTCAACTCTAAACATTGTATTTGGAAGGGTTTCGGTAATTGTACCGTCCATTTCAATCTGGTCTTCTTTTGCCATCTATATTTTCTCTAAAAGATATTTATTTTTTCAATGATACCAGCTAACTGCTTCTAAATACAGAAAAAGTCACGCTGTCGATTTAAATTATTTTCTTTTTTAATTGTATATTTTATAGTAATAAATTAAAAAAAATGGCATATAAGCTATGAAATTACTAGCTTATATGCCTTACTCAATTAGCTATCCGACTGACTAGGTGCTACTGCAGGTTTCGCAGTTTCTTTTGCTTTTTGTTCAGCGATAGTTTTTTCATAATTAGCTGCATAAGACACTTTTTCAGTTGTGACAACTGAAGGGGGCAGTGTCTTTTTTGTACTGTCCGTATTATCAGCTTTAGGTGCAGCAGTTGGTGAGTTAGTCGCGACAGTTGTTTTTTCAACTGTTTGATTATTAGCTGCTGGATCTCTTGCCTCTCTAGGTTTCCTAGTGCGGTTGTTGCGGTTGTTGCGTTTTTGTTGATTTCTAGGTTTCTTTTCAGCAGCACTACCGTTAGTTGGGTTTACATTTGCGTTAGCATTTGATCGATCTGCTTGTGTATCGCTAGCAGGCGAGCTTGCATTTCCCTTTTTATCTTGCGTATCAACAGGTTTTCTATTTCTATTTTGTGAGTTTCTATTTCTATTGCGATTGTTTGGACCTTTGCGTGCATTCCTAGGTCTTTCAGTTGTTGGAGCAACTTCCTTTTTTTCTGGCTCAGGTGCTACTTCAGTGGCGCTAACTAACTTGCTCCAAAAGCGGCTGATTAAGCTTGTTGATGTTTTTTTATTTTGTATGGGAGCAGGCGGCGCATCAGGTAAGAACTCTTTGATAACGGCCGTATCAACTTTCTTTTCTGATTGAGTTACAAAAGAAGGTGTATTTACTTCTTCTTTTTTAATTTGTGCGTAACTCGCATTTTCTACTGTACCATCTTCATCTTTTGATTTTACTCGCTCTATTGTATAAGCAGGTGTTTCAAGGTGCTTTGAAGGTAATACAATAATATGTACTTTTAAGCGTGACTCAATTTGGTCTATAGAAGGGCGCTTTTCGTTTAATAAGAAAGTGGCACATTCTATTGGCAAATGAGCGATGACTTTATCAGTGCCCGATTTCATTGCTTCTTCTTCTAGTATGCGCAATACAGATAAAGCAACCGATTCAACATTACGAATTTCACCTTGACCGTTACAGCGAGGGCAGGTTAGTTGTGTTGTATCACCTAGAGAAGGACGTAAGCGTTGGCGAGACATCTCAAGTAAACCAAAGCGTGAAATACGACTAGTTTGTACGCGTGCACGGTCAATTTTCAATGCATCACGAATTCTATTTTCGACAGCACGCTGGTTTTTATTAGACAGCATATCAATGAAATCGATAACAAAAAGGCCACCTAAGTCACGTAAGCGTAACTGGCGTGCAATTTCATCGGCTGCTTCAAGGTTTGTGTTCAGTGCAGTTTCTTCAATGTCGTGGCCTTTTGTGGCACGAGCAGAGTTAATATCAACTGAAGTTAATGCTTCGGTGTGATCAATAACCAGTTCGCCACCTGAAGGAAGCTCAACATTACGGCTGTAAGCTGTTTCAATTTGGGATTCAATTTGATAGCGGTTAAATAGAGGGACGCTATCGGTGTAGAGTTTTGCTTTACTTAAATAGTGAGGCATTACTTGTTTTAAGAAGCTGCTCACTAATTTAAATGATGATTCTTTATCAATCAAAATTTCATCAATATCTGCACGTAAGTGATCAATTAAGAAAGGTTTTGACTGTTCTTTAGAAGAGCGATCAATGGCTTCCCATAATTGTAATAGGTAGTTTAGATCCCACTGTAATTCTTCAGTGCTTTTTCCGCAGCCGGCTGTACGAACGATTAAGCCCATATCTTCGGGAACCGTTAGGCCGTCCATTGCATCACGTAATTCGTTGCGAGTTTCACCTTCAATACGACGTGAAATACCGCCAGCTTTAGGGTTATTAGGCATTAGAACCAAATAAGTACCCGCTAAACTGATATAGGTGGTGAGTGCAGCCCCTTTGTTGCCGCGCTCTTCTTTTTCGATTTGGACAATAACTTCTTGCCCTTCCCTTAGTCGTTCTTTAATTTTTGCGCGACTGAGGGTTAAATCATCAGAACCGACAGAGGTAGGAGATACTTCTTTGAGTGGTAAAAATCCGTGTTTATCAGCGCCGTAATTAACGAAGGCGGCTTCTAGGCTAGGTTCAATGCGAGTAATAATACCTTTATAGATATTAGACTTTTTTTGTTCTTGTGAAGGGTGTTCAATGTCAAAATCATAAAGCTTTTGACCATCTACTAATGCAACACGCAGTTCTTCAGCCTGCGTTGCGTTGATCAGCATTCTTTTCATTTGTTAATCCTTAATAAACCCTGTTTTAATACTGACAGTTTAAATATGAGGTGTTCAGTGCTTATATAGACTGAGAGCGAGTAAACAAAATACCGAGTGGGGGTATTAAGTCGCTGTAATAAATCAACTATTTAAATTGGTATAGTATTTCCGTGCAAAAAATACGGCGACATTAAAATCTTGTTATAAGTAAATTAAGTCGATGTAGACAATTATTAAACACATGTTCAGGAGCATTTTGCTCTACTGGTGTATAGCTAACAGAGTGTCTAATCGTATTTTTCGCCTTTATATACAGGGCGATCACATCGCTTGTCATGGGCCGAGCGATAAAAACCCAAAATTTGGTTCCAGTGATAACATTGAAGTTTGCAGTACACTTAATGGTTTAGTTTGTAAGTTACAGCGGGTATTGACGACTACTGATAAAATCAGCCGCACACTAAAATGTTATTTTTATAATCTAGAACCTGTGAATTATAACCTGTTCTAGTTATGAATGTAATTAACTTATGGTCTGAACTCTTGAATTCTACTATCATATGAAAATGAATACAGAATCAAATGAAAATTTCTTAAAAGTACAGTTAATTGAAATTACCGATGCGCATGAAGGACAGCGTTTAGATAATTTTTTAATAAAAATACTTAAAGGTGTCCCTAAAAGTCGCATTTATCGAATTATCCGTAAAGGCGAAGTCAGGATCAATAAGGGGCGATGTGATGTGAAACGTAAACTACTACTCGGCGATATAGTCAGAATTCCACCCATTAGAGTGGCTGAAAAAGCTGAGAACATTCCTGCGCCTGCGTATTTGAAAAATAATTTGGAAAATAATATCTTATTTGAAGATAATGTTATTTTAGTGATCAATAAGCCGGCAGGTTATGCTGTGCATGGTGGATCTGGCATTAGTTCGGGAATTATTGAAACATTACGTGAGATACGCCCGGATAATCGATTTTTAGAACTAGTGCATCGAATAGATAAAGAAACGTCAGGTTGTTTGATTGTTGCTAAAAAAAGAAGCGCATTACGTACTTTGCATGAATATTTTAGAGGCGATGGCGTAAAAAAGAGTTATTTAGCGTTATTAGTAGGCCGGTGGGAACAAAAAAAAATATTGGTGGATCAGCCTTTATTGAAAAAAACTAATCAAGGCGGTGGGGCTAATGTCAAAGTTCATGCAACAGGCAAGGCTTCGCAAACACTTTTTAGAACCTTAGAATTATATGCAAATGCAACTTTGGTTGAAGCGAGACCATTAACGGGCCGTACTCACCAGATTAGAGTACATGCAGCTTGGTTAGGGCACCCTTTGGTTGGCGATGCGCGCTATGGCGTAGAGCTAACCAATCAGCAGTTTCGCAAAAAAGGCTATAAACGTATGTTTTTGCATGCAGAGAAATTACAATTTGCACACCCTGTGAACGGTGAAATATTAAATTTAATTGCACCGCTACCGATAGAATTACAAACATTAATTACTAACGAAAAAACTAACTAAGAGGAATCTTGAGTGTCTGAAAATCAGTGGGATGAAGCTAAAAATGGAGAACAAAAAATGGCAGAAAATTGGGAACGTGAAGCTATTGAAAAATTAGCATTTGCCGCAGTCACCGAACAAAGACGTGCACGGCGTTGGGGTATATTTTTTAAATCACTAATGAGTTTATATCTCGTGGTTATTTTAGGTATAACTGTGTACCCAAGTTTTAAGCAAAATATAGTGGATGATAATGGCGAAGGGCATACTGCTGTTGTTAATATTACTGGCGTTATTGCCGAAGGCTCTCCAGCAAATGCGGATTCTATTATTAAAGCCTTACGCAATGCTGTTAAAAATGAAGATACTAAAGGTATTATCTTGCATTTAAATAGCCCGGGCGGTAGTCCGGTACAATCTTCTTATATTTATAATGAGATAAGAAAAATTAAAGCAGCTCGTCCTGAATTACCAATTCATGCAGTGGCTGCTGATATTTGTGCATCGGGCTGTTATTTTATTGCGGCGGCTGCGGATAAGATTTTTGTTAATCCATCTAGCCTTGTCGGCTCGATTGGTGTCATTATGAATGGCTTTGGTTTTGTTGATACCATGAAGATGTTAGGTGTCGAACGCCGCTTGGTAACAGCGGGTGCTCATAAAGCATTGCTTGATCCATTTTCACCTGCGAATCCAGACGAGAAAAAATACATGGATGAGTTGTTGGCGCAAGTGCATCAGCAATTTATTGATGCGGTTAAAACAGGTCGTGGCAGCCGCTTAAAGGAAGATAAGGATACTTTTTCTGGCTTAGTTTGGACTGGTGAGCAAGGAAAGTCATTTGGTTTAGTTGATGATTTTGGTAATGATGACTCTGTTGCAACTGATGTGATAGGTAGTAAAAAGCGTGTCAATTTTACTGTGCAAGAAAATCTAATGGATCGTTTGGCTGGAAAAATGGGCGCTTCATTTGCACAAACAATCGGCGCAGTAGGTAAAACATTACTTTTACAATAACGGTTAAGTTTAAATAACACAGAGTTATTACAAGACAATAAAGTAATAGCTCTTGCGCTACTCAAGCGTGTTTCTTTTTTAATTAGTTTTACGAGGATAAGCAGTGGATATAGCATCATTAGTTGGATTTCTTCTGGGGATAGGGATTATTGTTGCCGCTATTGCAACCGGTGGTGATGTTATGCTGTTTGTAAATATTCCCTCTCTATTAATTGTAATAGGAGGGACATTTGGAGTGAGTTTAATGCGCGTGCCTTTGGGTGCCTTTTTGGGCTCATTTAGTATTTTACTGAAAACATTTATGAATAAAGCGGATGCGCCGTCGGTCTTAATTGAAGATGCAGTACGTTTAGCTGATGTCGCTAGAAAGAATGGTTTATTAGCCCTGGAAGGCGAAGAAATTAGTAATGAATTTATGAAAAAAGGCATCGGCCTGTGTGTTGATGGCCATGAGCCTGCCTTTGTCGGAAAAATGTTACGCCAAGATATTGATCAAATGGTGCAGCGTAACGAAGCAGGGCAAGATATGTGGAAAGGGGTTGGTGATTTGGCGCCTGCGATGGGAATGATTGGAACCTTAGTTGGTTTAGTGCAAATGCTAGCAAATATGTCTGACCCTGCCAGTATTGGTCCGGCTATGGCGGTTGCTTTGTTAACCACTTTATATGGAGCAATGGTTGCAAACTGTTTTGCACTGCCAATGGTGGATAAATTAGCGTATGTTCTGATGCTCGAGCGTACTAATAAAGAATTAATTTTAGAAACTATTTCGGGTATACAAGAAGGGATGAACCCTAAAGTTCTTGAATCGCTATTAGAATCGTATTTATCTGAGAAGAAAAGAAAAGGCAAGGAGGATTAATCATGGCTGATGATTGCCCTAAATGCCCCCCTGCAGGGGCTCCCTTATGGTTAGCTACATTTGCTGATTTAATGTCATTGCTGATGTGTTTTTTTGTGCTGTTGTTATCGTTTGCAACCATGGATGCAGTTAAGCTTAAAAAAGTAAGTGAATCTTTGGAAGATGCGTTTGGTGTTCAGCGAGAGATACCGGCTGCAGAAATTCCATTGGGCACGAGTATTATTGCGCAGCACTTTTCACCGGCTGTTACCACGCCTACCTTATTGGAAGAGGTTAAGCAATCGATTAACCAAACTAGTGATGCTTCGGAAAGGAATTTAATTGAAAAAATTAAAAAACAAATTATCGAAGAAGCCGTTGATAAAACTAAAAAGCAAGCGGCTGCCATTAAGCAAGCCTTAAGCGGGGAAATTAGCGAAGGTATGGTTACTGTCGGTACCGATGAGTTAAAAATAACCATACGCATTAATGATAAAGGTTCATTTAAATCAGGCACAGCCGAGCTAATGAGAGGGTTTAAACCGGTTATGCAGAGAATTACTGATGCGGTTCTTGAATCCAAAGGAACTGTGATGGTTTCAGGGCATACGGATGATATTCCGATTTCGACGGATTGGTTTAGATCGAACTGGGAACTATCCTCTAGTCGTGCGGTGAGTGTTGCTCAGTTTATGCTAGATAAAAAATTGAATTCTGAGCGTGTTGTAGTGCAAGGGTATGCAAATACTCATCCTTTAGTACCCAATAATTCACGTGCTAATCGATCAAAAAATCGACGTGTTGAAATTATTTTAGAGCAAACGCCAGAAGCCTTATATAAGTCAGAGGTAGAAAAATTTGAGAATGAATTGGACGAGTATAAAAAAAATAAATTCATTGAAGCGGATGATTTAGTGCCTGCTAAACCGATTATTCCTATTGAGGAAATTATCCCTGCTCGCCCGAATATTATCGAGAACGAGATAGAAAATGATATTAATGCAGCAATGGGTGCGAGTGGTTTAATAAATACTGAAAATTAAGATGTAATAGCTAGCCCGGAAATACCGATTTTTGAATGGCGTTACGCATTACATAAAATAGATAAGGTTGAGAAACATGGCTATGAAAAATGGCGAATTTGTAGAAAATAGACGTTTTTTTAGAGTAAAAGATGAAATTAGCTTAGTTTTTAAGCAAGTTGATGCGGAATATATTCAGAAGAATTTTAATGAAGTAGCGGAGAATTTAGAAGATGGTTCATTAGGCTCCGAATTAGAGGTTCTCAATCAAGATAGTTTATTACTTTTAGGCCGAATTGAGAGAGCATCCTCAGACCTTGCTGAATATTTAAAAATTATTGATCGTAAAATTAATATTGTTGCACAGAGTATTATTAGAGAAAATAATACATTGGCAAAAACACCACTAAGGCACGTGAGTTTAAGTGCCTCCGGTTTAGAGTGTGAAAGTGAAGTTGAGCATAGTAATGGAGAACTCTTGAAAATGGAGCTTCTTTTACCTTCTTCTTTAGCTGCCATTATCTGTTATGCGCATATTGTGTATTGTCGTGAAAATACTTTAGAAGATAAAAAGCACCCATTCCTTATCGGCATGGAGTTTAGTCATATTAGAGAAAAAGATAGAGAAGTTATTATTAAGCATGTTGTTAAGCGCCAAATGCAGCAAATTAGAGAAAAAAAAGAAGAGTAATTTTTAGGTGCAATTTCCAGAAAATAAAAAAAAGCTAATTCAATTATTAGCAGATGGTAATTTCCACTCAGGAACTGAGTTGGCTGAAATGCTTAATATAAGTCGCTCAGCTATTTGGAAAATTATTAATGGCTTAGAAGAAAGTGGTGTTGAAATTATGGCCGTGACTGGGAAAGGTTACTGCTTAAAGCGAAGTTTAGAGTTATTTGATAAAGAGATCATTGATTCATACTTAAGTGATGAGTCTAAAACTTTAATTTCAACCATTGAAATTTATGACCAAATTGATTCAACCAATAAGTACCTTAATGATTTAGCGCATAGCAATTCAGACTTGAGCGGTATTTTTTGTGTTGCCGAACAGCAACTAGCTGGGAAAGGGCGACGTGGTAGAGAATGGGTTTCACCTTTTGGGAGTAATCTTTACTTTTCTTTGTTGTGGCGCTTTGATGAAGGGCCTGCAAGCCTCTCTGGCTTAAGTTTAGCGATTGGCGTAGCTGTTATCAATGCACTGAAACAATTAGGTGTAGACGATGTTGGTTTGAAGTGGCCGAATGATATTTATAGCCAAGAACAGAAATTAGGCGGTATTCTATTAGAAGTGTCTGGTGAAAGTAATGGCCCATGTAGCGCAGTGATCGGCTTAGGCTTAAATATGTTTTTATCGGATGAGTCGGCAAAGTCCATAGAACAAGACTGGACTGATTTAAAACGTATTCAGACAGATAAACCACAAATTTCACGTAATCAATTACTCGCTTGTTTGATGAATGAAATGCTGCAAGTAAGTAAAGATTTCACGACAAAAACATTTTCTGCCTATACTAATCAATGGCGAGAATATGACTGCATGCAAGGTAAGCAAGTTGATGTGTTTATTGGACGGCAAACTATTTCAGGTATCGTTAAAGGGATTGATGATGAGGGCTTGTTATTATTGCAAGATTCATCAGGAAAAGTTAGCCATTACGCTTCGGGTGAAGTCAGTTTTAGCAAATCATGAAACTACTGATCGATAGTGGTAATAGTTGTTTAAAGTGGGCCGAGATTAAACATGGAGTACTGAGAAATACTCAGACTATTGCCTATAATGACACGGATTATTTGCGTCGATTGCAAAAGCAATGGAGTCAATTATCTCAGCCTGAAGTCGTTTATATTGCCTGTGTTGCTGCAATTCAATTACAACTAAAAAACTTATTAACAGAGCTATGGCCAACAACGCCTTTAGTGTTTATTCAGTCTCCGAGTGAGAAGCATGGGGTTACAAATGCTTATCCAAAAGAAAAAAGTTTAGGTGTAGATCGATGGTTAGTGATGACGGCAGCCAAAAACCAATACAATGGTGCACTATGTATTGTTGATTGCGGAACAGCTATTACGCTGGATTGTATCGATGAAAATGGAATGCATTTAGGTGGCATGATTATGCCTGGCTGGACTTTGAAGCTAATACTGATTCATATCCCCTAGGCTTAGCTGATAATACGCAAGCCGCTGTTTTTAATGGCCGGCTTAATGCGATTAAAGGGTTTATTGACGCGGGGTTGAGTGCTATGCCAAATAACTGCCAATTAATACTCACAGGTGGAGATGCTAAACTTTTATATGATGTATTACCGCTTGATGCGATATTAGATACGAATTTAGTGATGAAAGGAATTGCCTTGGAGGCAGCGTGAAAATAATATTTTTTAGTATTTTGATATTTAATACAGTTTTCTTTTTATGGGAAATGAGAAAGGGTGCGCCGGATATTTATACTGCACCGGATCAAGTTGTTGCCTTAGCGAATGAGGAGGAACAAATTATTTTCTTAGATGATGAATTAGCACCTGCTGAAATTGATGTTGCTTCAATGGAAGAAGTTGAAAATAATAATATTTCTTTAGCAGAAGAGAGCCAAGAAAAAATTATTTTAGCTGCTGCAGACACTGATACCGCAGTTATACCGGTAGAAAGTAGTAAAGGAGATGATCTAGCTGCTAATGTTGAGCATTCGTTGAATAATAGTGAAGAAAGTCCTGTTGGCGCGCTTGTTAATGAAGCGGTTGATACCAATGCTCCTCAGGAAGAAATCAGCCAAGATTCAGTTGAAATACCGAGAGAAAATACTGGTACCATTATTACAGAATCAACAGAATCAACAGAATCAACAGAATCAACAGAATCAACAGAATCAACAGAATCAACAGAATCAACAGAATCAACAGAATCAACAGAATCAACAGAATCAACAGAATCAACAGAATCAACAGAATCAACAGAATCAACAGAATCAACAGAATCAACAGAGCAACAAGAAATAAT
>Ga0209495_1003230_pt1 | contig 10186 bp, 7 predicted proteins | sample EN1Hudsemesocosm_FD_184629 | JGI IMG/M metagenome (GOLD analysis project Ga0209495, IMG submission 184629) | Methane-oxidizing microbial communities from mesocosms in the Hudson Canyon - EN1E Hudson Canyon (SPAdes) (version 2) | ecosystem: Environmental > Aquatic > Marine > Cold seeps | place... | reverse complement strand
AGTATTATACCGATAGGTACAATTTAGAACAACTATACCGATCAGTACAGAATTAGTATTTTTGTACATATGCCGGTCTGGCCATTTTTTTATATGAATAAAATACTTCGGAGAAATAATATGAGCTTATCGATTGAAAATAAAATTGCCCTAGTGACAGGCGCTAACCGTGGAATTGGAAAAGCAATCGTCCAGTCTTTCCTTGAACACGGCGCAAAAAAAGTCTATCTCGCAGTAAGAAACCCCGAATCAACGATCGATCTATCAAAACAGTATGGTGATAAAGTGGTGACGTTAGAAGTCGATGTTTCTAACGCAGAATCGATCAAAAAGCTAGCTAAACAAGCTAAGGATGTTGAGGTTGTTGTCAACAATGCAGGGGTATTGGAAATTGCTGACCCTTTAAGTGATAATGTTGAAGAGGCCTTAACGAAAGAATTAAACATCAATGTGTTCGGATTAATTCGTGTCGCCAAGGCCTTCACACCTATCATTGAAGCCAACGGCGGCGGCGCCATAGTACAATTAAACTCTGTTGCTTCGATTAAAAATTTTACTGGATTCAGTACTTATTCCGCATCAAAAGCTGCGGCCTATTCTCTTACTCAGGGTCTGCGTGATGCACTATCCTCTAAAGGTATAGATGTACTAAGCGTGCACCCTGGCCCTATTGCCACAGACATGGGCGACAAAGCTGGTTTTGAAGCAGCTGATCCTACTAGCTCTGTTTCTGAAGGCATCGTGAAATCGCTTGAAACGGGTGATTTTCATTTATTTCCAGATACCGTTGCCAAGCAATTTGAAGGAGCTTACCAAGGATACGCTGACGCGATCATTAACACTGACTTATCCAAGTAAGCTTTCACCCTAGTCTTAAGAATAAAATCGTCAAAGGGCATCCCACTTTGGCGATTTTATTTCTTAAAACGATCACGCTCAAAGCTACACTCTAAGCTTATATTTCTCGTATATCGAAACATCAGGGTAACTTAATTTTAGCTTTAAGTATTTCTTCCAAGATTCAATTAAAATGAATTCCAACCAAGAACAGACCTTTTTCAATGGTAAGGGTGCACCCTTACGTTTTTGACCGAGCTTGACCCAGTATACTTTTGCTTATTTATTTAATGACAGTGAATACCCATATTAATACTCAGACCAAATCAGACAATGTATACAGTGGCATCTATAGTCTAGATATAAACGTCAAAACAGAAACCAGTAGACACTCGAATCTACCACCAAAAAAAATGCAGCTCTTAGAGGTTAATCGTTGCGAGAGTCAAATCGAGACTTGGTAGGCCTTTGAAAATGTCTTGTAGCCATGCGTACAATATTTCAATTTCAGCCCTTGGTGCATCAACATTAGGACTAACAAGCCAATAACTTAAATCTATCTTTATTTGCTGAGGGAAAGGCAGCACCAAACGACCATCATTGATCCAACTGTTCGCTGTCGGAAGGATAGCTAAAGCAACCCCTAAACCATCTGAGGCAGCTTTTAACGCGGTTAAATAAGAGTCACAAATAATATTGTCATATACTTGTACCGTGTCCGCTGGCCAGAATTTTTCACCCCAATTACTCATAGAAGGTTCAGCATATATTAATCGGTGCTTATAAAGTTCACTCAAGTCAGTGAATTCATGCGCTTCCAGATAAGACTGGCTACATACAGGTGTAACCATAGCAGAGCTAAGCCAACGACAGTCAAGATAAGCCCAATTTCCATCGCCAAAACGAAGTGCAGCATCAATAGGCTCCTCGTTGAAATCAACATTAGACATACGCGCCTCAATACGCAGCTCGGTCCCTGGTAAACGTTCGCCAAATTGAAGGTAATTAGGCATCAGTAACTCCTGCGCTACAAATAATGTTGCGCTGACATGTAGCGATGACTTTTCAAAACGGCGTACATATTCGGTATACCCCTCACGATGAGCTGTCATAATAGTTTGAGCAACTTTGAGGTAGTATTTCCCTTCTTCTGTCAGACTTAAAAGCCTTGTTTTTCTAAAAAACAGAGGCTTACCTAACCAATGTTCAAACGCTTTGACTTGTTGCCCCACCGCAGGTGCCGTCACGCATAATTCTTCAGCAGCTTCTTTAAAACTAAGAAGCCTAGCTGCCGCCTCAAAAACTGGTATGAATTGGATAGGTGGCGTTTGCTTGTATTGCATATAGAAAACCCATAGAAAAGATTTACTTTCTTATAGCACATATTTTATGCCTTGTAAGACACTTTAAATTAAAATATCTTTCTCATAACGTCTACAAACAACTTAATTGATATATTTATACCCATAGGATGAAGTCATGAAATTTACGCCTAAATTACTTAAAACTATGTTGAATTTATACCCTCCTTATATCGGAGCAGGTGTTAAGGTGACTCATATAAGCGATGATTGGCGAGAGCTTCACGCTTCAATGTCTTTACGTTGGTACAATAAAAATGCCGTTAATACTCATTTTGGAGGCAGCTTATACTCAATGATCGACCCCCACCTGATGCTTCTTTTAATGGAAATACTGGGTAAAGAATATAGAGTTTGGGATAAAGCGGCAGACATTGATTTCATCAAAGCCAGCAAGAAAAAAGTAACCTCAGTAATTAAAATTACTGAGCAGGATATTCAAAATATTAAACAACATACTCACGGCGGAGAAAAGTTCTTACCTGTATTCACGGTCGAGGTGAGAGATGAAAGTAATGATTTAGTCGCACGAGTCAAAAAAACTATTTACATAAAGAAAAAACAGCCTAGCCCAGAACTTGCGACATCACACGAAAATAACGATTCATTAGTATCAGGATAAGTAAAATATACTCATCAGTGCATGTAACACGCTCATACCCCAAATAAATGCTTTAGAATACGTTTAAGAGATGGCTTATGGCAGACTTTGCTTCTTATTCTAATTTTTCGATTTTTATGGGGTAAGATCAAAGTACCATTTAGAGACATCAGATGATTAGATTCCTGTCTTTATAAATATAATTCAGCAAACTAAGTTTTCCAAAAAAGTTTCTACCTATCAACCAAAAGCAGTCATCATTATATCAATGGTTAAGCCCCCTTATACCCCTAACAGGGTCAGCCCTGTCTCTGTGGCCCGTTAATTTATAGCCATTGTTAAATTTCAACTCAGTGTAGGCCATTATGTTTTATTGATTGTATGCCTGAGAACAGTACGACAATACGAATAGTTTTCGTTTAAATTTTACTCTGGAGCTGTGCTTGCAACGAACAGCTAGCAACACTGCGCTATGACCCAGGGTATTGCTTGTTTATATCTTGGACTTTTAATGTTTGTTGCTATAAGCCCTGCATACTGACAAGCTTGTGATATTAATCTTTCAATTGTAAGTTTTCTTGAGCATAAGAAAATTTGCATGACCCACTAAAAAACTGATAATTTTCTGTCGGCTTGTTAGGGTCAGTTGCTGAACTTTGTAAAAGATTTAAATTAGACAATCGATTGAACAGCATAGTATTTTTATTAACCACCAAGACAGTAAGCCCATCAATTAACTGATAATGTGAAAACTCTTTACTTGAGTATATGAGCTGATGTGGGTAAACCTTAAAATAGTCACGACTACCACTAACTGAACAAATAAGCGGTATATGGGAGCCTGCCTGAAGTAATGGACCAAACAAGCATATGATTAAACTACAGATAAAAACTTCGAATTTTCTATCAGAGTTGTTCATGGCTTTTCTACCTTTTCATTATATCGATAAGCCATACTAGACCCGAATCCTATCCTAGTCTAAATTCATGCGGTGCATACTGAATAAAACCATCATATTTAAGGCGAAATTTGGTCATTAGCGGACATAATAAATACAACCAATATTACCTTTACTCTGACTATTCATTTATGTTGTTTCACGCCAGCCTGACCCCACGGGTCTTTAAAATACTGAATTAGCATAAATATTAATGAGCTAACTCGATGACACATAAGACTTCGTAAATCTTAATAAAGTGGCGGAGCGTAGCAATTACGAAGTCCAGCAAGCTTGGCTAAAAACATTGATACGCTCGTTATGCATCGCGAAAAACAGTTAAAAATACCTTATTGCAGGAGTTTTATGCGTTTGTATATCTCATCAAACGCATCCCACCAACGTCATTACTAAAACCTTGTTTTACATAAAATTCATATAACTCTGGCAAACAATAGAGTTCAAAGTGCGCTATATTTGCCAGTTTTGGATGAGTCTTAACCAAATTAATGAGCTGGCCACCAAGATTTTTGCTTCTGTGGTCTGGATGAATAATCACATCAAACATTAATGCCTTGAAAGTGTAGTCTGTGAGCACCCTGGTAAAGCCAATGAGGTTACCTGATATATCAGTTATTCCAATTATTAATTGAGAGCCGGCAACACAATTTTTAGTTTGCTCTAGAGTTCTGGAGTCACTCCACCACTCATGAGAGTAAAGCTCATGTAATTGGACAAGTTGTTGTTCGGTCAGCCCCTCAACGATGCTCATTTATTTTATCCATTTGAGAATTTTGTTAAGAGTTGCAGCGTGCATACAGCAACAGCCAATATTTTGATAAATGCTTATGGCGCGCCAGAAACTCATTTCATGGCGTTTAATTCATTTGATTTTTTCTCAAGAAAAATCTGAATCACAGATCATTAAATCGTCACCTCCTCATTTAACAGCATTACGGGGTTAACTTCAAAAACTTTATCAATCATTAAAGTTAATACTCAACAAACCCAGTAATCTATTTATTTCATAACAATGTACTTATTTCAAATTGCAAATAACCTCTTCGCCAACAATATTTCTCTCGTAATTGTTTTAACAGTGATGTTTAGGTATGCAACCAAAGAAATCGAACATAAATTTATTGAAACTGACGGGGGCTTCCCTATTTGAAACAGTAGCCTTACATGGGAAAATATTGATTAACTCTCGTACAAAATCAAAGTTATGCCACGAGACAACATCAGAAAAGTTCACCAGAAACACCAACAGGCGCTTGGAATAATAAGTCTGTGCAGCATTGCAAAAATGAATTACTTAAAAAAACAAAGGTAAGGCTGCTTGGGCCAACAATTGCCGTCTTACTTTTGCGTCCAAATTAATAACTCAATTGTGCCGCTAGAGATAATTGCAGTTCTCATGGGCCATATTGACACCACGATAATCAAGAATCATTATGGAAAATAATTTCTGAAGACAGACCAAGTGTTGCACAGATCGTTTTTGACAGTATGGGAATAAAATACAGACTAAGAGGTACTTAATATAGTTTAAGTAAGATATTGTAAGATAGAAGATAAACTCGCCATTTATCAAGGAGATAAATGGCGGTGAGCCAGGGATTCGAACCCTGAAATGAATAGTGCACTGGGGAGTATTAGTGGTATTTACTGGCTTTCGAACATTTGGAATTGGCCTACAGGTGCATACAAGAGCGCCGGTTTTGCCCCAATTTTGCCCCATATTTGATCAAAAAAATGCTAGCAACGTCCTTAAAAATAAGCGCAGCAACGTGGCTGCGCTATGATCAAAAGTTACGTGCAGATATCACCGAGCATACAACTTTTCCAACCTCTTCTCTTTACCTTCGAAGTCAGGGATGATTTTTGTTTGTTCGGCCAAGTGCTCAACAAATAATTGTAATAGCTCTACCAATTTCAATAATAAGTCTTTGTCGTCTTGAGAAAATTCAATGTGATAATCTTCATCCTCACAAGCAATAACAATTTTCCCGTTTTGATCTTCTTTGTAGATAAGTGGTTTCACTAAGTGCTCTTTATACTCCCCATCTTCGTATAAAATTTCGCTCGTGTCTTCGTAAAATATGAAATCGTTATCTCCAAACTTACTGAGGCCACTTTCAATTCCGATCTTTGAACTTGGCACTCTTTTTTTGTGTTCCAAAACAAGATTTTCTGTATGACCACTCAAAGTTTTGTCGTTTATGTATGTTTGATTCAAGTTCACGAAATGTTTTTCTGTAAACATATTATTTATTCCTTGTTAAACTTAGTTTATTGGCCCGCGTTGATAACTTGAGCCGCCAAATATAGGTTAACGTCAAACTTCAGATACGATCGGCGCACCGTTAGTAAAAAAAATGCTCTTCACGTGACATCGCACTTTTTTCTAACCCCAAGAAGCAAAAAGCCTAAAGGTACAGAGCTTAGAAAAATTCAGAAATAACATATATAAAACTATTCAAATTGGCTTCTGTCATTTACACAACGAAATGTATATTTTTGTTTCAAGTTTCTATAACTTAGTCTCGGCCCGCTGAAAAAATAGACTTTTTTGTAATACCCAGCCGTCTTAAAATTTGTTTGGTTAATCCTTAATAAGAAAAAGAGGACATGTTGCGTGTGCTCAACCCCAAACTCAATAATCTAGCTACACTGCGGAGCGATCTAATTTTCAAGCATTTAAAGCGAACTATAGTCTCGTCAGAAATATTACTCTCTCCAAAAATCATTCCTTTTGGATTATCACTCAGACAAGACTAAATTAGCTTTTGTCTTGCAAGACACTTATTAATTATTGTACGATAATGACGCCTACCCGCTCAATAAAGCGGCTTAAAGGAGGCAGATGTGAATTGATAGTCTAGACAACGAGCTAAGCTACCAAGTTGACAGTTCTTTCAAGGCATCAATCTATTATCCGCCAATTAGGCGGTTTTGGGGCTCGTTTCTAATTGAAAATAGGGCCCTTTATTACTTCTTCGTACCACAGAAAACCATTAATTAGGCATTCACACTGAATAAACACCTCACCTCCGTGGAGAATGCAGCAAGACCTAATCTGACATTATAAGTAATCAAAGTTTATATATCAGATACCTAGTCAACCACTTTTCAAGAGGTTACGCTTACGAAGCAAGATGCATGGCACCAATACCTAACCCAATTAGGGGGATGACTAGGCAGTATACGTATTACCGCGAAATTAACTCTATCAACCTCATACTTAACAAATAACTATTAACCTTTTTTTGTATGAATCTTTCCGTCAACTCCATTATCTTCACCCAAGAACAAAGCACCGCTTATTTCAAGTCGCCCTAAATACTCGTCACTAGTATTTCCACCAATAATGTTTTTCTCCCCCAAAATAGTCCAAACTATTTTCAGCTTATGTCTTTCAAGAAAATCAATAAATGGCTTCTTCCGAATCAGGAGGTATGGTTTAGAGTCTTCGTAAACTGAAGGTGAACAACAAAATATTTCATTGTCTTTACCTGAAAACTCAGCCACCTTCTCAGTAGGTTTCAGCTCCATATTTTCAAAAATGAACCTTGAAGGCTTTAGTATGTTAAAAGAGCCTTGAACTGAGTTATCAGAACCTTTCTCCCAAGAATAGTTACATGACGTTAGTGTTACATCACAAATTTTTTCCTCAGAGTTTTTGTCTTTAATCTCATGACACTCAAAGCCGCCGAAATAGTAATTATTAAAATACTCAAACGCGGATGACCAATAATACTCTCGGTCAAACACCTGATACCGATCCGAAGCCTCTGGCATCCAACGCCCCATAAAGTCTTGAACAATAGCCCAATCTATTAATTTTTGAGCATCATTCTCATCAACCAGATAACTACGAACGTGATACCACATCCTCTTGTGCCGGCTTTTCCATTTTTCCTTCCCAAGGGGCGTTGGTTCAGACCATTCGGGATAACCTTCAAGTACCAACCACTCGTTATCAATATCATCGGTTACATTCACTAGATTCTTCGCATTGGGTAAATCATCAGAATGACTAAGCCAATCCTCGTCACTTAAGTCCCAATTTCTGTATCCCTCCTCTAGCCACCAATGATCAATTGGATTATCTTCATCTTCCTCAGTTATACCTTTCAAAGGCATTGATGGATCAATATCTCTAACAAACGGCTCCCAAGTGCCTTCATAAGGCTCGTTTTCCTCATTCAACCATCCTTTTGCCGACTTCATTACACAGTTATCTGAGACTCTGGCTAATATTTCATACAACGCAATCCACTGGTATTTTTTCCCAATTCGCTCATGAGACTCATCTCGACCGCGCCCTGAACCAGCACTTCTATCGAATTTCCCGTGTAACTCTACATCATAGCCGTATTTTGAAAATATCCATTCGACTGCAATGTTACTCATTTTGTCAGGATCAACCTCCCAAGAACTCAGGGCACTCTGAAACGTGTACCGTCCAAAATCGCCATAGCGACATACACCTCTCCCATACTCAGTAGTCATAGAGCTTAAAATTGTATTTTGGGAATAATGATAATCCTTATCTTTTGAGGGCTTCAACTCGTACTTAGCGTCAAGCTGTTCATTTGTCGGAATGTCATTCGGCAGAACACTTCTATAAGGAGGGCGAGCCTTTTCAATCTCTAGATCAAAGTCTTTAAACAAATGGCAGGTATATTCAATAACACCGCGAGCATAATCACGAAGCAGTATGTGAGGATATATTTCATCATCGCTGTCAAAGATAGTTTCAAATATGTATCTAGATAATTCCTTGAGTTTACTTTCCTCTTTCGTAGTTAAAGCGCAACCATATGCGACCCCGAATAATCGTTCATAAACATAGGGATCATTTACACCTTCGAACTCTTTGAGCACCTGTATTAAAACATCTACATTATCTTTTAACAGACAAACCAAGGCCTTCGTAGCCTCATCGCGCAAAATCCTATTCGTACTCGCGAATAGCCATGCAATAGTTACGGAGGAAAGTTTGATTGATTGGTTAGATATATGTGATTTATCACTATTGTTCCATGCCCAATCTACAAGCCTTTTAATTGCAGTAGAATCTTCATATTTGTATTTTAGTAAGACTGTCCACCATCCATCCCGTTCGGCAAGAGTCTTATTGAATAGATTCCGATGAAGAAATGAACCGTTAAAAAAGTGTTCCGGACTAGAGCAAACTGAAACAACTGTTTCCAAAAATAGATCTTCGGTTTCGTGATACTGAAGGACTTCAGAATTTATATATTCAAGAAGTTCTTTGCTAGCAGACGTTATATTTCTCCACAGCAAACTCTGAACAAAACTCTCAACTACGGGAAATTTGTCCTTAACATGTTCAGCGTACTCGTAAAACTCTTTACCGTAAGTCTCCGGGATTAGAATACTTAATGCTTCCAGTACTCCTTTGTTTAGGTAACATGAACGCTCATCTTTAAATAGCTCATAAAAAGCCCCATCAGGCTGAAACTCTTGCTCAACATCTTCATGACTCTCAAGTAAATGCTTTGCAGCCATGTGGTCTTCAAACCGCTCATAAGAGAGATAGATACCTTCCTGACATTCTCCCTTCTTCTCGCTCAGGAATAGATTTTTAGTAAAGACCCCTTCAGAAACTAAACTATCCAACAATCCCGTTTTAAGACCGTATTCTTGGCATAATGTGTTTAGCATGATGAAAGCTGTCTCATAGGAAACAAATCCACTTTCGGCCTTTTCTGAAACAACAGCATTTATAGCTTTTTCTACGATATTGATATTACTTGGATAATCAAATTTATTTGGTTTCGACAAACGATTATTAACACTTTTTACAAAGAATCCGAAAATATCTGTTATTCCCTGTATGCCATCAGGGATTCGTGTATAACCTCCTTTGCTCAAACCCTCACAAAAAAGAAGTAAAAATAACGGATTTTGAAACTCAGGATGAAGTAACGGTATCGAAGGCAATTCTATCCCAAAATTGTTGAAGAATAATTTTGATGCCTCATATTCGATACCTGCAAATCCGTAGTGCGTACATCTAGTTAAAGTTTCATCTGGTAATAAATCCTCAGGAACAAGCAATTCGGTATAAGACGTGCGTACAGAAAATACCAAGCCAAGCCATTTATAGTTTTGTATTTTATCGACAAATCCTCGAATGTGGTCTGGCCAAAAATATTTACCCTTACCCTCGTTTATCGCATCAATAAAGATAATCAGCCGTTGTCTATCGGCTTCTGCCCTCGAATTTAAAGCTCCTAAAAATTCATTGAACGAGCAGGTCACATCGAGCTTTTTCTTTATTTGTGTCCATGGATCTTCTTCAGTTACAAAATGCTGCCCTAGCAAGAAAAGGCTCCGCCCGCCACCTTCACTCCTTTTTGTTATAACATCTGCGAGCAAGTGCGACTTCCCCATCCCGGGCCCGCCTACTAATATCA
>Ga0209495_1003228_pt1 | contig 10189 bp, 7 predicted proteins | sample EN1Hudsemesocosm_FD_184629 | JGI IMG/M metagenome (GOLD analysis project Ga0209495, IMG submission 184629) | Methane-oxidizing microbial communities from mesocosms in the Hudson Canyon - EN1E Hudson Canyon (SPAdes) (version 2) | ecosystem: Environmental > Aquatic > Marine > Cold seeps | place... | reverse complement strand
ATTTTTTGGCTCTCCCTCACAGATAAGTATCTCATCCGCAAGTGTTTCCTCGCAAATGTAGGTTTTGTTTGATGCTATAGCAGCATCGATCTTTTCGTGTTTTGCAATACTTAAACGTATTCTATCCGTAACCTCTAAGCCTGAATCTTTACGGATATTTTGAATGCGGTTTACCAACTCACGAGCAATACCTTCCTCTATTAAGGCCTCGTTCATAGTGATGTCTAAAGCAACCGTTACACCCTTATTATTGGCAACCAATAAACCTGGAATGTCTTGCGAACTGATGAATACATCCTCAGGAGAAATAACTAAATCGCTACCATCGATATTCAAGGTATAAGCACCTTCTTTTTCAAGTTGAATGATGTCAGCTTGATTAAAGCCAGAAATTGCGGCTGCAATAGCTTTCATCTGCTTACCATACTTAGGTCCTAAAGCCTTGAAATTTGCCTTAATTTCCTTCACTAAAACATTCGAATCTTCAGACATAAAGTCTAATTCCTTCACATTAACCTCCGAAAGAACCAAGTCTTTAATCGCATTTATCTGTGCTTTCATCTTCTTATCCGAAGCAGGAATCATTACTTTTTGTAGCGGTTGACGTACACGTAATTTCTCTTTCTTACGAAGAGATAAGACCATCGATGTGATGTTTTGTGCCATCTGCATACGCGTTTCTAAATCGGTATCGATTATAGCTTCTTCCGCTTGTGGGAATAAAGTTAAGTGTACTGACTCTTCTTTTGGAAGGTCGGTAGCATTCATTAAATCTTGATACAAACGATCGGTAAAGAATGGCGCGATTGGCGAAGACATCTTCGCAATATTCACCAAACAAGTAAATAGCGTTTGGTAAGCCGAGATTTTATCTTGTGCATACTCCCCTTTCCAGAAACGACGTCGACATAAACGAACGTACCAGTTACTTAAGTTTTCGGTTACGAATTCTTGTAGTAAACGTCCTGCACGCGTAGGTTCATATTCGCTATAAGCCTTGTCTGCAGCTTTCATCAAAGTGTTTAATTCCGATAAAATCCAACGGTCAATTTCTGGTCTGCCCTCAATAGCAATATCTGCTTCTGCGTATGTAAAGCCATCGATATTCGCATAAAGACTAAAGAATGAATAGGTATTATAAAGCGTTCCGAAGAATTTTCTTTGTACTTCAGTAATTCCGTCTAAATCAAATTTCAGGTTGTCCCAAGGCTGTGCATTGGTAATCATATACCAACGTGTAGCATCAGCACCGTATTTGTCTAGAGTTTCAAATGGATCGGCAGCATTACCCAAACGTTTAGACATTTTTTGTCCGCTTTTGTCGAGTACCAATCCGTTAGAAATAACATTTTTATAAGCCACAGAATCGAAACACATGGTCGCGATGGCGTGTAACGTAAAGAACCATCCACGAGTTTGATCAACACCCTCAGCGATAAAGTCTGCAGGATACGATTCTTGTCCCTCAATTAATTCTTTATTCTCAAATGGATAATGCCATTGTGCATAAGGCATAGAACCCGAATCGAACCAAACATCAATTAAGTCCGATTCTCTATGCATAGGCTTTCCATTTGGCGAAACCAAAACGATTTCGTCTACATAGTTTTTATGCAAGTCAATCTTATCGTAATTCTCTGTTGACATGTTTCCAGGCTCAAAATCGGTAATCGGATTTTTCGCCATGATACGCGCTGCAACTGACTTTTCACATTCGTTATACAGTTCCTCAGCAGAACCAATACAAATGCGTTCGTCGCCCTCTTCGGTAGACCAAATCGGAATTGGAATACCCCAGTAACGTGAGCGAGATAAGTTCCAGTCGTTTAAGTTTTCCAACCAGTTCCCAAATCGTCCAGTACCTGTAGATTCTGGCTTCCAGTTGATGGTTTCGTTCAACTCTATCATACGATCTTTCATCGCAGTAGATTTGATAAACCAAGAATCTAATGGATAATATAAAACAGGTTTGTCTGTTCTCCAGCAGTGTGGATATGAGTGTTCGTATTTCTCAACTTTAAAGGCTTTGTCTTCCTCTTTTAGCTTGATAGCAATTTCTACATCTGCCGATCTTTCTGGAGCTTCACCATCGGCGTAGTATTCGTTTTTCACGTACATACCCGCCAAGTCCCCCATCTCTGGAACGAATCTACCTTGAAGGTCAACCAATGGACGTGGATTGCCGTCCTTATCGAGAACCAATAATCCAGGAACATCAAAATTCTTAGCCACCAATGCATCGTCAGCACCAAAAGTAGGTGCACAGTGTACGATACCCGTACCATCTTCGGTAGTAACAAAATCTCCAGAAATTACTTGGAATGCTTTGTCAGCATCCTGATAAGGTTGCGCATAAGGAAGCAATTGCTCGTAGCGTGTTCCTACGATATCGGCCCCTTTAAATTCATCAACTACCCAGTAAGGGATTTTCTTAGCACCCGATTCGTAAGCAGTTAAATCTGCTTCCGTTTCCGAAGCGAAATATTTACCCGACAATTGTTTTGCAACTAAGTTTTTAGCCAAAACAATATTGATTGCATTCCCAGAATATTGGTTGAAAGTCTTCACCAATACATAATCGATTTTCGGCCCTACACAAAGTGCCGTATTCGATGGAAGTGTCCAAGGAGTTGTTGTCCATGCGATAAACTGAACATCGCCTTCAACTGCCTTTAAAACATCAAGTGTAAGTGTTTCCTTTTTTGCTTTAAAAAGAGCTACCGCCGAAGTGTCTTTTACATCTTTATAACATCCAGGTTGGTTGAGTTCGTGCGAACTTAAACCCGTTCCTGCTGCAGGAGAATAAGGCTGAATGGTATAGCCTTTATAGATTAAATCTTTCTTGTAGAGCTCGGAAAGTAAATACCAAACCGACTCCATATATTTACTTTCGTAGGTGATGTACGGATCTTCCATATCCACCCAGTAACCCATCTTTTCGGTAAGCTTATTCCACACATCCGTGTAACGCATTACCGTTTCGCGACAAGCTTTATTATACTCGTCAACAGAAATTTTTGTACCGATGTCTTCTTTAGAGATACCCAACTCTTTTTCGACACCTAATTCTACTGGTAATCCGTGTGTATCCCAACCCGCTTTACGCTTTACCTGAAAACCTTTAAGCGTTTGGAATCGACAGAAAATATCTTTGATACTTCTGGCCATAACGTGGTGGATACCCGGCATACCGTTTGCCGAAGGTGGCCCCTCGAAAAACACATAAGGCTTGCTTCCTTCGCGAGTTTCAATACTCTTCTCGAAGATTTGATTTTTTTGCCAATCTGCTAAAACCTCTGCCGCTACATTTGGCAAATTCAATCCTTTATATTCTGGGTATTTTTTCATCTCTGTACTTAGTCGATGGTTGCGATTACTTTTAACTCGATGCCGATAGGTGTTGGAAGACTCAAAATCTCTACCGTTGTACGGCAAGGTTGATTGTCTTTAAAGTACTCCGCGTAAATTTTATTGTAGGTTTTAAAATCGTCTTTCATATTGGTTAAGAAAACCGTTACATCGATAATTTTCTCCCACGAAGAACCTGCATCTTCTACAATAGTCTTGATATTGTTGAACACAGAATGACACTGTGCCGCTATGTCGTAAGAATGAATATTTCCATCGGCGTCGAGTTCAACACCAGGAATTTTTTTAGTCCCCCTTTCACGAGGTCCTACACCCGATAAAAACAATAAGTTCCCATGCTTGCGTGCATGTGGATAAGCCCCTACAGGTTCAGGTGCTTTTTGTGAGTTTATTCTTCCTTGATCTTCTGACATAATTCTGCTTTATAAACCCGCAAATTTACGCCAATACTCGCAGATATGCAATGTGTTGACTCTTTAACAAATAATTGATGCTCAAATCAGATTTGTAATGTTCCAGAATGGAATTTTGATAGTGAAAACTTGCTTTTATTCCTTTATCCAAGGGTAAACTGCAGCCTTTCCATTTCCTTCAATCTTGAGGAAGTACATTCCCGATGCGAAGTGTTCAATCGGAATAGTTTCTTTTTGAATTGTAGCTTGGTAGATCATAGCTCCAAATGTGTCGAAGATAGTAATGTTAGCCGAGTCCTTTAATTCCACTATTAAATACTCTTGTGCAGGATTTGGGTATAGAGAAATTTGATCTGATAGGCTTTCTTCCAATCCTATAATGTTTATCGATACCGTGTCAGAAGCTCCACAGTCATTCGTAGAGTCGAAAATAATCACTTCATAAATACCGCCTCCAAGAATTGTTAAACTATCAGAATGTTCAAAGGGAATGACTGAATCTTCAAATAACCAAATGATTTCTGGACTGTTAGCGTTTGTACTCACACTTAAAATGTTGTTGTCTATATCGTAGGTGAGTACTGCACTAATCACGAAACAAGAACCATCATCGTCCGTGGCCTCCTCATCATAATTACATGCAAAATAGTTCGTACATCCTGGCACTTCCTCTTCATTACAAATACCGTCATTATCATCGTCGTTAATGCACACGCCTTCGCAATCGTGATACAATAGAGGGTAAATACAATCAACCTCTTCTGTAGCATCGGGGTTGTAATTACAGGCCATGGGTTCTATACAGCCCAGAATTTCTAGCTCATCGCAAATGCCATCTCCGTCAGTGTCAGTAATACAATCTCCATCACAATCGTAATACTCTTCAGCCTCTATACATGTGCCATTGTCTACAGTTGCTAACTCGTTATAGTTGCAGGCAAGGGGATTAGTACAGCCCTCTACAAGTCCTGTACACTCATAATTCATGCTCCCCGTAGCAATAAGAATTGTTCCGTTTGCAGTATAAATGATTGGATTACTTAGGACTATATTTAATTGAGTGCCATCTATAATTTTTAAAGTGATAAGCTCCCCTTCTTGGGCTCCATCAATTTCTGGTGTTAAGGTATCATCACCCCAAATTGCAACAGATTGCATCCCTCCACTTAAACAATCACTTGCGATACATGCCGATCCCACAATTTGCCCTGCCGGAGTTAAAGCCACAATGTATGGCGCAGTACTCGTAAGGTCTAAGGGGTCTATAAAAGAAGAATGTAAGAGGGTCGTTAAATTGTTTCCCGTACTACCATAAGTGTATGGACTAGGCAACTCACAGTCTTGAGCAATTAAACCCAAACTGAACGACAAACTTAATAGGTAGATTAACTTCTTCATTCTTATCTTTTTGTATCCTGCAATTTAATGAAATTCATTTGCTTGCAAAATGATTTCTTGTGTCAAACAATTATCAGTGCTAAAACTTATAGCGCGCCCCAATACCTATAATGCTTAATTTATCAGGATTCTTTTTGTTGATTTCATTTTCCTTCCTTAAAAATAATTTAGTCTTGATGTCATCAGACATATCCCATGCTACACCTATTGTAGATCGCTGCTGATCTAAATTGGTTTGCTGGTCTAATTTCCAATAAAATTCGTGGGCGATATAAGGAGTGATAAAATTAGTCTTTACCTCGACACCCCATTTAGAGCGAAAATAGGTTTTGTCAATTGCTCCTAACTCATCCCACGATTGTTGAATACGTATACGCTGCTTGAGAATTAAGGATAATTTTTTGACATCAATGTCAGAGCTTAAATCTATATGTGCTCTGAGGTGCTTGTCGTTGTCAGCCTTATTTATAAGTCTGAGGTTTGTAGACAAAGAGTGCCTCTTGAAGGGTTTATATCTAAAGCCTATATCTGTGTAGTTTTTTTTATACACACTAATACTGTCTGCCCATCTAACTTGTTCTTCTAACTCGAACCGCAGCTTGGCATTGATTTTTTTACTGAATTTTATAGAACTCCACAATTCTAAATCCTCATTTTGAGCCATTGAAAAAAGAGGGAGTAAAGCCAAAAAAAGGAGTAGGAGTTTATTCTTCATCACTTATCCTGTTTGTGCCCCATTCAACTTCTTTTATATCGGCCTTAAAGAAAATGGTCACCGTGGCTACATCCCTTAAAAAATCTATTTTCCCTACCTGAACCTTTATAATGTCTAAACCAGTTCGATCTCTCAAATCCTCAATCATAGCCAATCTATTCTCATTCTTGATTAAGTCTATTCGCTCGTAAACGACATTCTTGCTCTGTACCTCATTGTTAAACCATAACTTCTCAAAACTGAAAGTCACCAGTAAAATAGTTGAGTTTACAAACATAAGCTCAGCCCAGGAAATCTTTTTATTCGCTAAGGCATTTATCATTGCCAATCCAATAACGATAAAAAGATAAGTCATCTCCTTAATTGGAATTGGCTCCGTACGATAACGTAGAATGCCAAAGACCGCAAAAAGCCCCAATGCAAATCCAAGCTCCATCGGTACTTTTCTTAATAGAAAACAAATGAAAAATGTAAGTAAATTGAATACGATAAACGTAAATAAATAATCCTTGCGGCGGTTGGCAGAAAAATACAATACGCGAACAATCACAAAAGTGAATGAGAAATTGACTAAAAACCGAACAAATAATTTGAAAAGGTCTTTTTGATTGAATAATTCTACGTCTAAGAATTCCATACGTTCTGTATCTTGTTTAGTTCTAGTAATCTCGATTTAAATCGGTTGTACTTTAAGGTCTTGTCCAGTAAAATACAACCAATACAGTATTTACTCATTCGCTGTGGACGAATGAGATTTGCTCTCAGCAATGTACTAATTATTGATTTCCGATTAAACTTGCTCTGTTTAAGCTCTATAATAACAGGTTCTGAAAGGAGTACCTTTTTATCTGCTCTAGTGAAATTGAGATTTAAGTCTATCGTAACTCGCTCTTGTTCAGATTTGTGTACCAAAGTAATCCTATTGAAAGTGTTCTGTAAAGTTCGACGTAAATTGTCTGGGTTTTCGGGAATCCACTGCTTTAAAAAAGCACTTTGGTTTTGGTCTAAGCTTTCTTGAATTGTCGTGCTTATCCTCTTTTTGTTCGTGATCCCTTTCTGTTTCAACTTGACTTCTAAAAAAGAAATCCCCGTTTCTATATACGTGCGAAACCGAACCTTATGTCTTTTATATCTGCCTTGATGATGTTGCTTGAAGTACTTTTTGTCTGGGGTGTCTAAATAAATAGTGTGGTAGGCAGAAGTTCTTTTACCCTCAACTTCTAGCACATAATAATGCTCAAATAAAGCTGGGAATAAATCCAATAATCGATCTTTCGAAAGTAGGTACTTCGTATCTGTGCGCTGCAACAACTTTACCCTATCCATTTGCTTTAAATCGATAGGGGCGAATTTATCCAGTTGTTGGTCTACAGTCATACGTTTATAAAATTCTATTTCTTAAGACAGTTTGGAAAGCTGTTTTATTTCAATTAGATTATAATTTTATACAAACATTTTTTGGCTCGGTAAAGAAATGTAATGCCTCAAAGCCTCCTTCGCGACCGACGCCAGATTGCTTTACCCCTCCAAAAGGAGTACGTAAATCTCTTAACAACCAAGTGTTAATCCATACAATGCCCGACTCTAATTGCGAAGCCATACGATGAGCTCTTTTTAAATCCCTCGTCCATACCGTAGAAGATAAACCATACTTAGTGCTGTTGGCATACATCAAGACCTCTTCTTCTTTATCGAATGGCATTATAGTGACTACAGGCCCAAAAATTTCCTCTTGATTGGTACGGCAGTCATAACTTAATCCCTCAATTATAGTCGGTTCTAAATAGTAACCTTCGGCATACTCACCCGCTAGAATTACTCTTTTACCTCCTGCTAAAACTGTTCCCCCTTCCTCTTCCGCTAATTTTACATACGAAAGCACCTTCTCCATATGGTCTTTAGAAACAACCGCACCTAATTTGGCTTTTTCATCTAGTGGATGACCAACAACCATCTTTTTAGTTTGAGCTACAAAGGCATCTCTAAACTTCTTGTAAATCGGTCTTTCAACAAATATTCTAGAACCACATAAACAAATTTGTCCTTGATTGGCAAAAGAAGATCGCTTTGTTGTGGATAGTGCATCTTCAAAATCGCAGTCTGCAAAAATTATATTTGGGTTTTTACCACCCAATTCCAAAGACATCTTCTTAAACATTGGCGCTGCTACACGAGCAATTTGCTGTCCTGTAGAAGTTCCTCCAGTAAAAGAAATTACAGGTACTTCAGGATGCTCGGTTATAGAAGCCCCTACCTTGTGCCCTAAACCGTGTACGATATTTAATACGCCAGCAGGCAAGCCAATTTCAATACATATTTTAGTAAGTAAATAGGCCGTCATAGGAGTAACCTCCGAAGGCTTGGCTACTACACAATTTCCTGTGGCTAGCGCAGGAGCTATTTTCCATGTGAAAAGGTACAGTGGAAGGTTCCAAGGCGAAATACATCCCGCTACACCAATAGGTTTACGAGTTGTATAGTTTATAGCTACCTCACCCATGTCAAAACAATCGGTTTTGTCATGCATAATTGCCGTGGCATAAAACCTAAAGTTGGAAGCGGCACGAGGGATATCTACTGCTTTAGAAAGCCATAATGGTTTCCCATTGTCTTTTGATTCTGCTAAAGCTAAGTCTTCTAAATTCTCTTCAATTTTATCGGCGATAGCCATTAAATAGCCCATTCGTTTTTCCGAAGATAAACTAGACCATGCAGGAAATGCAGCATTTGCAGCTTGTACCGCTTTATCAACATCACCCTTGTCGCTATCAGGAATTAGAGAATATACAGCTCCTATTGCAGGGTTATAATTGTCTAAATAATTTCCAGATTGAGGTTCACATAATGCTCCTCCGATATAATTCTGAATCTTTTCCATATGCTATAAACAAGCTGTTCTACCTCCGTCTACCGGAATGTTAATTCCATTGATGTAAGATGCTGCAGGTGATGCTAAAAATGCGATTGCATTCGCAACTTCTTGTGGTTCTGCAATGCGCTTCATCGGCACCTGATTTTTCATCGCCTCTAAAACGACTTCTTCCGATTGTCCAGTTTTCTTTGCTTTATTTTCGATGATAGATTTTAAGCGCACAGTATTTGTCGCACCAGGCAATACATTGTTTACCGTAATGTTAAATCCACCTAACTCATTGGCCAAAGTCTTCGACCAACTCGCAACTGCACCTCGAATAGTATTCGATACTCCCAAACCATTTAAAGGCTGTTTTACCGATGTAGAAATGATGTTGATGATACGACCATAGCCTTCAGATTTCATTCCTTCCATTAAATTCTGAACCAATATTTGATTGCAAATTAAATGATTGGTGAATGCCTGAATATACTCATCAGTATGGGCTGCATTAGCAGGGCCTCCTGCAGGCCCACCCGTATTGTTGATTAATATATGAGCATTAAACTCTTGTGCATAGGCCTGTAGCTTGATCCTCAATTCTTCGGGCTGCGTGAAATCTACCGAAATATAATTGTGCGACTGACCCTTAGAAACATCTAAATCTGCCATCGCAGATTTTAGCTTTTCTTCATTTCTAGCTACCAAAGTTATACTAGCTCCTAAAAGAGCTAACTCTGTTGCTGCAGCATTTCCTATTCCTTGCGTACTACCGCATACTACGGCACGCTTTCCTTCTAAACCTATATTCATTCGCTTATCTTTTTGCAATTCCTTGTACAACGCGGTAATTTTTAAATCGCGTTTTATATTTTGCTATCACCTGAACCTCTTCCTGCCCTTTGGGGATGTTTACAAAGCCTGTATTTGCTGTTTTGTTGAGCTCTGTAAGTCCTTGATGCAAGAATTGACCATTCTTTAATTCTCCCTGATATAAAGTAACTTCCTTAACTTTATTGCTTAATCGGATTTCCATAGTTACCGAGCCATTGTTTAAATGTATAGGCTCTCCGAAAACAAAATCTACCTTGGCTTTTCGCTCATGGCCAGACTTGTTAAATTCTCTCAAACCTAGCCCAGGTTCGTTATTGTGAAATTCTATTTCAGACATTAATTCTCCGTCTTCGTAGTACTTCTTTTGATACCCTTCGCGCTCATCGGCTAAATAGGATGTCGTACGGAAAACCTTACCGTTTTTATGAAACCACTTGGCTATCCCTTCCTTTACACCATATACATAATCGATTTCGGCGCGTAACTTTCCGTCTGTATAATAGTCTAAGGCCATTCCATGACGAATGCCCTCCTTATAATTGATTGAAGCCGATATACTCCCATCTTCATTGTAGGTGTGTATAAGTCCGTTTTTTGGCCCTTTCT
>Ga0209495_1003224_pt1 | contig 10197 bp, 7 predicted proteins | sample EN1Hudsemesocosm_FD_184629 | JGI IMG/M metagenome (GOLD analysis project Ga0209495, IMG submission 184629) | Methane-oxidizing microbial communities from mesocosms in the Hudson Canyon - EN1E Hudson Canyon (SPAdes) (version 2) | ecosystem: Environmental > Aquatic > Marine > Cold seeps | place... | reverse complement strand
ATCAAAGCCAAAGGCATCGAAGTCGTTATTTATGAACCTGCTCTGCAAGAAGGCGAGTTCTTTCATTCAAAAGTGATAAAAGACTTAGAAGCATTTAAAGCGATGAGTGATGTCGTGGTTGCCAATAGATTAGAAGAAAGTATCTTAGATATTGTCGATAAAATCTATAGCCGAGATATATTCAACAGTGATAGTTAAGGAAAGAAATTGAAAATATTGGTAACAGGTACGGCTGGGTTTATTGGCTATCACTTAGCTAAAAAATTGCTGCAAAGAGGCGATGAAGTCGTAGGCATTGATAATATTAATGACTACTATGATGTCAATTTAAAATATGGAAGACTCAAAGACCTAGGGATTGATAGTCAAAATACGGGAAACTCGACTTTAGTCGAGTATGAAGAGGGTCTCCCCTACAAAAGCACAAAATATCCAAAGCATACATTCATAAAACTAGACCTATCTGATAATCAAGGCATAGACGAACTTTTTAAAACGCAAAAGTTTGATGCAGTCGTCAACCTTGCCGCACAAGCAGGGGTGCGTTACTCGTTAGAAAATCCACAGGCTTACATACAAAGTAATATCGTCGGCTTTATGAATATACTAGAGGGTTGCCGTCATTATGGCGTGAAAAACCTCTGTTATGCCTCTAGCTCTTCCGTTTATGGACTGAATCAATCACAACCCTTTAAAACCACTGATCCAACAGAGCATCAAGTCAGCATGTATGCTGCTACAAAAAAGTCCAATGAGATGATGGCACATACTTATGCTCATCTTTATGGAATACAAGCCACAGGGCTACGATTTTTTACTGTCTATGGGCCATGGGGCAGACCCGATATGGCACCGATGCTTTTTACAGATGCGATACTGAGTGATCGTGCTATAAAAGTCTTTAATCATGGAAAGATGAGTAGAGATTTTACTTATATAGACGATATCGTCGATGGCATAAGCAAAGTCATCGATAGTCCAGCAAAATTAAACGGGCAATGGAATGCAAAAAAACCTGACATATCCAGCTCATCAGCACCGTACAGGCTCTACAATATAGGCAACAATTCTCCATTAAGCCTAATGGAATTCATAGAAACCATAGAAGATGCATTAGGCAAAAAAGCAGAGAAAAACTACCTGCCTATGCAGGATGGCGATGTAGTCTCTACTTATGCCGATGTTAGTGGATTGATAGATGATTTTGGGTATAAGCCAAAGACAAAGCTTAAAGAGGGAATTGGAGCGTTTGTGAGCTGGTATCGAGAATTTTACGGGTGGTAGAAGTGACGGTAAATCGGGATATGAAGTTTTATCTATAGCCCAGCTAATGGCGTGTTTTAGAAGTCTCTGAATTTACGTCTGTTAGTGGCACTCGCTCCATTAAAGTTGATGTGCAAATTGTCTCAGCGACCAACGTGCAATTATCTGAAGCAGAAAAAGAAGGGCATTTTCATTATTAATGGTATGAAAAATAGCTAATAAGAATGTGTAGTTTTATTGAATTAGAATAGGAAAGTAAGTAAATAAATAATGAAATATCGTTCTGAAATTGATGGCTTAAGAGCTATTGCTGTTATCCCTGTTATTTTATTTCATGCAGGGTTTAGTTTATTCAAAGGTGGGTTTGTTGGTGTTGATATATTTTTTGTTATTAGTGGTTATTTAATTACCACTATTATTTATAAGGAAATCAATGCTGGCACTTTTTCATTTTTACACTTTTATGAACGGCGTATTCGTAGGATATTTCCCGCTTTATTTTTTATTAGTTTTATTTGTATACCGTTTGCTTGGTTCTGGTTAGCTGCGAAAGACTATAAAAGATTCTCAGAAAGTTTAGCGACCATTAATATATTTTCTTCAAATATATTATTTTGGAGCCAAGGTGGATATTTTTCACCTAACACTGCCTTAAAACCCTTGTTGCATACTTGGTCTCTAGCTGTAGAGGAGCAGTTTTATATATTTTTTCCTCTTTTATTGTTATGGAAGCGAATAAAGGGAAAGCAGTTGTTGGTGCTTAGTTTAATATTTTTACTAAGTTTTGTGTGGTCTGAATATAGTGCTGTATTGTACCCTAAGGCTAATTTTTATTTATTACCATCACGCGCGTGGGAGTTGTTAGCTGGCGCGATACTGGCTATTATTTTACCACGAGTAAAAATTAAGAGTTCTGCATTATCTCAAGTAGGTGCTTTACTGGGGTTTGGGATGATAATCTATTCTATCGCCTTCTTCAGTGAAGCTGATTTAATGCCAAATAGACTAACGCTGACGCCTGTTATAGGAACAGTATTCATTATAGCCTTTGCTGATAAAGGGACATTAATAGGAAAACTACTCAGTTTTAAGCCTATAGTGAGTATAGGCTTAATCAGTTATAGTGCCTATTTATGGCATCAACCTTTATTTGCTTTTACTAGAGTTAGGCTAGTGGGCGATGTTTCTCGTGATATTTATATCGGTTTAATTTTTTGTACCTTAGTTTTAGCCTATTTAACATGGCGGTTTATTGAAGCACCTTTTAGAAAAAATAATTCTTTTTCTCGGCGACAAGTATTTTTGACTGCAATTGCGGGCGCAGTTTTTTTTATTATATTTGGTTTAACGGGTATTTTAACAAAAGGGCTACCTAATAGAATTTCAGGTGATGCGCGTTATTATGCAGATTTTGCTAATAAGCATAAACCGGTTAGGGAAGATGTATGCTATTCATCAAATAAAAAAGGATTATTGTTACCCCCCCAAGAAAAGTGTATTTATAATCCGGAATTTCCTCTAAATGTGGCTCTTTGGGGCGATAGTCATGCTGGTGCCATTATGGATCCTTTGGCAAAAGAAATGAGAATACAGCAGCAAGGGATTGTAGAAATTGTTTATTCTAGCTGTCCGCCTGTTATTGGGCTTAAGCAATATGATAGAGAGGGAAAGTGTAACCAGTTTAATGTTGAGTCATTGAAGTATTTAAAGAGCAGTCGTATTCAAACGGTTATTTTGGTGGCGCGGTGGGATTATTATATTGAAGGTACGTTTAATAATGGTGAGGGAGGAATAGAAGCAGGATCGGGCCATAGCTATGGCCCTATTTCAAAAGATAGCTCTTTTATTCATGATAAAGGCTATTTATCTGCAATGGGGGCGATGTATAGAGGTACTACTGAGGCATTATTAAATGCTGGTAAACACGTAATTTTGGTATACCCAATTCCGGGGGCGGGCTGGAATGTCCCTAATTTATTTACAAAAATCTATTTACATGATTATGAGCCATTAAAGAATTCGATAGTATCAACCTCGTTTGAGGTGTTTCAGTCACGAACAAAGAATGTTTATGCGCAATTAGATAAGTTACCAAGACATCCTAATTTATTAAAAATATACCCAGAAAAGGTTTTTTGTAATAGTACGGTAAGTGGCCGTTGTATTTTAGAGATTAATAAGACACCATTATATTACGATGATGATCATGTGAATTATTTGGGGGGTGAGCTAGTATCCAAGGAAATTATTAAAGGGATGAAGGGCAAGCATTGGTTGTAGTCTGCCTGAGGGCTAAGCATGGTATTGTATTATTACTGTAGGGTTGACCTTGCGATAGGCAAGGTCAAATTAATTTTTATTATTTTATGAGGGGGATTGGTTAAACTGTAAGGCATGTAAAGCGGCATAAGCCCCCTGTTTAGATAACAGCTCTGTATGTGAACCCCGCTCAATAATCTTACCGTGTTCCATTACTAAAATAACATCCGCATTTTCGATAGTTGATAAGCGATGTGCAATTACGATAGTGGTTCTATTTGCCATCACATGCTCTAAGGCTTTTTGAATATAACGCTCTGACTGCGTATCTAAAGCTGAAGTTGCCTCATCTAAAATTAATAACGGTGAGTTTTTTAATAAAGCACGTGCAATTGCTAATCGCTGACGCTGTCCGCCTGATAATTGAATACCATGTTCGCCAATTTCAGTTTGCATACCATGCGCTAAACTATCAATAAACTCCGTTGCATAAGCATCATCAGCCGCTTTTAATACATCTGCTTCAGAAATACCTTCTAAAGAACCATAAGCGATATTATTAAATACCGTATCATTAAACAAAGTAATATTTTGCGTCACTAAAGCAATTTGCTCTCTTAATGCCTCTAGTGTGTATTTCGTGATTTCAATACCATCTAATAAAATCTTTCCTTGGCTATAATCATAAAAGCGCGGAATAAGGTTGGTAATAGTGGTCTTGCCACTACCCGATGCACCAACAATGGCAATGGTCTGCCCTGATTTTATTTTAAGATTAATATTTTTGAGCGCGGCTTTTTCAGCCTTAGGGTAGTAAAAAGAAAGATTCTTAAATTCAAGCTCTCCTTTGCCTATTATTTTTGTTCGTGTCCCTAAATCTTTTTCTACTTCAACATCTAATACCTCAAAAATATCACTGGCGGCAGCGATACCTTTTTGAATATCGTTATTGGCTTTGGTGAGTTGTTGAATAGATTTAGGCATCATAAAGGCTGCAAGTAAGTAAGAGACAAAAGTCCCTGTACTTGCTGACTCCATTAGCTGCAAAGCAAGAAAAAGTAGTGTCGCTAAGGCAAAAGCAACAAGTAATTGCATGATAGGGTTTTGAATTGAGGTAAATAATCCGACCCTTTGTGATTGTTGCTTATTAAATAAGCTATTTTCTTTAAAGCGCTGAATTTCATGCGGGGCGCCACCAAAACATTTAACCACGCGGTTTCCAAGGACAAGTTCAGAAGTAATATGGGTCATATCGCCCATGGAATTTTGGATATGTTTACTTAATGCTCTAAGGCGTTTGCTAACAAAGGTAACGAGAATAGCAATGATCGGGGCAATCGCAAGAAAAACCAGAGTTAACTGCCAGTTAACCCAGGTTAAATAAGCCAGCAAGCCGATTGTAGTAAGACCCTCACGAATGAAAATTCGAACTGAGTCTGTAACGGCACGGGCGACTTCTGCAACGTTATAAGTAATTAAAGAAATTAAGTTGCCGCTATTATGTGCATCAAAATATTCTGTGGATAATTGAGTGTAATGGTTAAATAACTCACTCCGTAACTTATGTACCACATTCACTGAAACTTTGATTAAGAAGTAATTACCTAAAAAACTACCTACACTTCTAAAGCTAACTAAGGCAATAATATATAAAGGTAAATATTGTGTATCAGATTTATTTCCTGTTTCTAAGGTCTCGATAATTACTTTTATCATTTCAGCTAGCATTGGCTGAGCGAGAGCAATCATTGCAAAACCAATAATACTAACAATAAAAAATTTAAGGGAAGGTAGTAGGTATTTTAAAAGTCGCTTGTAGATCGAAATTCCAGAAATAGGTGGTATTGGTTTTTTTGACATTGATTTATGAATGCATTGAGAGCTTGTTAGAAGGAATGGAGGCAGTAGATGCGACTAAGATAAAGACAAAAAAGGTATTCATAATGCCATGCCCAAAGGCGAGGTTAGTTAAGCCAAAAAAAGCATACCCTAACGATAATAATAAAATAAGGCTAGGTAGGTAGTGATTTTTGGGCTGGGATAGATTTTTGTAAAATACAATACAGGGGGCAATAAGTAGTATGAATAAGCTAATAAGCCCTAAGCCTCCTTTACCAACTAGAGTAGTTAAGTACTCATTATGAAAATGACCGAATTGATGTGATGTGTTTTTTAAAGTTTTATCCTCCGCAACACTAATTACTGAGATTTGTCGTGTGTTATGTAAGCCAAATCCTAATACAGGGTGTGTAGGGATGGTTTCGACGGCTATTTTCCATAAGGCTATACGCGCTCCTACAGAAGATAAGCTGTTTTTTTCATGCGATTCTATCTCCTGCTGCATGGTATTAAAGCGAGATTGCACTTGAGGGGATAATTCAGCGGCTGTTATAAGGAGAATACCCGTGATAGCTAAAAGGATTAAAGGTTTCAGTGTGATAGACTTTTGTTTGTACCATATAAATAGCACTAGTATGAATAAAAAGGGGAATGTAATCCAAGCGCCTCTTGATAAAGAGAATACAACGGCACTACAGCCTAAAATAAAACTAAAAAGACTCATGTATTTTTGTATGTTTGTTTCGTGGTGGATATTGATGATTGAGAAAAAACTCAGTAATAAAGCAATATCACCAAAGGGAATAGCATTAACGGTGCCATTAGCGCGTTGCCCTAAATAGAAATACTGAATAAGTGCAATAATACCAGCTAATATAGCGCCTATTTTGATAGCAGTGCTAAGGGCCTGTGCATTTAGTTTTTGTGATAAAAGTACTGCAAGCCAAGGCGCGACTAGAAAATGATAATTAGTTCCTAAACGTTTGAAAGCATAGAGGGATACATCTGAGGCTAAAATAGATAGTAATGCGACAGAAAAATAAAGGATACAAATAAAGGAGATTGCTTTGGTTTGGGCATTAGTGAATGGGTTGATTTTCTGCTGGTAGCAATAAATTAAGCTATAAGCTGAAATAAGAATAAATGCAACTACACCAGCAGCGGGAATAATAAGGATAAAAGCTGGGATAATTCCAAATAGGTAGTTAAAGTATGTTTTATTTTGATTTGTCATTCTGGTCTAATTTTATAAATAAGAGTTTAAGGTTTGCATAGTATTCTGAGTTGCACCGACATTTTTATTTAAAAATATATGCCCATTTTTGATTAATAATCGTCTATTTTCACTATTCTGATATAAATTTTTTATGGTGAGCACAATATCCTTTTCAGTTTGGCATTGAATGCAGGCTTGCTGGCTAATGACATGAGCCGAAATTTCTTTGAAATTTAGCATATATGGCCCGAAGAGCGTAGGAGTACCTACGGCAAGAGGCTCTAAAATATTATGCCCGCCAACAGGAACAAGGCTACCGCCAACAAAACAAATATCTGCGGCGGCATAAAGCATTTTTAATTCACCTAAAGTGTCTGCTATATAAATATCTGTTTCTGTGTTGCAGTGTTTATCTGCACTGCGCATAATAACATTCATTTTTGCTTCATTAGCTAAAGATTTTACCTCTATAAATCGCTCAGGGTGGCGAGGAACAAGGAGGAGGAGCAATTCAGGAATCTCTTTTTTAAGGGCTTGATAGCAACTAATGATGATAGCCTCTTCTCCTTTATGCGTACTTGCCGCAACCCAAACAAATCTGTTGCTAAAAAGGGTATTCTTCAGTAATTTTCCTTGAGCAATCAACTCTTTTGAAACGATCACATCAAATTTTAAATTCCCTGAAACGCTTAATTTATTTTGCGCGACTCCAATACTTATAAAATGTTGTCGATCCTCTTCTGTCTGGGTCAGTATATGAGTTACATTATTGAGCGCAGGGATAGCTAAGCGAGATATTTTTTTGTAATTATGAGCGGAATTTTTAGAGAGGCGAGCATTAATAATAAACAGAGGAACCTTTCGTTTTCCACATTCAGAAAATAGGTTAGGCCAAATTTCTTTTTCCATAATCACTGCAATTTTAGGATTAAAATGATGAAAGAAGTTATGTAAGACGTAAGGAATATCATAGGGTAAGTAAACGTGGCTTACGGTGTCACCTAATACCATTTTGACTCGGGATGAACCAGTGGGTGTGGTAGTCGTGATTAATATGGGTATTTTTGAATTATCAGCCTGCAGTCGTTTGATCAATGGAAAGAGGGCTTCAGCTTCCCCTACGGAAACAGCATGAAACCAGATGCTATTTTGAGGGTGCTGGTGACTATAAATAGCTAAACGTTCTTGCCAGCGCTGGCGGTAAGTTGGGGCTTTAATACCTTTCCAGTAAAGACGTAATAAAATAAACGGGGTTAATAAGGTAAAGATAATAGTATAAATATATTTCATCTATGTTTCATAGAAGGACGGGTTTAATTTTGAAATTAAATCCTAGGGTTGATAGAGCGTCAAAATATTCAAAATAGTGACTGAGTAATTGTATGTCTTGAATTCAGGGAATATTATATTGCTAATTTATTTTATAAAGAAGACACTTTTTCAATTTTAAAGTCACTCTGCATCGGGTTTGTTAAAGCTGTAGATGCATGTAATTATAAGTAACGATCTATTAAAAGGCATAACCTGAATTTAGGTGATGGTTAAGAAACTAAGGTCAATTAGAATTTTTTTCTCTCATACGTCTAATATTTTGACGAAGCCGTGTCTTTATCGTACCTTTTTTATAACGCCCCTTAGTAATATGTTGAATACGGTAGATTCCTGGAATATCAATACCAACCCCCTGACTACGTAACAACCACCTAAAAGCCCTATCCTCATAAGCTTTACACCAATGATTTTCTGGTTTTTGATAAATACCAATAGTCTTACAATAGCCACAAGAACGAGCGACAGTACCATTAGTAATTTGCAGGGGGCCCGTTGCTCTAGTAATATTAACGGTATGAAAATTACTAGTATCAATATCAAGTACCTGAGGCTTTGCTCCTTTAACTAAAATAGGATCTGTTTCAGTTAATAAGGTTGTAATACGTTCTTGTAAAGGAAAGAATAAAACTTCACTTTTCCCTTTTAAGGATTCAGCTAATCCATCTAAACAGTAATGATGAAAGACAAGGTCACAATCTGTAAACCAAACCCAATCAGCTTGCGTGTTAAGTGCGGCTTGATTACGACCAATACTGCGTCTAAAGAGTTTTTCTTTAGGTAATTCTTGCCAATTCCAAGTAATATTATTAACCGTTTGTTCAGCAAAGAAATCTAACATAGCAACGGTATCAGCATCTTCTGAAGAATAGAAAACAGTCACAATCACATTTAATTGAGTAGGCGGGTAATTCACTAAAGAACTTAATTGATAATCTAGCAAATGTGCATATTTCCAGCAATGACTCACAATTTCTAATGTTAATCGCTCTGAATTGATTGCCCTTTCAGCTTTAGAAGGAATGGTCGCTAAAAACCATTTAGCAGGTATTTTTCCACTCGCAGCAAAGCGAAAAAAAAGCCCTAAAATTTTATCAGTCCAATGAGTTTTAATGTGTTTAATAAGTGTTTCCATATGATCTATAATGAATTTTTGAAATTAAAGACTAATTTACTAATATTAACTCACATTGGGTGGGTTATTTATTATTAAAATTAATCGATTTTATATACTAATTCTGTATTATAATTAATATATTTATTGGGGCTGGTGTTGTGTTTTTTCCTATTTAAATTATTATTTTTAGTTGTCTTATTTATGGTTATTTAATTGAATTCCATAATAATTCAAATTTATGAATAACTCTTAAAAATATATAATTATTAACAGTGCTATACTGGTAAGGTTTTTTAATTTCTTTATCAATACATTCTAAATAGTTTTCTGCTGTGGGTAAGTTATTTAAATCTCTAGATTTAAATTGATTCCAAAAATTTTTATTTTTTTCAATAAATGACTTTGGATCGCTACCGGACCATTTTTCCGCTAACTTCACAGCTAATGTCTTATACTTACCTCTATAAACAGGAACTTGAGGTAAATACATAACAAAAGGACTAGCCATAAATCCCATCAGCCCAAATTTTTCTTTTGCCTGTAACGAATTTTCATTCTCACTTAATGAAAATACCCAATGTTTATCTAATAACCTAGTTCGGTGAGCAAGAAATACATCCGTGTAACTAAACCCTGTCTGATGTTTTTTTCCTGATGAATTACGAAAATAACAAGGGAAATCATTGTTGAGATATGTAATGCGTTGATTTCGTTTATGGCGCTGGCCCTTTAAAAAAACAGGGTTTAAGAAAGCTTTTTTAGGGAACTGTTGAAAAAAACCTTCAATATACTGGTAGTCATCTTCCTCTAAGGGGCGAACTAATTGCATATCATCTTGAATGAAAAGTACCCAATCACTCTTTGAGCTTTCCAGTGCCATCTGCATGTTATTATATAATCCTCCATGACGCATATTTTTTTCTTGCAATGGCTGTATAAGCGCTACCTTATCCGGTAAGTTACGAAGAAGATTTTTAGTTTCAGGGTCAGAGCTATTATCATCAATAATTGTCAAATCAAAAGGTAAAGAATAATTAAGGCAAGATTCAATTGCATTAGCTAAAAATTTTACTCGATTATAAGAAAAAATATAAATAGAAAGTACTTTTTTTGTCATCTAGATTTACCTATATATTTAATATCTACCATAAATAGGAATGTGCGATTATAATAA
>Ga0209495_1003223_pt1 | contig 10198 bp, 4 predicted proteins | sample EN1Hudsemesocosm_FD_184629 | JGI IMG/M metagenome (GOLD analysis project Ga0209495, IMG submission 184629) | Methane-oxidizing microbial communities from mesocosms in the Hudson Canyon - EN1E Hudson Canyon (SPAdes) (version 2) | ecosystem: Environmental > Aquatic > Marine > Cold seeps | place... | reverse complement strand
GGTGAAATCTATGCAGATAAAGGCGATATTTTAAGAAATCAGTTATCCTTTGATAAAACCACCACAGCAGAACTAAAGCCTTTTTCCGATGCACCCTCATTTATTGATAACTATCCTTTTATCCCGTTTCATTACGCATTGGTACAAAAAGTATTTGAATCGATAAGAACCAAAGGCGCAACAGGCAAGCATTTAGCCATGGGCGAAAGGTCATTATTAGATGCTTTTCAATCTGCCGCAAAACAAGTTAAAGACAGTAATTTAGATGTTCTCATACCGTTCCATAATTTTTACAGCCCGATTGAAAGCTTTTTAGAGCCGGCCGTAAAACGAACGATTGACCAAGCGTGTGACCTAGACTCTTTAACTGAATTTGATGGCAACATCCTTAAAACATTATTTTTAATTCGTTATGTTGATACCGTCAAAAGCACCTTAGATAACCTAGTAACGCTTTCTATTGATTGCATCGATGCAGACAAAATAAACTTAAGAAAACAAATTGATGACAGTTTAAATCGCTTAGAACGTCAATTATTAATTGCTCGTAACGGTGATGAGTTTGTTTTCCTCACTAACGAAGAAAAGGAAATAGAAAACGAGATACGTCATACTGATGTAGAACCCTCAGAAGTATCCAATAAATTGGCTACTATTGTTTTTGATGAACTATTAAAACGTAATAATCAATTCCGTTATCCCGTAAATAAACAAGATTTTAAAGTCAGCCGTTTTTGTAATGGACACCCAAGAGATGGATCAAAACTAGAAGATTTAGTCTTAAAGATAATCTCTCCACTCGATGCACATTACGAAAACTTCTCTCATGATCAACACTGCATTAATCATACATTAGAAGGCGCTGGCTGCATTCTTATTAAACTAGGCGAACATAAACGCCTTTGGAATGAACTAAGCACCTTCATTCAGACTGACCGATTTTTAAAACAGAATTCAGGTCAACGCCCAGAGCAAGAGCATCTGCTACGTGACAAGCAAATGGAAAACATGGAAAGGGAAAAGCGATTAAAGCATGACTTTGAAAACCTTTTTATTGAGGCAGACTTATTTGCCATAGGCACAAAACTAACTAAAAAAGCAACAACACCGAGTACACTTCTCGAAGCCGCTTACACCTATGTTATTGAGAATACCTTTGCAAAGCTGAGCCTGTTAAAGCCAACAACAGGCGATATCACTAAAGAAATACAAGCCGTATTAATGGCTGATGATATTGCTCAAACGAATATGGATTTTGCAGCAGAAGAATGCAATCCCAAAGCAATGACAGAAGTGGAACAATACATCACACTTAGAGTAGAGCGTAATGAAGCCCTTTACTTGCGTGATTTAGTTAGTCGCTTTACCCATCGCCCCTATGGTTGGTTAGATGACGAAGTCTTATTAATTGCCGCAAGATTAGGATTAGCGGGAAAAATAAGCTTTACCCTACAAAGCATGCCATTAGCGTTAAATAGAGCTTATGAACCGTTTACTAATAGCCGTAAACGTGGCGAAACTCGTATACAAAAAATACGCCAGCATGATGAAAGGCAACTCAAAAAAGCAGCTGGATTAGTTAAAGGATTATTTTCTAAAACCTTTACAGGCACAGGCGAAAAAGAGCTCACAGAACTCATTCAACAAGAATTAAAAAAATGGCAAGATGAACTTAAATCCTTTTCTATTAAATCTCAGACAGGACATTTCCCTAGCAAAGAAAAAATACAATCAGGCTTAGTTTTATTAGCAGGCATATTAGACCAACGAAATAGCTTTGAGATAATCCAGCGTTTGGTCGCAGATGCAGATGCCTTAGAAGATTTTTCAGAAGATTTTGAAGACCTAGATGAATTCTATAACAGCCAATTCCAAACATGGCAATTATTAGCAGAAGCACTGAATAATCAATTTAAGGCCAACCGTCCCGCATTAGAAAAACAGACCGACGCTTTAAAAGCACTCAAAGAATTAGAGCGTATTTATGCAATGGCAGAGCCTTATGGGCAGCTACGCCATATCAATCCATTAATTGAAATTGTACAAAAGAGTAACGACCAATTAGTTAATGAAAAACGAATTCATGCCTTAGAAAGAGTTGAGCTTAGAATTACAAGGATAACAACTGCCTTAACAGAATGTGCCGCACCCAGTGATTTAAAGAATAAAGCATTGCTTCCACTGCAAAAATGTAAGCAGCGCATTGAAAGTACCCACTCAATTCCGCAAATCATTAGTGATCAAACTGATGCAGAAACCTATGAAGAAGACGCGGACCAGTTAATTAATGCATTTATTGATGCTGAACAGACTAAATTAGAAAATGAACAAAGGCGAAAAGAAGCGGAAGCTAAGAAGTCACAAAATACGACTGAATCAAAAGTATCTGAACCAGCTCCTGTTACACCTAAGCTGAAAAGAACGGTGACTATAAATCCAGCTGAAATGATTACTGTATCAGGAAATTCCTTTATTGAAACGGAAGAGCAGGTTGAGCAATATCTTGAACAATTACGAGAAAAATTACTAGTCGTTGTTAAATCAGGCGATAAGGTAAGAATAAAATAAATCATGTTTTCACAAAATACCTTACTCACAGCAAAACAAGGAAATGAAGGAGACTTTGTTAATTGGCTTAAGGAGCTTGGCCTAGAAGATTTTATAAAAAAGTATTCACTTCCAAAAATAGTTGAATGGGGTTGGCTTGTACCTCAATGCCGTATTATTTTCCCTGATGATTATTTTATAGCCTGGGAAGATTACCCGTATATAGGAGGAGATTCTCAGGGGTTTGAGGCAGAAAGTTTATTGTGGGATTCAAAGTGGGGAGTTGATGAACAAGAGCCACTTTGGTTCCTACATCATTTTTTCAGGCCTGATGACCCATGTCATGAATATTTTAATCATGAAAATAATGGCAATGATTTACCAAATATACCTGATGAATTTACTCATCCTAATGATTATGCAATTACGCCTTACGCAGACTACTTTTTTCATTGGCAAGCCTACGCACTAATTGATGTTATTCGTACCGCTGACTGTATTAGTCCTATTATCAATACACCTGATGTTGAGGAAAGAGCACAAGGAATAGTACGGGTAGCAGAAAAGGTAAAAGAATTAAATCCAAGTGATATTCTGACATTAGATAATAGGTGGGGTGGTCTGGCTGAGTTGATGACTTGGCTTTCTCATTATCGCTCATTTCGTAACGCTTTGAGTTGGAATGCAAACAGAGAATTAAAGCGAGAAGGGGCAAAGCAACTAGCAAATTATTTTAATATTAGTGCTGATACTTTAGAGCTCGCAATTAAAGACAAATTATTGGTTTTAGCACAAAGTTGGTTGTGGGAAAATGAACGATATTGTGTATGGACACTTCGTGCTTGGCCTCATTTACAAGCTGATATTGTTACTGCGATAGAGTGGCTTTGTTATTTATCAGGAAATTCTTTTACATACTATCTTGATCTTTGGACCGACCTCGATACTCAACAACGAAGTGAACCTGAGTTACATAAAATACTGCCGTTTGAATTTTTTGGGGCGAAGCAATATTTTTTACAATATGTACCCAAATATCTATCAATTTATGAAAGACTCCAGCTACCCAGTGGTAATCAGCTAAAAGAATTAGTGAATGCTTTGCAGGTTCATAATTACCCTTTTGGTGGCTTTTTAAGGGCATTTTATCAATTGCATGACCAGTTGGTTTATAACCCTAAGAAAAAAGGTAGTTTGGATTTTCGTGACTTACGTCCATTGGATTATTATTCTTTATTAGCTATACGAGCTGAAGGCTGTTTGCGCTATAAATTAGAGCAAGCTGATTGGTTAGATGATGCAGAAGGGCTGCAACAATATATTATTGAACTTGCTATTAATAAAGGAGTTTCTGGTCGTGTAATAGCTGGATTCAGAGAGAAGGCTAGTGAGTACACATTGCTGCATAGCATACCTGAAAATCCAATTGCTAGAATTATGAATATTAGTTTTAGAAGCTGGAGTAAAAAAGATACCTCTTTACTCAAAGCTTTTTTGTGTTGCCTACTTGCTAGAAATTATTTTGCTCATCACACCTATTTAGATAGTGAGTTAAGGAGGTCTGAAGAATCTGGATTTATGTTAGCGGGTATTTTGGTGACAGTGTTAACTTTATTAAAAACAGAATGAGTCAATAGTAAATTATTTTTCTTAAAGTGAAAATATCACATTTATATAATGAAAATTTATGTTTTAGCGCCTACAATAAGCATTAAATGTGAAAATTTCGCATACAAATTGGATTTAATAAAATGTTACTAAGATTTACAGTTGAAAACTTTATGTCCTTTAAGGAAAGAGCTGAACTATCTCTTATCCCAAGTAAAGTTAGAAGGCATGGTAATCATATTGTCAAAGCGAATAATAGAAATGGAATTAACGTACTAAAGGGCGCAGTGATATACGGAGCTAATGCTTCAGGAAAGTCCAATTTGATTAAAGCCATTTGGCATGCCCAACAAATGATTGTATTGGGCAGTAAATCAGGTCGTAAAATTGCTTTTCATCCTTACAAACTTGACCCAGAGTGTTTACAGACTCCTTCACGGTTTGAATTTGAGCTAAAAATAGATGAACAAAGCTATGCCTATGGATTTATTTCGGATAACTCTGAAATTAAAGAAGAATGGCTCTATCGAATAGATAAAGTTAAAGATGAATTAATTTTTGAACGCAAAGCAAATCAGGACGAAGAATTCAGTTTTGGTAAGTTAGGATTTGCTAATAAACAAGATGAATTGTTTTTAGGCTTCACAGCCAAAGGCACACCCGATAACAGACTTTTTCTTAATGAATGTAAAGAAAGAAATATTAATAAAGAACTCAGTTACCTGACTGATATTATTAATGTTAGCAATTGGTTTGAACATGGCTTAACAATTATCTTTCCGAACTCGAAATACACGGGTTTAGAAATGGAGATGCAAAACAATCAAAAAGCCAATGAAAAGTTTGCAAAATTACTCAATAGTTTTGATACAGGGATTAATGATTTACGCCTACAGGAAGTTGATTTTAACTCAGAATTAGTGGGTATTCCTGCTGATTTAAAACAAAAAATAGCGGAAGAGTTAGAAGAAAATACCAATCTTTTACTGGCAGTTCCGCAAAGTATCCGTTATCAATTTTGTAAAAAGCCAACGGGTGAAATTAAGGCCTACAAACTGATGACAGCCCATCTTAATGCAGAAGGCAAAGAAACATTATTTGAACTCAATCAAGAATCTGATGGCACGCAACGCTTATTAGATATTGCCCCTGGTTTACTAGAAATATTTTCTCAGGATAGAACCTATATTATTGATGAAATAGATCGTAGTCTACATCCCGATATTACCACCTCTATTTTTAAAGCATTTTTAAATAATACATCTAATATAAAGAGCCAATTGATTGTAACAACACATGAAACTAATTTGCTTAATCAAGATATCTTACGAAAAGATGAGTTGTGGTTTGTACAAAAAAACAAACAGGGACAGTCTAAGCTTTATTCATTAGAAGAATATCAAACACGTTTTGATAATGATATTCGCCGTGGTTATTTATCAGGTCGATTTGGTGGACTTCCCTTGTTGACTGAATTTGATAATCTTTCTTGGTTAAATAACAATGGCTAGAGAACGGCGAGATTTTAACCGAATTACTGGTATTCGTGATCCTTCGCTTATTGTGATTGCCACTGAAGGTGAAAAAACAGAACAACAGTATTTTGAAGGATTAAAGCAAAAATGTGCCGATAATTCTTCAAAAATTAAGCTGGAAATATTAGAGCCTAGAATTCAAGGTAATAGCTCACCTAAGTATGTTTTAGAGCAGCTTAACGAATACAAAAAAGCATACGGACTTAATGTTAATGATGAGCTCTGTATGCTGATTGATCGTGATAAACAATCATGGACAGAAGCCGAGTTATCAACGGTTGCTAAACAATGTGCTCAAAAACAATACTTGTTAGCGTTAAGTAATCCCGCTTTTGAATTATGGTTATTATTACACCTAAAAGACCTTGATACATACTCTGTGGAAGACAAAGTAAAGCTTTTAGAAAATAAGAACAAGCATCTTAAAAAAGAATTAAGAAACTTATTGGGTGAGTTTAATCCCAGTAACTTAAAATTTGATGATTTTTGGAATGACACACATTTAGCTATTCAGCGTGCTGAACGATTAGATACTGTGCCGCAAGATCGTTGGCCAAATGAACTGGGCAGTAGAGTTTATTTACTCATAAAAAAAGTCATACTCACTATTGAAACAACGGATTAAGTCATCCAAAAAGGTAAAGGACAGCAGCCAACCATGAACACCACCCACATAAAAAAATACGCCCCTCTAGCACGTAATGCTTTCATCACAGCCGTAACAAAACGGGCTAACGAATTAGGTATTTACGACAGCCACATAGAAGAAGCAGTAGAAGAAGGGCAGGTACTTAAAATTGAAGGGCGTAGTGTCGATTTAACCCTTAAAGGATCGCGTAATAAATTAATAAAACGGGTTGAAAGTACGGGGTTTACTGCCTTAATGGAATTTATCGCTTACACATGGTTTAACCGCCTGTGTGCCATTCGTTATATGGAATTGCATGATTATCTTGATCATGGTTTACGCGTGTTATCTCACCCTGAAAATAACACAGGCTTTGAAATCCTTGAACACGCCCAAGATGTCGCTGAAGACTTAGGCTTAAAGCGTGATCAGATTATTGAACTCAAGCTCGCAGGTAATCAAGACGAATGGTTATACCGCACCTTATTACTGGGGCAATGCCACACACTACATCAAACCATGCCGTTTTTATTTGAAGCGATTGATGATGAAACGGAACTGCTATTACCTGATAATTTAACCCGTACCGATTCGATTTTACGCGGCTTAGTGGATGATATTCCAGCACAAGACTGGGAACAGATTGAAGTCATTGGCTGGTTGTATCAATTCTATATTGCCGAGAAAAAAGATCAGGTCATCGGTAAAGTGGTGAAAAGCGAAGACATCCCCGCTGCCACGCAGTTATTTACGCCGAATTGGATTGTTAAATACATGGTGCAAAATTCATTGGGGCGGCATTGGTTAAATCATTACCCAGAATCACCGCTGAAAAATGACATGGATTATTATGTCGATTCAGCCGCTGAAAATGTCAGCATGGTTATTAATAGCGAATTTGATGAAGCCATCAACCCTGAACATATCACTTTAATCGACCCTGCCTGCGGTTCAGGGCATATTTTGGTGGAAGCTTATGATTTACTCAAAGCCATTTACGAAGAACGTGGTTATCGTTTACGCGATATTCCCAAGCTGATTTTAGAAAATAACCTTTACGGCATAGATATAGACGACCGAGCGGCACAATTATCAGGCTTTGCGTTGATGATGAAAGCCAGAGCGGATGATCGGCGTATTTTCACCCGTGAGGTGCAGTTAAATATCCTTGCACTGCAATCCTCACAAGGACTGGATGCCGAGCAACTGGTTTTAAACGCTCAACACCTCTGGCAAGCCCATTACACGGCAGAGGAAATAGACAGCCTGCAAAGCATTATTGCCGAACTGATTAGCACCTTTGAACAAGCCGAGTGTTTAGGTTCACTGATTCAAATTTCTGACTCTTTAAGCGAGTCGTTACCTGTTTTAGAACGGGCTTTAAAACCCCTCGCTGATAATATTCAAGATTATTTAGCTCAACAAAGTTACCACTGTTTAATGCCCTTGCTTAAACAAGCCCTGATTTTATCCCAGCGTTATGATGCGGTGGTGGCTAATCCACCGTATATGGGAGGTAAAGGCATGAACCCTGCTTTAAAAGCCTTTGCTAAAAAACAATTTCCTGATAGTAAGTCGGATTTGTTTGCCATGTTTATGGAGCGTGGGTTTGAATTATTAAATGAGCGTGGCTATAACGCACAAGTTAATATGCAAAGCTGGATGTTTTTATCCAGCTATGAAGCTCTTAGAGGCAAAATATTAGACACTAAAACTATTCAAACCTTAACTCAGGTGGGTTATAACAGTTTTCCTGAATTAAATTCAAAAGTTGTTCAAGTAGTAATGTTTGTAATTAAAAATGAGTTACTTCCAGATTATAAAGGCGTTTATATCAATCTAAATTTAGCTCCACAATCTGCAAATAAAAACGATGTGTTTTTAAATCGAACAAAAGAGCTTGAATATACGGTTATTTCAGATGACTTTAAGAAAATTCCACGCAGCCCGATTGCGTATTGGGTGAGTGAGACAGTACGCTCTATTTTCCAGGAAAACTCCAGAATTGGCAGTATTGCAGAAATTCCAGTGGGCCTGTTTACATGCAACAACGAACTTTTCTTGAGATATTGGTTCGAGGTTCCTTCCACTCTCATCTCGTTCAAACTGAATAATCAATTTGAAACTAATAAGGGTAACGTGGTGTGGGTCCCGCATACGAAGGGAGGGCCCTACAGAAAGTGGTATGGCAACCTTGAGTACGTTGTCAATTTCTCGAATGGTGGGCGAGACATTAGCGAATACAGGGCTGGTCGTGGCCAGTCATATTCACTGCCAGGAGCTAATTATTACTTCAATGGAGGTGCCACCTGGTCTCACACGACAAGTTCTCATTTCTCATGCCGACTAGCACCTAAGGGGCTGATTCATAATGTAGAAGCTCCAACGTTGTTTTGTGAAAACGAATCCTTTTTACTTGGAGTATTAAACTCGAATGCTTCGGCCAGATTTTTAAACCTTCTTAATCCAACATTGCACTTTAAAACAGGAGATATAGGGAATGTCCCTGTGCTACAAAAAAATGAGGCTGAAGTAGTTAAGTATGCAAAGGAACTCAGCTTTATTGGGAAGACTGACTGGGATGCTTACGAACGCTCTTGGGATTTTCAATCACTCCATATTCTAACATCATCCTTTGGCTCTATTCTTACCCTCGAATCATGCTACATAAGATGGAACATTAAGAACCACGAAACCATCTTCGAAATGCAACGCCTCGAACAAGAAAACAACCGCTTGTTTATTGATGCCTATGGTTTACAAGATGAACTCACGCCCGATGTGCCGCTGGAACAAATTACCCTGACCGTGAACCCAAAATATCGTTATGGCGGTAAGTTATCGGATGAAGTATTGGAAAATCGCTTCCAATCCGATACCCTCGCGGAACTAATTAGTTATGCCATTGGTTGCATCATGGGGCGGTATTCACTGGATAAAGCAGGGCTAGTGTATGCACACAGTGGTAATGTGGATTTTGATAAAATCTATCATTCCCACGCAGAGCATGGGAACGATGCGTTATGCTTTGCACCTGATAATGATGGCATTTTACCGCTGACCGATCAAGAATGGTTTAAAGACGATATTATCCAACGCTTACAGGAATTTATCCGTGTTGCGTTTTCTGACCCTGAAAACCCCAACAGTAATCACTTACAAGCCAATCTCGATTTTATCGCCCAAAGCCTGTGCTTGTATGCGTTAAAACCCAAAAGCGGTGAAACCAGTCTTGAAACCCTACGCCGTTATCTTTGCACGCAATTTTATAAAGACCACTTAAAAACCTACAAAAAACGCCCGATTTATTGGTTGTTTAGCTCAGGTAAAAATAAAGCCTTTGAATGTTTAGTGTATCTGCATCGTTACAACGAAAGCACCTTAGCCCGTATGCGCACCGAATACGTCACGCCATTATTAGGTAAATATGTCGCCCACGCCGAGCAATTACAAAAACAAATGGACGATGCCAGCAGCACCGCAGAAGCCAATCGTTATAAAAAATCCTTAACCGCGTTAGAGAAAAAACAAACCGAACTCAGCGAATTTGACGATAAACTAAAACACCACGCCGATATGAGGATTAGCCTTGATTTAGATGATGGCGTAAAAGTCAATTACGCTAGATTTGGAGATTTATTGGCGGATGTTAAGGGTGTGACGGGGAAGAAGTGATGTTTATGACAAAGCTAAGCGCTGACTATCATAGGGCAAAAAATCCTTTACTATTCGTGAAAGGAGGGCTATTATTATGCGTAACAACACCCCTCCCGCTACCCATAAGAACAGCGCCCTGCGAGGGGTTTCTTGTTTCTAAGGGCTTATAAATCCATGATACAGCCTAATAAAACCCCCTACACAAAGCCGCATTATACTTACG
>Ga0209495_1003218_pt1 | contig 10205 bp, 11 predicted proteins | sample EN1Hudsemesocosm_FD_184629 | JGI IMG/M metagenome (GOLD analysis project Ga0209495, IMG submission 184629) | Methane-oxidizing microbial communities from mesocosms in the Hudson Canyon - EN1E Hudson Canyon (SPAdes) (version 2) | ecosystem: Environmental > Aquatic > Marine > Cold seeps | place... | reverse complement strand
TCATTAGTTGACCTAGAAAAAGGTGACTATGGTTTCTGCGAATCTTGTGGCGTTGAAATAGGTATCCGTCGTCTTGAAGCTCGTCCTACTGCGACATTATGCATAGACTGCAAAACATTGGCAGAAATCAGAGAAAAGAATCGCGTTTAATTTAAGCTGTTCCCCTCATATCGTCTACTTACTTAACTAAGTAGCAAAAAAATGCCCCGGTTTCCGGGGCATTTTTGTATGCAAACTAGTTTATATTGTTAATTATAGTTTATCTGCATTTTTTGCTAAGTAATCAGCAACACCAGCCGCATCAGGTTTCATACCTTCATCACCTTTCTGCCAACCCGCTGGACATACTTCGCCGTGCTCTTCAGTAAACTGCAAAGCATCAACTAAACGTAACATTTCATCTACTTCACGACCTAAAGGAAGATCATTCACCACTTGGTGACGAACAAGGCCTTCTTTATCAATCAAGAAAGAACCACGTAAAGCAACACCAGCCGGGTGTTTAACACCATAAGCTTCAACAATTTCATGTTGAATATCAGCGACCAATGGGAAATCAATTTGACCAATACCACCATTTTCAACGGCCGTATTACGCCATGCTAAATGAGTGAATTGTGAATCAATAGATACACCAATCACTTCAACACCACGTTTTTTAAATTCAGCGACACGATGATGATGAGCAATAATTTCTGATGGACACACGAAAGTGAAATCTAATGGGTAAAAGAACAATACAATGTATTTTCCTTTGTAATCAGATAAAGAAAAGTTTTCGTTAATGCTGTTATCAGGCATTACTGCTGCTGAAGTAAAATCGGGTGCAGGACTTGTAACTAAAACGCTCATATTCGCTCCTTAATATTCATTGAAAAAAATAAAGGCCGTGAAAAGTACGACCTAATGAATTACCTAGTAAATCACTCGGATATGCTACCAATAAGCCTCGCCATTGTCTAAGCCTATTTCGAGATATTTTTTGTAATATGGTTAGCGCGAAACTGACTTGGCGAACAACCATAAAAATGGGTGAAACGACGACTAAAATGGCTTAAATCACTAAAACCAGCATCATAACAAGCTTCTGTCACTCTTTTACCCGTTTTTAATATGTCTGCAGCACGTTTCAAACGCTGTTGTTGTTGATATTCACCTGGCGAACAACCTAATTGTTTTTTAAATTCGGTATACAGACGACTTCTGCTCATGCAAGCATGGCGACAGAGCTGATCGATATCCAACGGCAAAGCAATATTTTGTTCTAAAAAGTAAATGGCTGCAGTCACTCCCGAAGCATCAGGACTACTATTGCAATAACGTAATAGAACATCACGACCTTGTTGCCTGAGTAATTTAATAATTAACTCAGAAACGCCCAATTCAACCATCATTTCTTTATCTGGATGGTTGTTAGTAAACAAGGATACTAATCGCTCTAATAGTTGCTGGGTATCAGCAGTATGATGATTGTGAATTACTTGGGACTGATATTGCCAATCGTGATCAAGCTTATCCAAGGCGGTTATTTCACGCATTCGTTCAGAAATTAGCTCAATACGTTCTTTGGGAAGTTCAATCGTTAAACAGGTGGTTGGCTGTAATTCATTGGCTATCGGGAAATCAATATCCACTGCACCGCCAGGTGCCATGACATAAGACTCATGAGGTAAAAAGAGTTCACCATGGTCGTCATCAACATCATGCATCACTTTTTTTCCAGTCACCATGCCACAGTACATCAATTGATCCGCATCTAACCGAACACCTGATGCTGAACGATACGTATCATAAATGCTTAATTCAGTGTCTGGGCCAGCAAACGTCAGTTTGTTTTCGATCAATAACTGTCTGTTTTCTCGGCGCTTATCCGTGGTGTTATCTGTTTGCATGATGATGTTTCATTACCTGTAATCCCATAAATTTGAAACTGTTTTGGACTCTAAGTCAAGTAATTGAGATTTTAGGCCAAGCAAAGAAGGCCCAACTCGCAGTATGCTCGCTTTTATTCCAGATTTCATCAACAAACATAGGAGAATATTATGATTTATGCACAACCAGGAGCTCAAGGCTCTCTTGTTCTCGTTAAAGAACGTTATGGCAACTTCATAAATAATGAATGGGTTGCCCCAGTTAATGGCGAATATTTTTCTAATATCTCACCTGTTACCGGTGAAGTTTTTTGTGAAATCCCTCGCTCTACAGAAGCAGATATCAATTTAGCTCTCGATGCTGCTCATGCAGCAAAAGATGCTTGGGGACGAACGTCAGTCACTGAACGATCTAATATCTTATTAAAAATTGCCGATCGCATGGAAGAGAACCTCGAAATGTTAGCAGTTGCTGAAACATGGGATAACGGTAAAGCTGTTCGTGAAACCTTAAATGCCGATGTGCCTCTAGGTGTCGACCATTTCCGCTACTATGCCGGTTGTATTCGCGCACAGGAAGGCACCATGGGTGAAATAGATGAAACGACAGTTTCTTATCAATTTCACGAACCTTTAGGTGTTGTTGGTCAAATCATTCCTTGGAATTTCCCGTTATTAATGGCCTTTTGGAAAATAGCGCCTGCGTTAGCTACCGGTAATTGCATTGTTATGAAACCGGCCGAGGCAACTCCCTTTTCTATACTCAAACTGGCTGAAGTTATCGGTGACTTATTACCACCAGGTGTATTCAATATTGTTAATGGATTTGGTGCTGAAGCTGGTCAAGCGCTCGCCACAAGTAAACGAATTGCTAAAATTGCCTTTACAGGTTCAACACCAGTCGGTTCTCACATTATGAAATGTGCTGCTGAAAATATTATTCCGTCAACGGTAGAACTTGGTGGTAAATCTCCTAATATCTTCTTTGCTGACATCATGGATCAAGAAGATGATTACATCAGTAAGTGTGCCGAAGGTGCAGTGTTAGCATTCTTCAATCAAGGTGAAGTGTGTACCTGCCCATCTCGTGCATTGATTCAAGAAAGTATTTATGACGAGTTCATGGCCATTGTCATTGACCGTGCTAAGAAAATTAAACGTGGCAACCCATTAGATACAGAAGTACAAGTTGGCGCACAAGCATCTCAAGAACAATTCGACAAAATCATGGAATATGTTGAAATCGGTAAAAATGAAGGTGCTGAATTATTGCTTGGCGGTAATGTCGCCCAAGTAGGTGCTGAGTTTGACAGTGGTTATTACATCGAGCCAACCTTGATGAAAGGTACCAATGATATGCGGATCTTCCAGGAAGAAATTTTTGGACCGGTCGTTTCCGTCACCACCTTTAAAGATGAAGCTGAAGCGTTAGCCATTGCTAATGATACCGAATTTGGTCTTGGTTCTGGTGTGTGGACTCGCGATATGAACCTTGCATATCGCATGGGACGGGGCATTCAAGCTGGTCGTGTATGGACTAACTGTTATCACCTCTACCCTGCTCATGCAGCGTTTGGTGGATATAAAAAATCAGGTGTAGGGAGAGAAACACATAAGATGATGTTAGATCATTATCAACAAACTAAGAACCTATTAGTCAGCTATAGCACCAGCCCTCTCGGCTTTTTCTAAACTGACCACCTTCTTTAACTCCTCCTTAAGGAAACTTTTGGAGGAGTTTTTTTTTATTTTTTCCTCTACATTTCTCGTAATCAGCAAGCTATACTCTAGACTAGCTACAAATAATTAAAAGGTTGCCATAGATGGTGCAAGACAATATCCAATCAACATTGCATGAAGATCGTCAATTTTCGCCTTCTACTGACTTTGCCAATTCGGCAAATATATCTACCGATAAATTAGAAGCACTCTATGCCAAGGCAGAAAAAGACAATCCCGCTTTCTGGGCAGAACAAGCTCGTAATGAAATTGATTGGCATACTGACTTTAGCACCACACTAGACTCATCAAACGCCCCCTTTTATAGTTGGTTTGCTGATGGAAAACTGAATGTATCATACAACTGCCTTGATCGACAATTAACCGAAAATGCAGACAAAACGGCCATTATTTTCGAAGGCGAACCGGGTGATATTGAACATATTACTTACCGCGAACTTCACCGCCGTGTGTGTATTTTTGCAAATGCCTTAAAAAACCAAGGCATTAAAAAAGGCGACCGTGTTGTTATCTATATGCCGATGATTACCGAAGCCGTGGTTGCTATGCAAGCCTGTGCTCGCATCGGTGCTATCCACTCTGTGGTGTTTGGTGGTTTTTCTGCCTCATCTTTGAAAGATCGTATCGAAGACACGCAAGCAAGACTTGTTATTACAGCCGATGGCGGACACCGCAGCGGTAGAATTATCGAACTAAAATCCACTACAGATGACGCCCTGAAAGCTGGCTGTGAAAGTGTTGAAAAAGTGATCGTCTATAAACGCACCGGTCATGATATTTCCATGCAGCAGGATCGAGATATTTGGTGGTCAGAAGCTGAACAAGATCAATCCTCCGACTGCGAACCTGAATGGGTTGAAGCTGATCATCCTTTATTTTTACTTTATACCTCAGGCTCTACTGGCAAACCTAAAGGCATACAGCATTCAAGCGGCGGTTATTTACTTAATGCCATCACGACTATGCGTTGGGTATTTGATATTCAAGATACAGATAAATTCTGGTGTACCGCTGATGTTGGTTGGATAACCGGTCACACATATGTTGCATACGGTCCATTAGCAACTGGCGCAACAATGGTAATTTATGAAGGTGTACCCACCGTGCCAGACGCAGGTCGTTTTTGGGATATATGTCAACGCCTTGGTGTAACTATTTTTTACACCGCCCCAACTGCAATTCGTGCTTTGATGAAGGTTGGTGACGATGTTCCAAATAAATACGATCTTTCAAAATTACGCTTATTAGGCACCGTTGGTGAACCGATTAATCCTGAAGCATGGATGTGGTATCACACTGTCATTGGTAAAGAACAATGCCCTATTGTAGATACGTGGTGGCAAACAGAAACAGGTGCTCATATGATTGCTCCTATTCCTGGTGTCACCGCAACTAAACCAGGTTCATGTACTCGTGCACTTCCTGGCATTGATGCTGCCATCGTTAATCAAGAAGGCGAAGAAATCACCCAAGCTAATGAAGGTGGTTACCTTGTTATTCGTCAACCTTGGCCAGCGATGATCCAAACAGTTTGGGGTGATGATCAACGTTATAAAGATACCTATTGGCCCTATTTTGATGGGCAATATTATCTAGCAGGTGATAGTGCTCGTCGTGATGAAGATGGTTATATCTGGATCATGGGCCGCATTGATGATGTTTTAAACGTATCGGGGCATCGCTTAGGTACCATGGAAATCGAGTCTGCATTGGTTGCACACCCTAAAGTTGCTGAAGCTGCTGTTGTCGGTAAACCACATGATATTAAAGGCGAATCCGTATTTTGTTATGTGGTCTTAAAAGGTGATCGTCCAGACGGTGGTATTAATGATGCACTGACCCAAGAATTACGTGCCTGGGTAGGCCAAGAAATTGGCGCGATCGCCAAGCCAGACGAAATTCGTTATACCGATAACTTACCTAAAACACGCTCAGGGAAAATTATGCGACGTTTATTACGAACTATCGCCAAAGGTGAAGAAATCACTCAAGATACGTCAACCTTGGAAAATGAATCCATTATTCCTCAACTGCAAGGCAAGGCTTAGTGGCAAGACACAAAACATCACCTGAAAGCTCATCAGATAACACTTCAAGTGAAAATCAACGTTTAGATAAATGGTTGTGGGCTGCCCGATTTTATAAAACACGTAGTTTAGCGGTTGAAGCAATTAATGGCGGTAAGGTACATCTTCATAAACAACGTGTTAAAGCGAGTCGCACCATAAAAGCTGACGATATCCTTACTATTTCAAAGCCACCTTATGAATTTGAAATCACGGTATTGGGCGTATCCAAACACCGACGGCCAGCACCTGAAGCACAGTTACTCTATCAAGAAAGTGAAGCTAGCAAAATTAAACGTGAAAAACTACATGAAGAAATAAAAAACCAACCGCTAGGTTTTCGTCATGAAAAAGGTCGACCTAGCAAACGTGATCGCCGCCATATTATTAAATTCACCCGCGCATGACAAAAGCACCTTCTTTATTAGCCAAGGCCAACAAATCAGCTACTACGCTTAATTATGCAGTTGAATTAACCCAACTGGCATCGAGCATTGGCTTTGATTGGCCTGATGTAGAAGGTGTGATCAAAAAAATTCACGAAGAATTAAATGAAGTGCAATATGAAATTGATAACGGTGAACTAGCTGAACGTTTACATGATGAAATCGGCGATGTGTTATTTGCCTGCACCAATCTAGCTCGCCATTTAAATATTGATCCAGATTCGGCTTTACAAAGTACCAATAATAAATTTAAACGCCGCTTTGAATTTATCGAAAACCAAGTATTATCCCAACAAAAGTCACTCACTGATTGTAGTTTAGATGAACTTGATGCCTTGTGGGATAAAGCTAAACTGCTCGAAGTTAAAGCTTGATAACGATACGTCCTTTAACCTGACCTTGGATTATTTTCGCTGCATAATCAGCCACGTTTTCCAAAGATATTTGTTCACAGGCTAATTCAAAAAATGATGCTGGTAATAACTCGGCCAATCGCTGCCATGCTATTAACCGTCGCTCATAAGGACAATACACAGAATCGATACCCACTAACTTAATGCCTCGTAAAATAAAGGGCATTACAGTTGTAGGTAAATCAATACCTGCCGCTAAACCACACGCAGCAACAGCACCTTCATATTGAGTTTGGCTCAAAGCTTTAGCCAAGATATGACTACCTACCGTATCAATGACTCCAGCCCAGAGCTGTGAATCTAAGGCTTTATTATCGGTCAGCATGGCATCACGTGAAATAATACGACCTGCACCCAGCGTTTCTAAGGTTTGTGTATTTTTTGGTCGTCCAGTTACGGCTGCAACTTGATACCCTAATGCTTTTAATAAAGTAATCGCAACACTGCCTACACCACCACTGGCACCGGTAACGAGTATTTCGCCCTGCTCTGGTTTCACCCCAGCGTCTTCTAAAGCCATAATACACAACATCGCCGTTAAACCGGCTGTGCCGATCTGCATCGTTTTTTTAGTATCTAAACCTTGTGCAACGGGGTCTAAAAAATCGGCATTGACTTGGGCTTTTTCAGCCATGCCACCCCAGTGTTTTTCACCTATGCCATGGCCGGTCAAAACAACTTTATCGCCGGATTTAAAACGTTGATCTGCAGAAGAACTCACTGTTCCAGCTAAATCAATGCCCGGTATCATAGGAAAAGATTGCACAACCCGACCCTTGCCGGTAATCGCCAGGCCATCTTTATAATTTAAGGAAGAATATTCAACAGCTATGGTGACATTTCCCACCGGGAGATTGCTTTCATCAAGCTGTTTGATTTGAGACGAGGTTTGATTTCCATCTTGTTCTAGAACTAAAGCCTTAAACATGCAAACCTAACCTCTATTTTGAGAGAAATTGTTGTTGACCGTTATATACTAAAAAGTGTCGCCCTTTAGCTCGTGCAACCATGCCGATGCCTATTTGCTCTGCTAGTCTCAAGCCCATTTCAGTCACGCCAGAGCGTGATAATAATAACGGCACTTGCATTTGGGCCACTTTAATCACCATTTCTGATGTCAGTCTGCCGGTGGTATAAAACACTTTATCTTCACCACTAATACCATGCAACCACATCCAACCAGAAATGGCATCAACAGCATTATGTCTGCCAACATCTTCTACAAATACATCAACCTGCTCAGTTGAACACAAAGCACAACCATGAACAGCACCGGCTTTTTTATAGATTTCATTGTGTTCAGACAGTTTATTTAATACTTGGTAAATTGACTCTGCCGAAAATGAAGGACATGTCAGTGATAATTCACTTAGTGAGTCCATCACATGGCCAAACATCGTGCCTTGGCCGCAACCACTGGTAACTGTTTTTTTAGATAATAACCGGTCAAGATCGGGTTTATTTTGTTTGGTGGTGACAACAACAGCTTCAACATCCCAATCAACTTGAATAGCTAGAACATCTTCAATGTTATCGACCAGTCGTTGATTACGTAAATAACCTAATGTCAGCAACTCAGGATAAGAACCTAAGGTCATTAAGGTAACAATTTCACGCTTATCTAAGTAGATGGTTAAAGGTCGTTCACCCGTTAATGAAATTTGTCGTGTTTCGCCATGCTCATCTAAAACGGTTGTTTCATGTAAGTTATGGATTCCTGCATTTGTCATTTCAGGGCGATAATTAGCCACCCGTGACACTCATATGTCGGAACAGTACCGGTTGGGCTTTAATATCAAACTCATGGCCTTCAGGTTTGATAGCCATTGAATCAATGATGGCTTGTTTAAGACGTTCCATATCACCGGGATAATTACGAATAATTGCGCGCAAATCAACCGAATGCTCTTGACCCAAACATAATAATAATCGGCCTTCCGTCGTGACACGTACTCGATTACAGGTATCACAAAAGTTATGACTATGCGGAGAGATAAAGCCAATCTTATTGCTGCTGTTTGCTACTTGGTAATAACGCGAAGGCCCACCTGTTTTAGCCAGGCTAGTTTGCAAATCAAATTCTTTATGTAACTCTTCCAATGCTTCATCACTAGAATAGAAGCTCTCACCACGCTGATGACTTACTTGGCCTAATGGCATTTCTTCGATGTATGAAATATCCATATCATTATCGATAGCAAAACGCGCTAAATCGATCACTTCATCATCATTACGGCCTTTCATAATCACCGCGTTTAACTTGACGCGTTTGAACCCTGCGTTTTTTGCAGCTTCAATACCGGCTAATACCGTAGATAAATCACCGGTTCTAGTTAACTCACGAAAACGATCAGCTTTTAATGAATCCAAGCTAATATTTACGCGATCAACACCTGCAGCCACCATGGCATCTGAATATTTAACTAATTGTGAACCATTCGTGGTGACGTTTAATTCTTTTAACGCCGTTGAATTTTTTAACTCACCAATCTGTTGGAACAACCAATCAACATTGCGACGAACTAAAGGTTCGCCACCGGTAATGCGAACTTTTTCCACACCAAGCTCACAGAACGCTTTTAATAAATAAGCGATTTCTTCAAGGGTTAACAACTTCTCGCGCGGCATGAAGGTCATTTCTTCATCCATACAATAGACACAGCGAAAGTCACAACGATCTGTGATCGACATACGTACGTAGGTCACCTGTCGGCCGAAACGATCAATTAGTTGTGGAGTAGAAGTTGTCATAGCTCAAGTATTATAGCCCAAAAACAAACAAGCCCCGTAGTAACGGGGCCTGTCATACTGATGTGGATCAACTTAGTGAAAGTTAATCATCACCAGAAAAAGCACCTATTAAATGTAATAAACTAACAAATAAATTATAAATGCTGACATATAAAGTAACGGTTGCCATGATGTAGTTAGTTTCACCACCGTTAACAATCTGACTTGTTTCATATAAAATCAAACCAGACATTAACAAAACAAACATTGCTGAAACAGCTAATGACAAACCTGGCATTTGAAAGAAAATAGCGCCTAAGCCTGCTAAGAAAGCAACTACAATACCGACAACTAAAAAGCCGCCCATAAAGCTAAAGTCTTTTTCACTTTTAATCGCATAAGCAGATAAAACAAAAAAGATAATGCCTGTGCCGCCTAAAGCCTGCATTACCATTTCACTACCATTCGGTAGGCTCAAGTAAGCATTAAGCATTGGGCCTAATGTCAGCCCCATAAAACCGGTTAAAGCAAAGACAGAAGCAATACCCCAAACACTGTTTTGTAGTTTAGTGGTTAAAAACAATAATCCAAAATAGCCAACCAAGGTCAAAATGATACCTGGATGAGGAAAATTCATCGCCATTGATAGGCCAGCAGTTAAAGCACTAAATACCAATGTCATAGCTAATAAGCTATATGTATTGCGTAACAGTTTATTAGACGCTAGTACGGATTCTTGCGAACGTACAACGGTTGATTGTGCATCATAATTCATCAGAAAATCTCCAGTTTTATATTGATGAGTTGTTTATCTATTTAACAGACACGATCCTACCTAATAAGTTCAGAAGTGCAAGTATTGAATCACATAATAAACAAATTTAAATTTCTAGTTGTTTTGTGTAGTGGATCCTAGTATTATTTCGCGTCTTGGAGAGA